>Ga0209292_1003476_pt1 | contig 17264 bp, 16 predicted proteins | sample GOMGulsemesocosm_2_FD_184634 | JGI IMG/M metagenome (GOLD analysis project Ga0209292, IMG submission 184634) | Methane-oxidizing microbial communities from mesocosms in the Gulf of Mexico - GOM9C Gulf of Mexico (SPAdes) (version 2) | ecosystem: Environmental > Aquatic > Marine > Cold seeps... | reverse complement strand
TTTGATATCCATCTTGCTTATCTCCATGTTCGTTTTTCATGTGAGCTAATAACTCATAAGGGAAAATTTTATTTAACTTAATCCTTGTAGAGCTAATAACGTGCCAAATATTTAATTGATTGATTTAAAAGGGGATAGTATTTAGTTGATGTTTGTTGGGGGCTTAGGGCTTACCGAAAAAGGGAAGGCTTTCTGAAAAACGTGAAAAGTGGGGGGAATCACAATAATGCGTGATTATTTCTCCCGTTTCTATGCCAATAAAAATGTGAGATATTAAAGCCTGAATTATTGATATCTCATTCAATAAGTGAATAATTTAAGGAAGCACAGTGCAACTTACCGCAACAAGAATAAAATTGACTCCTTTTGATCATTCAGACAAAGATCTTTTTATTGAGTTATCTATGTCTGCACAAATGATGGAGCATGTTTACAACCCTTTTACTTATGATGAGGCAAAGGCTGCTTTTGACGTAAAATCACAGCCTTGGACCACAAAAAGTGATAACTGGTTTACTTTAGGCATAACTGAAATATTCAGTAATGAAAAACTCGGCAGTATCGGCATTAAAATTACTAATCACCAAGCTAAAATTGCTGAGGTTGGTTTTATGATGAAACCTAGCGCTCAAGGAAAAGGTTTTGCTGGTGAGGCATTAGCATTACTTAAGGATTACGCTTTTACTGAATTATCATTGAACAAGCTAACGGCAATGTGCTCGGTAAATAATGTTGGTTCTTATAAGCTGTTAGAAAAATTAAATTTTGAACGAGAAGCTTGTTTACGCCAAAATACTTTGATCAATAATAAGCTCGTTGATGATTACGTTTATGGTCTGAGTATAAATAGTTAAGTTTGCTTAGGGTGGCTAGGCTACATACTACTTGGCGCAATTAAAACGCTTTACTATCTTTGATAAAGGCGAACAAAATTTAACCACGAAAGATCAACAGACCCTAAACATTGGAAGAGAATTATGTATATAGGTGCGTTAGCAACTAAAACAAAAATAAGCATTAAAACAATTCGTTATTATGAAGAAATTGGTTTAATAAAACCGCCTTTACGAGCTGGTAAGTATCGTAAATATGACGACAGTTATATTGAAGTGCTTGGCATGATTAATCTTGCAAAATCACTAGGTTTTACCCTTGAAGAGCTGAAAGAAATTGCGCAAGCAAAAACAGAACATGGCCTTGTGCCCATGGATATACTGCGTAGAAAAATCGACCATAAAAGAGCGCTGCTTAACGATCAAATACAAGCACTTAACCTTAAGTTAGACGGTTTGTCTGAATTAGATCGACACGTTGAGCAATATAACCAATGCTTGCTTGAATCTTTTTCAATTTAAGTGTTGACTCTCCAGTGTAGGGGAGAGTTTAAGATGTCACCTTAGCAATCATATTGAGGTGGATCAAAAATGAAAACAGCATTTATTACAGGCGCAACATCGGGTATTGGATTTGAGTTTGCAAAAGTGTTATCAGCAAGTGGTTATGGTCTGATTTTACACGGTAGAAATTCGGATAAATTGAATAAGCTGAAAGATTCCTTACCGAATGTTATCGCGACACTCTCGGCAGACTTATCTGATGCAAGACAATTAGAGGCGATGTTAACCGAGCTTGATAACTTTAGTGACACCATTCACATTGCTATTAACAATGCTGGTTTTGGTTTGTATGGAAACCATACTGAATTAAAAGAAAGCGATATAGACGCAATGCTGGCGGTAAATATAACCACAGTAACGAAACTGACTCGATATTTTGGCCTTAAAATGGCGAGTAATGGCCAAGGTTACATACTGAATATCGCCTCAACCGCCGCTTACCAACCACAGCCATATCTTGCCGCTTATGCTGCCACCAAAGCTTATGTGGCGAGTTTTTCAGAAGCGATGGCTATTGAAATGAAGCCAAGTAATGTCATCGTTACGTGCCTCTCTCCGGGTAGAACGGATACAAATTTTTTCTCGTTTGATGGTGCTGATTCAACAAAATCCGGTAAAGGCACTTTTGCGGGTAAACATCGAGTTTCAGCTGAAAGTGTTGCCAAGTTGGGCATTCATGCATTATTGAAAGGAAAAATAAGAGAAATTCCCTTTCTGGAGAATAAAATTTACGTATTCTTGAATCGAATTTTACCCAAGTCAGTTGTCTTGGCGCTGTATAATCGGGCAATGAAGGGTATTTAATCGGATAAATTGGCTAACCCGTTTTGCAGGCTGAGCGAATATTTTTTATATCGTTTTTCACTTTCTGAGTATATTGCTTGGGCGTAATTCTAGCGATGTACTTAAATTCTCTGGTCATATGTGCTTGATCTGAAAAACCTATTTTTAGCGCTAAGTCGGCTAGTTCTGTGGTGGGGTTAATTTTCAATAGTTTTAGTGCTGTTTTTACTCTCGATATTCTTTGATAATATTTCGGCGTCATATCAAGCCATTTTTGAAACTGTCGTTCAATTTGTCGCTGACTTAACGGTACCTGTGCACTTAATTCTCCGGGTGAACGTTTGTTTTCTAATGCCTGTAACGCAGAAGCTAGTGGGGCAGGGATGTTATCAACAGATGATAATATCTTCTGTAACCATCGATAAAGTACGACAATACGGGCGTAATGTCCTGGTACTTTTTTGAGCTGTTCGGCAAGGTGATCAAACGCGAGTACATTGTCTTGGGTTTGCACAGTGCTTGTCGCTTGCTGATAAATAGCGCCTAAAATGGCAAAACTCATGGCGGGATGAAAACGAACGCCAACAACCATGGCACCGGGTGACAAAGTGATTACTTGTGCTTTTTTACTGACGGGTTGGAATACAGCACCCATAGAAAATGGCGTGCCATTTAACTGTATGGTTCCACCTAGATTAAACATTATTCCGCTGCAGGCGTCGCTGTGTAGCCATCGTTTTATATTATTTTGATTGTGTGATGCAACAGATGTTGACCACACGCCTTGTACCATAGTGGCTAAGCGTGCCTTGGGTTGAAATAGTTTAAAGTCTAAATATTCAGGCACGCTAGCTAAAATCCTTTAATCAACTGCTTTGTAAATGAGAATAAGATTAATTTTTATCGAAACTACCTACCACAGGTTTAAATGCCTTACTTAAGCGGTTCCAACTATTAATGGCATTAATGGCTATGGTTAAATCAACTAAGGTTTTTTCACCAAAGGTTTGTAAGGCTTTTTGATAGTCTTCATCTGATATTGCTTGAGCTGAAACGATAAACTCAGCCCACTGTAATGCTTTTTGTTCATGTTCTGAATAACAAGGCATGTCTCGCCAAGCATTTAGACCATATATTCGCTCAATACTCTCGCCAAGCTTTAAAGCATCTTTACTGTGCATATCAATACAAAATGCACATTGGTTAATTTGAGATACTCTAATTTTAACTAGCTCAAATAGTCGCTTGTTCTCTTTAAATACATCATCAAGATAATGCTCTTGATTAAGTAAAATATCCATCGCTTTAGGCGATGTAGCAAAGTAATTTAATCGGTTAGTCATTGTCTTATCCCTTATAAAAAATCAAAGCATAAGTAATTGTTCAAAACGATTATTGAAGATTTTCGACATCTTGAGAAAGCTGACCGATAGCAACCCTAATTGTTGACGTTAATGCCGCCATATCACTGCCATTTCTTGCCGCAACGGCCAAACCAAATTGTAATGTTAATAAGTAATTTGCCATCGCATTTGTATCAAGTTTTTCATTTGCATTGCCGAGCTGTTTTTCTTGTTCAAAAAATTCAGTTAAAAATAAAAGCGTTTGCTGATTAATCACTTTAATTTCTTTAACGCTACTCTCAGGTAAACGCGAGCCGGCAACTTCAGATGTACTTATACAAACAAAACAGCCTTTAGGTAACTCTTGGTCGGTCAACATTTTGGCGATTGATAATAGATAGTTTTTAACTCGCTGATATAAAGACTGCTCTCTTAACAAAAGATATTCTGAGTGAGCTAAGCCATGCTTAGTCAGATACATTGTAAGAGACTGATTAAATAAAGTTTCTTTGTTCCCGAACGCAGCATAAAGGCTGGGTTTATTAATGTCCATTGCCGTTGTTAAATCGGTCAAGGAAGTACCTGGATAGCCGTTTTTCCAAAAAACTAACATAGCTTTTTCCAGCGCATCTTCTTTATCAAATCCGCGATGACGTCCTGCTGCCATAAGTACACTCCACATGATGGTAATTTAATTTATAGTTGCAATTGTGTACCGATAGGTATAGATTGTCAACATCCGTACCGATCGGTACAGAATTGATGTTCAAATAAATTAATACTAAAAGGAAATTTTAAATGAATGATTTAACGGGTAAAACAGCAGTAGTAACAGGCGGAAATAGTGGTATAGGTTATGCGACGGCAAAATACTTTAAAGCGGCGGGCGCTAAGGTAATTATCACAGGGAGGGATGCAGACAAAGTTGCTACAGCGGCATTTGAATTAGACGTAACGGGCATCGTTGCCGATGCCCTTAATTTAACGGCAATAGATAAGTTGGTTGAACAAGTAAATAATGAATTTGGCAATATTGATATTTTATTTGTCAATGCAGGTATTTTTAGCCCTGCACCCATAGGCCATATTTCTGAGGAAATGTTCGATAACCAAATGGGTATAAACTTTAAAGGTGCGGTATTTAGCACTGAAAAGTTTTTACCTATTATCAATGACGGCGGCTCAATAATTAATCTGTCTTCTATTAACGCTTACACAGGCATGCCAAATACTGCGATATATGCGGCATCAAAAGCGGCGTTAAACGCTTATACACGAACAGCAGCAACAGAATTAGCACCGCGAAATATACGGGTTAACTCTGTAAATCCTGGTCCTGTTGCAACGCCAATTTTTGGTAAAACGGGTATGCCAGAAAAGCAATTAAATGAATTTGCCGCAGCTATGCAGAATAGAATTCCACTTAAACGTTTTGGGCAACCAGAAGACATTGCCAAATTGGTGACATTCTTAGCGTCTGACGATGCATCTTTCATTACCGGCTCTGAATATAATATTGATGGTGGCATCAATGTAAACCCCATTTTGTAGAGGCAATAAATATAGGCACTTAGGTGTTATCTGCTCTAAGTGCCGTTGAGTTAAGTCGTTAAAATAAGCTTAACCATAACTCATCACTTGTTAGAGAGCATACGAGTTAAGGTATCATCTTTATCAATATAATGGTGTTTCAGTGCCATTAATATATGTGAAGTGATCAACAGCGAAAAAGTATAAGCAAAAAAGTTATGAAGTACTTTAGAAGCTTGGTAGATGAAGGGATTAAATGGCGTTATTTTTCCTTCGATATCAAAATATTCAGGCACAATGAAAGTACCAAATAGGTGAATACCAAAGCCACTAAAAGCACTTACCATTAACCCTGTAACTGGCATTAATACCATTAAGCTGATTAGGGCTAAATGAAAAAAGCGCACTAAAGGGGCTTTACTGGTTCCAAGTGCGCTAGATTGCCAAATATGCTTCGAACGCCAAAAAAGTCGACCTATTATCAGCAGACAAATGAGCACACCGAAAGACTTATGTAATTGATAAAGTTCAGGGTTATAGGAAGTGTTTTTCATGTAAAAACCAATGCTTAACATGACTATTAAATACATAGCCAAGCTCCAATGTATTATTCTAGTTATGCCTTCTTTTGTGTTTTTAATTACTGGCATCAAGGTTGCCCTTACTGGTTATTATCCGTTGATAGGTTTTGTGTTTTATAAAATATAACCAAGTTAACGGCGCTGCTATTCAACGCGCAGCGCTCAATAGCTGTTTTACTGAATCAGATCGCTTCTAGACACTATTTTTCCTTGTCGATTCACTTTAATCAGATATGGCGAAGCATAAACGTCATATGCTCGATAAATAGTATTGTTGTGATCAAATAATATGGGCAGTTCCAGGGCGAATTTATCAATAAAACCCTTTACATAATCTTCGTTGACATAATATGAATTTATCACTGCCAGCCATTGTTTACTGGGATCTTCTTTGACGAGTTTGTTAAGTTGCGCTATTTTTTGTTCACATTCAGGGAACTGCGGCATAGGACATAAAGCATCAAGAAAAACTAAATTCAGTGCTTGCTTGTCTGATAGTGCTTTTAGCGAAGAAGATAAGGTAACTTGTTCCCCTTTAAGATTTTGCACTGAAAATGTTGGTGCGTTATCACCCATTAATGGCTTATGTGGTTTTTCGGCAATTTTATTTTTAGCTTTGTCATTTTTAGGCGTTTTCTTAGGGCTTATTTCAGTACTTGTTTGCTTGGTCAAAGAGGCTAGCTTAAATTTATCTTCAGCTGAGCCAAAGCGATTGCCTACAAAGGTAGTTAATGCGGTTGCGTCACCAGAAAATAATCGTTTGTTATCTTGTATGAGCACATGAAATGGTGAACTCCAAATGTTTAAGGAGCGCATTAAGCTAAAGTTAGTATCTAAGACGATAGGAGTAATATGGCCAAGATATTGCTGAAATTCAGTTAGTTGTGCTTTAGTCACATTTATTTCGGGCTGTATCCAAATTTGCTGACTTTGTTTTAGGAACGTAGCTGGCAAGGCAGCAACGATTTTATCGTCACCTTGCCCTGCATACGCTCGCCAAACATCAATAAATACAAGATGGGTTATTTTAGTGTTATCAAGCGTTATAGCTTGGCCGTTAAAGTTACTGAGCCCTGCTAAAATATTGTCATCAAGCATGGCTTCATTTGCCTTTACTGGTTGTGAGTATGCGAGTAACTGGATTATGGTAATAATGATAAAGAGTGTTAATTTCATTGTGCTACTCCTGCCACAGTCGTGTGGTTAGCTTGTTTTGAGTTATCGACTAGGTGTGAAAACTCAGTGATTTTTTCATCTAACTGATCGGTCGCGAGAAAAGTTTGATAGGCAATATTGCCTTCTTTGTCTATCAACACATGATATGGCGTGCCAACCACACCATAACTACTGGTTATGGCACCTTTTTGATCAAAAACTGTTGGTAAGTTAAAACCCTCACCTTGAAAGAAACGTTCGATATTGGCAATGGAATCATTCATGCCGACATTAATAGTCAGTATTTCTACCTGTTCACCACTTTCATTATAAATAGCCTGTAGGTGTGGCATTTCTACCTTGCAGTAGCTGCACCATGTAGCCCAAAACTTTAAATACACGGGTTTTTTGTTGATAAAGTCCGCTAAGTTAACCGATTTACCAGCAATGGTTACTGCTTGAAAGTTCGGCGCTTTGTCACCTATGGTTAAGTTGGCGGCCATAGTACTCAAGGAGACTGTTAGTAGGCTTAGTGCTAAGACTACTGGCTTTACTAACAGGCTCTTGTGAAGTCTTTGTTTTTGTTTACTGGATATTTTTTTCCGTAAAGCAGTTAGAGGATAAATCATTATTATTTCCTTATTTATTGTTGATAAAATTTTAAGTGTTCGAAAAAGGGGGCAGATAAGTGCGCTAAAAAAGGGCTTGGTTAATCAGGTAGATAGCTACGCCAAACATAGGCAGGGCCATTAGCCATTTCACTGTATTTAACCAATGTCCTGAGCGTGGTAATAAGGTTAAAAAACCGCTGAAGCTACCGGCAATAATGAGTAATGAGCTCATGCCTACAGCAAAAGTAAACATTAATAAGGCAGCCCACAATTGTTGGCCTTCACCGGCAACATACATCAACAACATACCTAATACGGGGGAAGTGCAAGGCGCCATGACTAAGCCAGACAAGCAGCCAGCGACAAATACTTTGAGATAAACAGATTTGTTATTCTTTTGGGTTTTATCAGAGATTGAAGTTACTGAAGACATGAAAGGTAGGGTAGGTAAGCTAATCCATTGCAATATCCACAGGGCCATTACTATGCAAAAACTAGCAACAACCAATAAGGTGATGGGGTGACTGGCTACAGAGCCAAATAGCTGGCCAGTACTGGCTGCTAAAATGCCTAAAGCAGCATAAATCAATGCTAATCCCAAAACATAAATAAATGAAAGTATGCAGGCCTGCAAGCGATTTTTAGCTTGATTACCGATAACTGAAACAGTGATAGGGATCATCGGATATACACAAGGGGTTAGACTAGTCAGTACACCGGTGAAAAATATTATCGCAACGATATATAAGGACTGTTGTCCGTCTATTAATGCCGACTGAATGATAGCTTCCATTAACTGTTTCCTACACCAAATGATGCCGATTGCTGACTGCGTTGTTGTCTTTGCATTTATCGTGTTCGGCTATAAAAATTTATTGTCATAGTTATACGTAAAAGCAAACGGGGTGTTATGAAATAGCCCTGTAATTTAAGTGAAATAGTTATAAAATCTTTATGAAATAATTTCACCTTTAAATAAAATCCTTTAAAAACAGTTGAATAATTTTTTATGTTGTTTTTCCAATGATTGAAGAAAGTTGTTATTTACTTGTGCTATCACGTAGAATTAACAACAACTTTTCTTGTATTTATTTTGCCTAATGTCCATTTATCTGTTTGCTCAATTTAGTTTTGATGATCGTAGCGGTAGCCTTATTGTGGTTAAAGATCAAAGTAACCTTGAAGAGCAAGTATTGAAGGTAAATGAAGAAGGAACTGAAAATGCAAAGGGTAATCAAGCTGAACGTTTGCAAGTGCAATTACGACGAAAAGTGGCAGACCTACTCAGTTATTTGATTGCTAATCAACACCGTATTATCAGTAAAGAAGAGCTTCTCAGTGAGTTATGGCTGCATGGCGAATATCGAGAAAATTCATTAACACAAAGTATAAGAGAATTAAGAGCTGCACTTGGTGATAAGGCAAAAGCGCCAAGCTTTATAAAGACCTACCCACAACGTGGTTATCAGTGGATACAAGCCACCAGCCAAACATCTGCTGATGAAAGTGATAGCGACAATTTAATCATTACTCAGCAAGAGAGTGAAACTCATAACAGCGCTGGCTCAAATGAAGTCGCTGAATCTCCTGAAATGAATGCGCGTGAGGTAAGTGAAGAATCGCTGCATAATCATAGCCCAAGCAAAGTGCGTAACGTTATTTTACTATCAATCACTTTATGCTTCGTTTGCCTGTTTTTCTGGTTTTATCAGGGGGATCAGCATGTACAAGGCAATGATGTAAATAAGGAGCTAAGTAGTGATTTAACAGCACCGATAAGATCAGTGCTAGTTTTACCCTTTATTAATGCAACGGACGATCCTAGTATGGGGTGGTTGGAGTTAGGGTTAGCAGATATGTTATCGATTGACCTACAACGACATGACGCTATGAGCCATAAGCAATTGCATGTGACTCCGCCAGCAGTAGCCAATGCCATGTTGCTTGATGCACAATTATCTTGGCCGACTTTACCTGTGCATATCCGCAGCTTGTTACGTGAACACGACATTGATACGGCAATTTTTGCTAGCGTAAGGCTCTATAAAAAACAGCAAGTATTAGATTTTCAAATAATTCATGCCCAAGGAACTATACAGCAAGGCAGTATTAGTTACCCTTCACTACCTGCGGCATTACAGTCTATTAGTCAGCAACTACTGCATTTACTTAACCCAAAACAATCACTGTCTGCAACGCGAAAAAAGGATAACCCCATTACCTCATTGGCGTTGGCAAAAGGCATGCAAGCTTTACAGCAAGAAGGGCCAGTACACGCGATAAAATACTTTCAAGCGGTACTTTTACTTGAGGAAGAAAATAACTGGGCCAAAGCATACAGTGCAAGAAGCTCTTTTGCCCTAGGACAGTGGCATGAAGCTGAACTTCTTTTTAACAGTATTACCGCACAAGCTTTGTTCAATGATCCCAGCTTAGATGCCTTTATTCACTATTGGCTGGCAGAAATTGCTTTTAGGCGAGGAGAGCTTGATGTCGATGAATATGTTCATACGGCCATTAAGAAAGCTGAGCAGGCAAGTGACGCTAAGCAAATGGCGCGTAGTTATCGGTTAAAAGCCAACATTGCTTGGCAACAACAAAACTGGTCAGAACATCGAGTTTGGTCAGTAAAAGCTCAAGCTTTATTTTCAGTAAATAATGAACTTAGTTTAGAGGCAGACAAGTTATTTTATTTGGGTAGCCCAAGTAACTCAGGCCTAGAAAAATCCCCAGAGAATGACTTACAAAAAAATCAATCACGCTTACTTAAAGCGCTTAACTTTTATCAACAACTCGGTAATCAAAGCATGATTGCCGCTAGTCAGTTTGCTATTGCACAAAATTATACCTTTGACTTAACCACTCGAGCTTTAGCATTACAAGAAACACTGAGCCTGTATAAACAATTAAACCAGCCCTATGAGCTCGCTCAAGCATTCAACTACGCGGGTTTTTATCATATGCAGTTGCATGACGGTAAAACCGCAAATAATTATTTTTCACAAGCTCACGATATTGCTGAAACACTGGGTGCTAAATCATTATTAGAAATTAGTGAGTTTTTTCTCGCTTTTTCTTTGTTGGATCAGGGCTTAGATCAAAGTGAGTTAGGCCGACATGGCAAGGATAAAAACAAACTGCTGCAAGCTATCACTCACCTAGAACGTTTTATTGCGAGTGATCCTAGCCCTGATTTACATGGCAGTGCCTTAGTTTTTCTTGGTTGGGCAAATACTGAATTAGGTTTATTTGATCTGGCATTAAGCCAGCTACAACAAGCTAAAGCGCTAAATGCCAAACTAGGTATGCAAACAACGCTAGCTTATAGCAGCTACTCTATCATGCGTATTTACTTGGAAAGAAAAGAGTATCAAGCGGTGATTGCCATGGCTGATGAAGACATAACTACTCGTTTGCAAGCAACATATTTAGCTCGAGCTTATTATGAGCTTGGTCAAACAGAAAAGGCCATCGCGGTACTGTCAAACTTTAAAGTCAGTCATAACCGTTTGTGGCAAGCAAAGGATGAACTGCGCCTTGGACTTTATCAATCTAGCCTACCTAGCGTTAAGTTGAACTTAGCTGATGAACCTAAGGCGCATTTGGTTTATTGCGAATCTGATTGGACTTTTTAAATACAGCTTGCCAAAAACTCATATTAAAAAGCATTTAATAGAGCAAACGTTTAAAAGCTTTCAAAATGGCAGATTGACTATTTTTCCTGTTTTTATTTGGTTGCATTCTGATACAGCTTAAAACATATGATTTACATCAAATAATATTTAATAAAAAATTACCAACTGACAAACTGCGACAGAATGTCGCACCACCCTTAGAGTTTTTACTCTTATACTGGCGTCAATTTCGTTGTCATCATATAGGTGTGAATTATGTTATTCAAAAAATCAAAAGTTTTCCTAAGCTGTGTTGCTGCATTCTCTTTAATTAACCCTGCTATTGCTCAACAAGAAGACATTGAGCGTATTGAAATCACCGGTTCAAAAATAAAACGACTAGATATGGAATCAGCGAGTCCAGTTACGGTTATTAAAGCCGCTGATATCGCAATTTCAGGCATTTCTAATGTTGAAGAGTTACTACAAGAATTAACCGTCTCAGCAGGTCCTGCGGGCAATGCCACTAATGCCTACTGGACCAGTAATGGTTACGCCACGGCACAAATTAATTTACGTGGTTTAGGCATAAAACGTACTTTGGTTTTACTTAATGGTCGTCGTATTGTTGCCGGTGGCACAGGCGCAAATGATAGCGCTGATCTCAACATGATACCGGTAGCCATTATTGAACGTGTCGAAGTATTAACAGACGGCGCATCTGCTATTTATGGTGCCGATGCTGTGGCAGGTGTGGTTAATATTATCACTAAAAAAACACATTCTGGTGGTGAATTCTCCGCTAAAGCAGGTATGAGTGCTGAAGGCGATGCAAAAAATAAAGACTTTAATCTATTACTTGGCGGCAATTTTGACCGAGGTAATGCCATCTTAAATATCAACTATGTTGATAACGGTAGTGTTTTACAGTCTGCTCGTAATGACTGTCCACTAACAGAAGAAGATGGCAAGCTTGAATGTTTTTATTCAGGTAGAACCATAGGTGGTCGAGGCGCTTTGGCAGATGGATCCGAAGTACAATTTAACCAAGATGCCAATGGTGATGGCAACAGTTATGAAACCTATGATAATGGCAAACATGGTTATAACTGGTTTGAATCATTAAACGCTTCTAGCCCAATGAAACGTTTAAATATAGCGTCAATGTTGAATTACGATATCAATGATGAAGTAAAGCTATCTGCTGAGGTTATCTATGCCAATAGACAATCTAGTCAAATTGTCACGCCGCGTAGCTTTAAAAATATAGATGTTGCTGCAGACTTTATTTATAACCCTACCGGGCAAGACTTAACGCTTAAAAGTAGACGTAATATTGAAGTTGACGATCCAGAGTTCTATCAAGAAACCAATACCTTACAATCTACCTTAGCACTCGATGGTGTTTTCAGTAATGATTGGTCTTGGTTAGTAAGTTATAGCTATGGTCGTAATACCGGTATTGATGGCTGGAGTTACGATATGAATGATGAAAGAGTGGCGCAAACCTTAGATAGCTCACTTTGTAGTGTTGAAACTAACGCTGCTATCCCCTGTGGTGATTACTTTGGTGTTAATGAATTATCACCACAAGTGTTAGATTATGTCACTTATGAACGAGAGGGCAGTGGTGGCAATGAAATGCAATCATTCCAAGCACAGTTAAATGGTGATTTGGTTGAATTTACCAGTGGTCAGTTATCCTTTGCCGCAGGCCTAGAGCACAGGAAAGAAAAAGGCTGGCGTAATCCTGATGCGATTGCCCATTTAAATGGTGAAGAAGACCCTATTGCTGGTAGTTATGATGTTAATGAAGCATTTGTTGAGTTTGCTATTCCGCTACTTAGTGATAAAGCTTGGGCAAAAAGTTTGCATGCTGAAGTGGCACTGCGTTATTCAGACTATTCTACCTTCGGCTCTGATACTACGCACAAGTTAGGACTCACCTGGAAAATTAGCGAAGATTTTATGTTAAGAACCGTAAAATCAACGGCCTTTAGAACACCAACCATCACAGAGTTATTTGGTGGCACCAATACTGAAAACTTAATCACTATAGATCCTTGTCATAACGCTACCGGTACTATTTTAAGTAATTGTTTAGCTGACGGAGTACCAGTAGGTTTTGTTCAAGAAGGCTCGACAATAAAAACAGGTGTCGGTGGAAATCCAGAAGTACAGCCAGAAACAGCTGATACTTTTACCCTAGGTGCTGTCTGGCAAAGTCCTTTTGCTGAAGACTTATCTTTTACCCTAGACTACTTTGATATTGAAATAGACCAAGCCATTAACTCGGTTGCAGGCTCAAATATGCTGCGTTTATGTTATACCGATCCAGAAGCTTATCAGGCGTATTGTAATAGTTTTCAGCGTGATCCAGTGAACAAGCAAGTGACTTCATTATTAAAGCGTCCGATGAATGCGGCTAATGAGCAAGTTTCAGGTGTAGATGCCAATGTTAACTATAAGGGGCAGTTCGACATGGTCTCCTTAGCAGTGAATTGGAATACTACCCATTTAATTACCCATGAAAATACCGCTTTTGCAGGGGCAGAAACTGAAGAATTAGTGGGTAAGATCACTGCTGATCGTGGCAGTTTTGCTGAATGGAAGTCAAATGTAAATATCAGAGCAGCTATTGAAAATTGGCAGTTTGCTTATAGTGTACGTTACATTGGCAAAGCTGATGATGAAAATGGTGGCGGACCTATTGGCAGCTCTGTACCTAGTGTAAGTTATCATGATGTACAGCTAAAATGGAGCTATTCAGATAACTTACAATTGTCAGCCGGTATTGATAATTTGTTTGACAAAAAACCGCCTTATTTGACCTCATGGAATGATGCCAATACCGATGTTTTTACTTATGATACGGTTGGTCAACGTGGTTATGTCACCCTTGCTTATCAGTTTTAATTTTTTCTAGCGTAGAAAGTTACTAAAAGCGTGCCGACAAGCACGCTTTTTCTTTGTTGGATCTGGTCTTAGATCGAAGTGAGTTAGGCCGACACGGCAGTGCATTAATCTTTCTCAGTTGGGCAAATGCAGAATTGGGTCATTTTGAGCTGGCACTTGCACAACTTGGTAGAGCTAAAGTGCTTAATGCACAACTGGATATGTAGACCACCTTGGGTTATAACAACTACTCAATTATGGGTATTCATACGACTCTAACGATCGCTTATTTCAATTTCTTACGAATACGGCTAAGTGCTATAGGTGTGATGCCAATATGAGAGGCAATCATTTTCAAAGGCACTTTATCGCGCAACTCAGGATTGGCATCTAAAAAAGTTAAGTATCGCTGCTCAGCGCTCTGTTGGACAAAAGCGTATTCACGCTCTTCTTTTTTAATAAACATATTTTCTAGCAGTTTATTATAAGCCTGTATAAAGCCAGGTTGTGTTTTCATTTTTTCAAAAAATTTAAGCCAATCAAACTCTAAGCAAATAACATCATCTAAGGCTTCAATACTAAATAGCGCAGCAATATTACGTGTCATCGCCCGTGTTGAGCCACTAATGCCAGGAGCGCTAGCAAAGGATTGAGTAAATTCTTTTCCTTCTGGCGAAATACTCATATAACGAACAAAACCTTTAACCAGAAAGAAAAGCTTAGGTGCTGCTTCTCCCTGCGTGATTAATAGCTGGCCTTTTTTATAATGTTTGAGCTTGGCCTTTAAGCCAAACTTAGCGAAGTGGGCACTATCAACACCTAACTCGTTGCCAGAAAAAAATTGTACAAAGTCTTCCATTGGGGCTTGCAGGCTCATTACGTTATTACATCCTATTAGTAGGCTTTTTGGAAATGAAGTAGAGTGCCAGAACCGTTATCAGGATTCCAGGTAAGGCACTGTTTAAATTGTAAATGTTTTCTATGCCTTGTGGAATAACCACTAAGGTTGGAATTAAATAAGTAAAAGCCAATAATCTATTTGGGCCCACTTTTTTTAACAAGTATTGCTGCAACATAAAGGTCGCCATTGTGGTAAAAACCGTTAAATATAATAAGGTTTGCCAAAACTCTTTTTGTTGCCATGCAATATTATTTAAGTCGCCAAATAGCAGTAAAAATGGCAACAACAGTATACTTCCCAATAACATTATATAAAAAGCGCCTAACCTTGCTGGTACATCGGCTGTCCATTTTTTTATTAAAATGACATGCATTGCTAAACAACAGCAAGCGCCTAAAAATATGCTATCGCCATGCTGCCATTGTTCAATACTAAAAGCTTGTTGAGTAAAGGTTATTAATACCCATATTGCGCCGACAGAGCCCATGATAAAGGCCAGTATTAATTTGGGTGGCGTCACCACTTTCAAGGTTAAATAAGCCAATACCACACTAAATAGTGGTAATAAAGTATAAATAACCGAGGTTTTCATTGCCGTTGTGGTTTTCAGTGCTTCAAATAAGCCGAGAAAAAATAATACTAAACACAAACTGATGATGCTGTAATGCCATAATATCTTTCGGGTAAGCAGCTTAAATGGTGCGCCTTTGACAAGAGCGAACATCATCAAGGTGGCCAATATGAATCGCAAGCCAGTACTCGCAACAGGGTTAGCAAAAGGTAATAGCTGCTCAGAAACAACAAAGGAAGAAGCCATTAAGCTAACCCAAATGAGTAAGATGAGATTATCTGTAAGTGCCTGTTTCATAATCGTAGACTCAATTATGATGCAGACTTAGCCGCTGATTTAGTCGGAGATTTTTCTACAAACTTGTGAAATAAGAATTCAGAAATAGCAATGTCGATATCTAATTGATATACCTCGGTTAATAATTGATGTAATTGTGCAATGCTTGTTACTTGAATCGTTTTGGTTACCCCACCTTTGATATGGTGATATTCAGCATTACGTAACGATTTAATTTCATCAGAAAATTTACGGCAAACCACTAAATTGTTAACAAAAGCAGCATTAGGGTGTTTGTGTGAATAGTAGTGAGATAGCAAGCAATCTGATTCGGTATAGTTATGCAAATCAAAAGTATATAAGGTAAAGAAGTCACCATCTTTAAATACTTGATAACAATACTCTTCTTTAGTATTTTTGATAATACGCCATTGATCATCACCTTGGTATTGTACTAAACCAAGTTCAATTTTTACTGGAAAACGTGCACCTAAGTGACCAAAACCAGCATCAACAATGTAATCATCTCCCGCGAAAGAAAGCAGTGTTACTCTGTGGGTTCTGGCCACTTCAACTTCTTGATTGTAAATAACTTTAGCGAGCAACAATCGCACATCAAAATGTAGTGAGGCTAATACGTTAAATACTAATTTATTGTGTTCAAAACAATAACCACCACGACGCCTTTGTACAATCTTGGTAAATAATGATTCAACATCGAGTGGCAATTCCTGCCCTAAAACTACACTGAGGCTATTAAAGCTATATTGAGCAATATGTTTACTTTGTAGCTCATTGATAAATGCTATATCCATAGACTTATGAGTAATATTTAAGTCCGCTAAATAGTCTTGTGAGAGGGTAGAGTGGTCCATGTCAATTCTCCAGTGATTAATGTGTTATTAGTGTCGATATTAAGTCGCACCAGTATCGATTTGTAGCTGCAGTTTATCTAAGAAAAAGCATGGTGTAATTAACCTAGGTTTAGTGACCAGCTTGTGAGCTAGATAATTAAATTTCACTGACTAAACCTAGGTTAATTATTTCAATTATATCTATTGCTAGACTACTCCCATCAAACAAATGACAACCCATTTTTCATTTGTAAATGACAATGCAATGGAGAGATAATATGAAAATTACAATTTTTGGCGCAACAGGTAATGTAGGTAAAAGAGTCATTGATGAAGCATTGATGCGCGGTCATGAGGTAACAGCAGTGGTACGAAATAGCTCTCGTATTAATGAGTTGAATTCGGCTGTAAATATTGTCATTGGTGATGCCGAGAATATAAGTGATGTTGTTAAGTTTAGTGAAGGGCAAGACCTTGTTATCAGCGCAACAAGACCACCTCAAGGTGTTGAAGGCTTGTTGGTTAGTACCACTAAGTCGCTATTATCAGGACTTGCACAAACTAAGGTACGGTTATTGTTAGTCGGTGGTGCGGCAAGTTTAACGGTACCTAATAAGCCGGATACATTAGTGGTTGATGATATTAATTGGGTGCCACTCGCTTGGCGAGATATTGCCCTAGCTTGTTTAGCCCAACATAAACTTTGCCAGGAAGATGAAATAATTGAATGGAGCTATTTAAGCCCTCCAGCGA
>Ga0209292_1003475_pt1 | contig 17270 bp, 15 predicted proteins | sample GOMGulsemesocosm_2_FD_184634 | JGI IMG/M metagenome (GOLD analysis project Ga0209292, IMG submission 184634) | Methane-oxidizing microbial communities from mesocosms in the Gulf of Mexico - GOM9C Gulf of Mexico (SPAdes) (version 2) | ecosystem: Environmental > Aquatic > Marine > Cold seeps... | reverse complement strand
GCTTATTGATGATCCGCAAGCACATAATCGCGAAGATACATTTTATTAACGCCAAACTTCACTACTATCGTAAAATTTAACACTGTAGTTTTATACCGCAGTTAATACCGAAAAGCCTTTAACAATTTAGTTAAAGGCTTTTTAATATCCGCGAATAAGATACAATTAACCACTTTAATACATCACTATTTCATTACACATATAACCCCTTAGGTAAACCATGTTTGATTCTTTCAGTAAAAGTACAAAAGCCATTATTTTGTTTTTAGTTTTAAACTGTATAGCCAGCATATTCTCCATTTATCTTGAGTTTTCAAGTAACATTAAAAACATTCAAACATTAGATTTTGTTCAGGTAAGATTTTCAATTTTATTTTTATTATTTTGTCTTTATTTATTATGGCAATTTCGCCGTCCCCAAATAAAAACGCTTAAATTATGCTTTGGACTTTGCTTATTACAGGTAGTCGCTATTGAAAGTGACATTTTCACTTTTAGTTTAACTAACGGGGCTAAAGTTGGTGCTGCATTTGAAGTAGGAAACGCATTAATTACATTAGATTTTTTAGCATTATTGATGCTCTTTTTAATAAGTAGAATGATAAAGGCATACACAAGTCAAACTAACCTTGAGATACCACAAAATGAAGGCTAACTATATTGAAAATGGCTATTTTATCCTCAGAAATTTTTTTGATGACAAAGAAATAGCACCTATTTTCGATATCATTAACAAGTTCCATTTGGCTTGGCAAGGTGACAATAAGGAATTTTATGAAAGCAAAGCAATTAACTCCGCGTATTTAACAAATAAAAACTATTTGAATAATGCACAACGCAGCATACTTTTTGAGTTTATTTCAACTAATAAATTAATAAATATTGTTGCTCAAACGTCAATAATTAAACCTGCCTTTATGAATACGCAGTTATTTTTTAATCCGATGAATTTGGAACAGAGAAACTATTGGCATCGTGACACTCAATACCATTTAACTCTGTCAGAACAACAGCAAGCATTAAGCAAATCCGAGGTTATTCATTTTCGTATTGCATTAGCCGACGAGCCAGGTATCGAGCTGATACCAGGAACGCATAAACGCTGGGACAGTGAAGAAGAGCTTGCCATTCGCTTAGAGCAAGCAGGGAATAATAATTATAATAATGTCTCTACAGGGGTTACTGTGCCATTAAACAAAGGAGACCTCTTAGTCTTTTCAGCCAACATGATACACCGAGGGCTTTATGGCAAAAAACGGCTTTCTTTTGATATTATCTTTTGTGAGAGTGAAGAGAACTTAGTGAAATTCGTCAACAATGACTGTTTACCTAATGAAAATCAGATGAAAAGCATGCAAAACAATATCGCTTTTAAAAACACAATAAAAATCAAAACACAGCAGCATAAAACGAGCTAAGCAATATAAAACTGCTCAAAAGTAACTAAAACATCCACATTTACCTTGCAGAGCTTGCTCCTCTTTTAGGGTAACACCAAAGACAAGCAAGCAATAAAAACAACTACAAATTATCATCTGACGATTAAATACATACCAACTTAGTCACTATAATCTCGTAATTGACAAGACCTAGCAGTAAACTTATACCCCAAAGCATGATCTGCTACTTTCTCGGCAACTAAGATGACATCTTCGCCAATAATACTTACCCGCTCTGTTGCTGATTTTTTGCATCGAGAACGTTGAAATGTTTCATATTCATAAACAAAGGTAGCAATAGCTCTATCGAAGTTGGTGTACTTATCTTTTTCCTTAATAACCTCAGATTTTTCATTAATAATGCCGTCAACTTGTTGATTAACATCTAAGTTGTCAATATCTGATAAATTGGTTGCTGTTTGTTTTGTTACTGTTATTGCATCGATTAAACCAGCCTCTGTTGATTCTTTCTCAACAGAGATATCTTCATTAATATCAATTGATTGCTTGGTGTTTAGTGTGATGCCAGGAATTTCAATATTTAATTCATCGTTATACCAATTAAGAGGTTGTATCAAGGTAACCATGATCGGCGAAATGAGTAATAAACGAATAAAAATAAATAACACAGAAAAACGCTCTCCAACGCGAACCTTTATTGGATGTAAACGTAATAAGTTAACTAACTTAAGAAATAAAAACCACACATTACCAAGCGTAAATAATAAAATTAAGCTCATTGATGTTAACAACAATAACCACAGCGGTAATACTAAAACGGTAGTAAAACCTTGTGCATAAATTAAAGAATCAGGGTCAACACCCGCAATGTAATTAACTTTTCTAGCGGCAACAGCGAGTGTAAAGTTACCAACAATAACGTAGAGAATAAATATCAAGCTCTTACCAAGCAATGTTTGCCAGACTCGGGTAAAAATATCCAATAACTCTCGTAACATACCTATCATGGCAATAGAGCCGACAACAAGCAGTCCCGTACTGGGTTCCGTTATGGTTTCAGGTGTAATTGACTGATCTTGAGAAAGACCGAGAATCGCCGCCATTAAATATATTTTTTGATTTGAGTGCAGTACCTGCCACCAGACAATCATTTTTTTGGGCAGCCACAATAATGCATTTAATAGTCGTTCAAATAAGAGTACGGGGGATTTTAACGAAGCTTGCAACCGATCGAGTTGCTTCTGTGGTATGACTATTTCTTTAGCCACTGGCTCAAAATCTTCATCCTGCATACTGTTGCCATTTCGTTAAAATAAAAGAAAGGTATTATCGCATTACTATTCATTAATTTTCAACAACCTCTCGCCATAGTTGACAGTTAAGTTTTAAATGAAAGTTGCTTGAACATAAGTCAGCCATTAAACGCTAGCTGTATTTATTTGGCCTAACAATCAAAGGAACATAACTTTATATTTTGAAATTTAATTTATTACTATCACCATTCATCACTCGATCAATACTACCAATACTTTGAATGATATCGGTAATACGCTTATGACGATAATCACTATTATCGAGTAGTTTTTCTAGCTCATCAACCATAGCCAGCTTCTCACCATCTTCACCTTGGATAGTTATGGATGTCGACTCTCCATTTTGATCCACTTTCTTCAAATCACCTATTAATGTTAATTTGGCATCTTGCTCATTATATTTTTTTTCAAAACTTTGATCTTCATCTTTATCTTCTTCTCTGCGACCATTATATAAACTAAATTTTTCAAAACCTTCCTTTTCGTATGAATTTTTTTCAGCCCAAAAATTATCTAATATTCTTATTTTACTGCTAGCCTCAGTGTCATCTTTGTATTCTCTACGAACATATTGACCGGAACCTACATATTCAAAGCTGTCTCTATATTCGTCCCGTTCTCGATCTTGGTCTAAACCTACCACTCCACCATCAACAGACAACAAATTAACGGCATAATTTTCATCAACCTTCCAGTAGTCCTTAACATTATTCCCTTTATCGATTACTCCAGCTTTCTTTTCAGCTTCTACAGAGTAACTACTTGTTTGTTTAATATTATTGCCTTCTTGTTCATCAACACCCTCAATATCTCTAGTCTTTGTATTTTGCTTAAAATCGACCTGATAACCATTAGTATTTTCGTTATTTTTACCGACACCTATATTTGAACTAGTGCTATCATTTGGATCAAATTTACCCGTCACTTGTTGATAACTAATGTGATGGTCTGCCAATGTACTAAAACCCGCTTTTATTCTATCTTTTTCATCAGCTTCGATACCCTTGTAGCGAGGATCTGTTTCACTTAACTGATTAAACATATCTTTAGCAAGCGCTACACTATCATCTAAATACTCATTGGCATTTCCGATAGATTTACCTAAACGCTCAGCTGTTTTAAAAAGTGTTTGCACCGCATTTGTTAACAATGTCGTATCAGAAGGGTTGTTTTCAGGTGACTCGTTTTGGAAACGATCATTTTTATGAGCTACTTTATCGGCATCACCAATAATATTAAGCATCGATTCGATTTTACTTTCATCATAAGTACCACCTATTTTGGAACTTAATGACATATTACTAACAGCAACATTAAAACCAGAGTTAGTAACCATATTGTGTGTAAAAGAAACGTATTGATCTTCATCATCATGACTATATGAAAAGTCATAGTTATTTTTAGGTTTTGAACCGTTGTCATCTGACGAACTTAATTGTAAATCAAAGCCTTGTAACTGCGAAGCATCAAAAACATCTAATCCAATTAAATCAGTAAATTGAGCACCATTTAATAACGCATCACTGGTTTCAGCAACAGCGCCTAATAACTCAGTAAAAGCCTGATGTTCTTTTGCATTAATATCTCCGTCAATCGTATAACTTAGTGATACTGACTTGCCATAAGTTAAATCCTCAGCATTTTTTTTACTATTAAAGTTTAAGGTGATATTAATTTCATCGCCCTCATTTGTCATAATAGAAAATTGCAGCGACTTATCATTTTTATTTATATTGGTAAAATCTTTAGAATCATCAAAAAAGGATGCTATATCTTCTTCACCATTAATTTTTGCACTTTCTTTATCTAAACCAAATCGTACAAAGCTTTCACTTGAGTTAATATAATCACTTGAATTCTTATCCAGTTTACCGAGGCTATCAAGAATATTTCGAACTTCACTGTGCGCGTTAAGAGCCCCTTGGCTAGCTTCATCCATTAACTGACTTAAATCTTCTACCGACTCGCCTTCAGCTAAACCTTCATTTACGCGACGAGTAAGGGTATCAACAAAAATACGGTGGGGTTCTTTACTAACAGACTCCTGGTTATTAACAACTTTTGCTCCTTCCAAATTCACCCAAGTGGAGCCATCCGATCCTCTATTACGCCCAGCCTTAAATGCATCAAATATGTTTACATTTCCAAGACGTTCCTTCAAAGCTTCTTGCGCAAGTTTTTGGCTATCACCTTGCGCGAAGATATCAAGCGCAGCAATATCATTCTTTAATTCAACACGACTAGCCATCGCAACCAAAGGGTCAATTAGCTTTAAACTACTTGTGTGTTTATTATTCTGATTTTTGGTTATCAGTGACTCTAATACACCGCTATTTGGGAATTCAACATTCATGGAAGGTAGCATCCTGCATTAATTGATTGGGCTCAGCCTGTTTCTTTTTCTTTTATCGGCAGGAGCTATTAAAACTTTATATTTTATTAACTTAGATTATCAAGAAGAACGTCTTTTTCAAATTTAATAAGAAAAGTTGTCCCTGTATTCAAAATACTTTCGATAACAATACTGCCACGTAATGTATATTCAACCAATTCCTTACAAATAGCTAAACCTAAGCCTGAACCACCTTCTCCAGCCTTCGTGGTATAAAATTTATTAAAAGCTTGTTGCTGTTGTCTTTCCGTCATACCAACACCATTATCGCTATAACGCAGACAAACCTGACTATTGGCAATACTGGCCACTATTTTTATTTCCCCAAGTTGATTTTTCTTAAAGGCATGCATCAAAGAATTATTAATTAAATTCGTGATAACTTGCGATAATATCCCCGGATAAGTTTTAATAATCAGACCTTGTTCAATATCTACCAAAATTGTATGAGTTAAATCTCTAAACTTAGGTTTTAAAGTTAACATGATATCTTGAATGTACTTTAATAAGTCAAACTCAACTAAACGTAAACTACACTGGTCAACAGCAACCTGCTTAAAACTGTTCATTATTTCAGAAGCTCGTGCTGAGTTTCGCTTACAAATCATCAATGCCTCGGTTAATTGCATCATATAATTCGCAAAAGTTGTCTTGTCCAAATGTTTGCTTTCAAATGCTTTTTTAATGATTAGAGTTTGATCTTGAATATGATCAACAGATAACATCATAGTACTCAGGGGAGAAGAAATCTCGTGGGTAATATCCGCCACTAGTTTTCCTAATTCTGCCATTTTATGCTCTTTCTTCATCAAATTACGTTCTAACCTTAATTGCTTAACTTGGGCTAATTGGCTGTTAACCCGCGCAATAACAATGTCTTGATTGACCGGTTTTGTAATGTAATCAGTGGCCCCAATAGATAAACCTTTACGAAGCTCTTCTGGTTCAGTTTTTGCCGTAACAAAAACAATGGGAATATGGGCAAATTTTGGGGTATTCTTTAGTCTTTTACAGATTTGGTAGCCATCCATTCCTGGCATGATTATGTCTAATAAAATTAAATCGACACTAACTTTATTAAGCACTTTCAATGCTTTTTCACCACAGGTAACAGCGCATATATTATATTGTTGAGATTGAAGATAACATTTCAATAAATCCAAATTGTTTTGGTTGTCATCAACAAGTAAAATTGTAAAAGTACTGCTTTCAACCATATCCAACTCCTGCACAAGAAATTATTTCCTTCTAGATATTAACTTAGTCCATTACGGTCTAGATTTCTAATCAATTTTTATTTTCAATGTATTTGATATATATCACATTTTTAATAAAACAAGACAATATTATATATTCAATAACAAAAACAAGAGATTATTAATATATCAACTAATTTATTCTTTGTTGTGAAGTCATACAGCCATTATTGTTTTAATTTTTATAATCATGAACGCCCATTATCAATTGTCACTCTCAAAGATATACAAAGCCAGCATCGATATTATAGATAATGGTCAATCATACGTTTACAATCATAATTTTGCGTTTGAATATAAAGTGGTCCAGAGTACTTTATTAATTTAAAATCGAACTAGAGATGTAAAAAATTAGTCCTTGGATGCTGAAAAGTGTTAACGATAAGATCTGTATTCGCCAATGCCAAATCAAGCAAGATTGTGGTACTTAAGCTATTGATAATTAACATTTACAACCGTCACTACGTTTTTTCTTTTGTTAAACATCTTTAATGTTCTAGGCATCAAAGCACGGTACACCGGTAATAACACTTGTGGGTTTTGAAAATAGTGATAAGTACAATAGAAAGAAAAGAAGCGGGAGCTCTTCAAATAACCCACAGTAAAGCTCGATTTAACAAAGTAATCATAAATGTTTATGAGTAGTGTTAATTGAGATTTCGCCACCAAGGCAATTTACTTGCATTAGAGGTGATATCAACCGGTTCACCAATTATCGGGGTAATAACATCAACTCTGGCTTGTTGACCAAGCTGGCTAATGCGCTCCAACGGCTCATACCAAGCATGAAATGCCAAATCAAACGTACCATTGTGCGCAGGTAACATTTTTTTACCTCCAACATCTAAGTGAGCTTGCAGGCTTTCTTCTGGTGTCATGTGTACATCTGGCCAGTCTTTATCATAAGCACCTGTTTCAATGATTGTCATATCAAATGGGCCATGTAATTTACCTATTTGTTTAAATCCTTCAAAATAACCACTATCACCACTATAAAATAATGATTGCTGTTCACTTTTAATCACCCATGAACTCCACAGTGTTTTATTGCTATCCGTTATGCCTCTTCCTGAAAAGTGCTGTGCAGGAGTAGATGTTAATGTTAGCTCTCCTACTTTAATAGAATGCCACCAATCAAGTTCAACAATCTTGTCTTCGGCAATACCCCACTCTTTTAATTCACTACCTACTGCTAATGGGACAATGAAAGTATCTACCTTATTCATCAACTCTTTAACTGCGTCTTTATCCAAATGGTCATAATGATTATGAGAAATAATCACACCACGAATATCTGGCAAATCGGCAATACTAATAGGTGGTTGATGAAACCGTTTAGGACCAATAAAACTAAAAGGTGATGCTCTTTCCGAGAACACGGGATCAATTAACCAATATTCCGTGGAAATTTTAATGAGAAAACTAGAATGGCCTAATCTAAATAAGGTCAGACGATCTTCAGGCAAGCCCACAAGTAATTCTCGTGTTATTTTTTGTAAAGGTATTGCCTCTTTGGGTGTAATGTCAGTACGTTTTTCGGTTAAATAACGTTTTATATAGCCCGGAATTTGGCTAAAAGACATAGTTTCAAAACGCTTAGAGTTATGAAACTTACCATCCTCATACTGTAAGGATTGCTTCAAAGTGTCACTGCCATACTTTGACGGGAAGAAGGTACACGAGACCATAATAACTCCTAAACTCATAAAAATTAATAAAGTTGTTTTCATAAAAACACCAAGAAAAAGTAAACTACACTGTGCAGTGTAATAAAATATAATTGTAAAGTAAACTACTCAGTGTAAAATAGTTAGAATACAATACGCTTATGAATAGCAACATTTAGAAGTGCAATCAATGACAAGAAGCAGTAAAAAAAGAGCCGCTATTATTAAAGCAGCTATAGCAGAGTTTAAAAGTAATGGTTATCAAACGACCAGTATGGACCAAATAGCGCTATCAGCCGAAGTATCTAAACGGACTGTATATAATCATTTTGCTAGTAAAGAGTTACTATTTGATGCCATTATTGCTCAAATGTTGACGCTATTTACAACCTCCATATCTATTCGTTATCAACAAAATATCTCCTTAGTAGAACAGTTAATCGATATTGCCCAACAAGAAATTAGATTATTAGCTGATCCAGCATTTATAGATTTAGCGAAAGTTATTTTAGCTGAAGCCATGCATTCACCACACCGAATCAATCAAGCATTAGCTGAAGTAGAAGAACGCGATGGTGATTTAACAAGTTGGATAACGGCAGCGAACGCAGATAATAGATTGAAAGTTGAAAATATAGAATTTGCCGCTACACAGTTTTTCGCCTTAATTAAATCATTTTGTTTCTGGCCACAAGTCATTCAAGCCCAGCCTTTTCCTGATAAAACACAGCAAAAAGAAATCGTATCTTCAGCAGTAGAAATGTTTATTAATACCTACCAAGTGAAATAATAATAGGTAAAACAGTTTAGTTCCAAGGATGTAGTGTGTTTTTGTGTTAAATCCAACAAAAACACCAAGAAACTCAATATATATCGAAATATTGAAAGCTTGTAAAGTAGCACCAGCGATTACCTCACATAGTTTACAAAAAATAAAAATAGAGAATAAAACATCTAAACAAGGGTTTACCTTCATAGATTATCAATTACAATCAGGTGATACGGTAATACCACTTCAAACAGCACGACATAAATAATGAAAGGTTTTAAAATGAATCAATTACTAAACGCCGAAAACCAAGGTATTCCTCTTTTTATAATTGATAAAAATGATTACCAACCTTGGTTAATTCAACAACCCCAACAAGTACAGAATTGGTTATTGCAAACCCGTTTTGAAGCTGATGGTTTATCGCTCATCCCTAATAACAAAGGTGAGCTTGAACAAGTACTTTTTATCGTCACTCAGCCTGAACACTATTTTTCCTGTGGCGATTTAGTCAAAAAACTCCCTATAGGCCAATATTTACTAAAAACTAAAGACCAACTTCAAGATGCTATTTGTTTTTCATGGTTAGTTGGCAGTTACCAATTTGATCGCTATAAAAAAAGCGAAAAGGCATTACCAACGTTATCTGTTGCTAATCAAAATACGGTTGACACCGCGATAAAATATGCGGAGGCCATTGCTCTTACTCGTGATTTAGTGAATACCCCTGCCGCCGATATGATGCCAGAAAATTTAGGCGAAACAGCTACAGAAATGGCGAATCGATTTGGAGGTGAAATTACACAAATTGTTGGCGATGATTTATTAACGGAAAATTATCCAACCATTCACGCCGTTGGACGTGCCAGTATCCATGCTCCACGATTAATTGATTTAACGTGGGGTGATAATAGGCACCCAAAGGTAACACTTGTTGGTAAAGGGGTATGTTTTGATAGTGGCGGTTTAGATTTAAAACCTGCGGCAGGTATGCGTAATATGAAAAAAGACATGGGTGGCTCTGCACATGTTTTAGGATTGGCGCAATTAATTATGGCTCACAACCTACCTATTAATTTACGAGTATTGATCCCCGCTGTAGAGAATGCAGTTTCTAATAATGCCTTCCGCCCTGGCGATGTCATCACCACGCGCAAAGGTATTACCGTTGAAATAGATAATACTGATGCCGAAGGCCGTTTAGTTTTATGTGATGCATTAGCCGAAGCCGAGAATGATCAACCTGATTTGCTAATTGACTTTGCAACACTAACCGGCGCAATGCGTGTTGCATTGGGAACTGAATTACCCGGTTTTTTCTCAACTAATGATGAAGTAGCTACAGGGATTACAACTGCAGGTCAAAAAATTAGCGACCCCGTTTGGCGTATGCCATTACATGATGCCTATAAGGATATGCTTAAAAGCCAAATAGCAGATATGACAAACTGCTCAACAACACCTTTTGGCGGTGCTATTACAGCAGCTTTATATTTGCAAGAGTTTGTCAGTGATAAAACCGACTGGGTGCACTTTGATATCATGGCATTTAATGTTCGTCATTTACCAGGTAGACCACTTGGCGGTGAAGCCTTTGGTATTAGGGCTGTATTCAAATATCTACAAAATCGATTCAGTTAAAAATTAGATGATGGCTGGAAATAGAAAAGTGATAGAGATGGGTAGCACTTGCCCAACATTCTCTTTATCCAAGCTTAAACGTTGAGAATGCAATAAATCATTCACAGCGCTACTGAGCCATAGAGGAGAGGGGCTTAATAATGCCCCTCGCTGATTTTCATTAGAATTTGATGCTGTTATGCAGAGTTCAGATTAAACGATAGATGAGTACATTTAGGCTTTTCCCTAATGAAAAACCTTTATTTTCAACCACTATATTCCTACTCAGCAATTATTGCTGAATTTATTTTTCAAACGCAGTTCCAACACTCATCAATAATATATTTTTGTAGATTTTCCTATACAAACATTGAACTCTTTTTATGTGAGATCCTTTTAATAAAAATTAAACATATTATATCTTTTTAAATAACAATTTCATTTGGCCTATGTTTTGCAATATCCCATGTATTCATAGAAAAATAGGCCTCAAATAGTGAAAAAAATAAAGCCATTATTTTGCTACAAACAAGATAATTTTTTACAAAAATTATGCTTGCAATGTCACCCTATCAATCCAGAAATAATATTGAGGGTAGACCAATGAATTCTCACAACATTTCGGCTTTAAGCTGTTTATTTTTTGGAGTACTGTTTACCGTTTACACATTGGTTGGTGAAGCCTTAGCTTATTCACCTCTTACGATTTTGCTCTTGGTTAAGTCCTATCAAGTAATGGAGCAACAAGCAGAAAATGCCAAAACAGACAAGTTATTAAAAAGTATAATATTTTTTATTATGGCGGTAGTTTTTGAGAGGTTTATAGCAATATATGATATGACTCTTCTATCATATTTCACTTCACTTTATCTTATTGCTACAGCCAGTTACTTGGTAATAAACATTGATAATATATTGTCTGATAAAGTAAGTGACGAAAGTATCATAGCCATTGTAACTAGCTGTCTTGTCTTATTATTTCACTACTATTACCCACAAGATATTGTAATACTTTCATTAACCATTAACTTATTAATGGCTGTTAGTCTTTACTTCACTTTTACTAACCAATTACTTCGTAAGGTAAGTTTAACGTCATCACAAATTTTTATAATCGAACAAAGCCAATGGTTACTTTTCATTTATAGTTTGTTTCGATTAATTTCAAAAGTTTTTGATATCGACTTTCAGTTTTCATTAATATTTTATATTGGTGCTCTAGCCTTATTTCTGGTGATAACTTATCCAATTATTAAACAATATAAACAATTACATACCTCAATCAAAATGGCTAGTATTAGCGCATGTATATTGATTACTACGCTTGGCGTTGAATGTTGTTATTACGCTACAACCTAAAAACAAAGTGACTATTTATTAAATGTAACTTGATTGAGTCAATAACATTGGCTCAATCATGATCATTCCTTTTCTTTAGCTTCCTTATCAGCTTTACCTCTACAATATGCTAGATTTAAAACATCTATAATACGGCTATGTTTTATACCAACCAAAGCCATTGATATCAATAACTTACCCTTTAGCTGTCACAAACCATAAATCATCGCTTTTTTACTAATATTCACCATATCAATTATCAAGACAATACGTTTATACCCACGTCATCTCAAGGTGCGGATTTCATTCCCCTGATAAAGGGTTGGCTACAAGGCATTAATTAATGGAAATTGTTATTTTATTGTCGAAATCAATTGTTGTTAAAATAAAAAACACTGGAGGTGAACCTTTATCGACTTGCCTGTGAGGAGTCAGGATAATGTCGCTTAAAAAAGTGCCTTATTAAACTTCATATATTGCTCGATAGAAGACTTAGCTTGGCTGCTTTTATTTTTATAAATGTAGTTAGAAATGAATTGAAATAACATAGCAACAGCACTGTCAGATTGACAGTGAAGCAGTCAAAACGACAGTGTCATAGAGACATTTTATAACTTTTTTCACCATTACTATAAACCATTCATATGGCCTGCAGCTTGATCTGCATCAATTAATACGACAAATATCAGTTGGCACGCTTCCTGTAATAGTAAGAGTAAGTTAATAACAATTTCTTACATTTATAGACAGGAAAAAATATGAAAATTTCTAAAATAGCATCAGGGATATTAGTTTCAATCGCATTACTTAATAGTTACGTTGCCGCAGCAGAAGTAGTAAAAGTTGAAATTCCAGTTATTGAAAAAGAACTCGTCGTTGATAATGCTGGTACCAAACATAACATGTGGACATACGGCGGTACAATTCCAGGGCCAGTTATACGTGTTACTGAAGGCGATGTAGTTGACTTCTCTTTGTTAAACCAAAAAAGTAATAAACAATCTCACTCAATGGATTTCCATGCCGCAATCGTTGATGTTTTAGATGAATTTGAAGGTGTTCGCCCAGGTAAACAAAAAGACTTTAAATTCGAAGCTAAGTATCCAGGTGTGTTTATTTACCATTGTGGATCTTCATCGATGTCTGAGCATATTTCACGAGGCATGTATGGTGTAATTATTGTTGATCCTAAAGAAGGATATACCGAAGACTTCCCAAAACCGGATCGTGAATATGTAATTGTTGAAGGCGATTTATTTGAAAATGATGCCACTCCGACTGAAATGACCAACAACGAAAAGTTAAAAGGTGTATTGATCAACGGCAAGCAATTCCATTATGACCCAGTGCATGATCAAAATGCCTCTCAAGTACTTGAAGCAAAACCAGGTGAACGTGTTCGTATCTATTTCGCTAACGCAAAAATCAATGAAAATGCGGCGTTCCATCCAATTGCCGGTATATGGGACAAAGTTTGGGACAATGGCCATCCAAAAAACGTGCGTCATGGCATGCAAACAATTGATGTGGCTCCTGCACATGCAGTAATAGCGGATATTATAAGTCCAAGTGATCGTTCTACAAATAATGCGCTTGTTGATCATCGTATGAAATCAGCACTTAAAGGAGCAATAACAGTATTAATGAACAAACCTGATGCTGATCCTAAAATGGGCAGAGGCGACAATTTAGTCATTCGTTAATAGCCTTACATAGCCCTTAATATAGCGAGCAGCAGGATAAATATTAAGATCACTATCATCATAGAGCAAGGAAGCTTCCCCTTTTGAGAATATAAATATGAGAATAAACACATATTATTTAACATTAACTATCATGATTTTATTTCCTCACTTCAATGTTCAGGCTAATAACATTGAAACGGGTAAAAAATTATATGAAGAAGCCTGTGTTGCTTGTCATTCTATTGCTGATAACAGCAACATCACGCTTACTGAACGACTGAATGAAAAAGCCCCTTCATTATTTTATGCGGGTAATAAATTCAATGCGTTATGGTTAGAATCATGGCTAAGTTCACCTAAACGTATCAGACCAGGAGGACACTTTTTTCTTGATAAGGTAAAAGTTACCGAAGATGGTGACATTATTGATGAAAGTAAACTGACGGCTCATCTATCTGTAAAACCAGAACAAGCAAAATACCTAACTGAGTACTTAATGGCGCAAACGCCTAAATCAGATCTCATTGCTTTAGAGAAGGTGACTTTAGGTAAAGTTAATCGAACATTAGGCGGCAAAGATTTTAACAAATTTAAAGGTTGTGGCTCATGCCACCAAGATGAAGATGGCTACGGCGGAGTTTCAGGTCCTGAGCTTTACACATCAATTGAACGCTTACAGCCGGAATTTATCGCGTCTTATATTAGAACTCCTGAGAAGTGGGATCCTAAAACATTGATGCCAAACCGCCATTTAAATGATGTTTCAATTAAAAAATTGTTGAACTACCTTAATGTGATATCGGAGTAATCTCATGAAAATATTTTACACTACTTTACTCGCTTGGGTCTTATTATCGAGCAGTCAAGCAATGGCAGCGGATTTGAAAAAAGGCGATCAACTTTATCGAGCCTATTGCACCCAATGCCATGGCATAAATGGCGATGGTTGGGGAGTGAACACCGCATCAATGGATGTTTTACCAAAGGATCATACGGATACCAAAGAAATGGTTACTCGTACTGATGACGACATATTTAAAGCCATCAAAGAAGGTGGTAAAGCAGTAAGCAAGTCTAACTTAATGCCTAATTGGGATTCCAATATGACAGACGATGAAATTCGAGATCTGGTGGCCTATGTAAGAACAGTTTGCTGTGAAAAGGAGAATAAATAATGAAGCTATGTTTATTAAGAAAATTTAAGTACTTAACAGTTATATTTACCATATTTGCGAGTCAGATAGTAAATGCAGAAACGCTAAAATTTGATATGACTATCGAAGAAATGGTTAAAGAAGTGACTCCAGGTTTTACCAATAAAGTATGGGCGTTTAATGGTCAAGTACCAGGCCCTTTAATTAGAGCAAAGGAAGGGGATCGATTAATCATCACCGTACAAAATAACTCCACTTTGGCACATACCGTACATTGGCATGGTACCTTTCAAACCAATAGCTGGAAAATGGATGGTGTACCAGGCGTAACACAAAAAGCAATTCAGCCTGGTGATTCATTTGTTTATGACTTTATTGTCGATAAACCAGGAAGTCTTTGGTATCACTGCCACGTTAATGTACCTGAACATGTTGGTTTAAGAGGCATGTGGGGACCCATGATCATTGATCCAAAAGAACCAACAGATATAGAAAAAGAAGTTACGAAAGAAGCGATTATGATGTTCTCTGGTTGGAATTCTGAAGTTGCTATGGAATACGGTAAAGGAGGTCATCCACAAGAGCTTAATGATTATTTTTCAATTAATGGTAAATCATTCCCTTCTACTCAGCCTCTACGTGTGAAAGAAGGCGATGTATTAAGAATTCGTTTATTCGCTGCAACAGTAGAAGCTGCATACCATTTACACGGTCATGACGTATTGGTTACCCATAAGGATGGCTTACCGTTAGATAGTCCATATTGGGCTGATGTCGTACATGTTCCATCGGGTGGGCGTGTTGATGTCATTGTGAGAATGAATAACCCAGGAATTTGGATCAATCACGACCATATTGAAGCTCATACGTCTAACGCAGGAAAAATGCCAGGTGGTGCTGTCACCATTATTGAATATGAGGGCGTTGAAACTGAAGAATGGTATAAATGGAAAGGAAAAGAATATCAACCTGATTTCTACATGAGTGAAACCATGAAAAAAGGTTCAGGTATTCATAATGTCGATGTGTACAAAGCAAAGGCTCCTGAGTCTGACCGCAGAAAGAGAAAGAAAAAACGTAAAAGTAAAAAGTCTAAAGCTGAATAAGAGTACCAACCAGACTAAGTGACTACTCACCTAGTCTGGTAAATATTGAAAATTATTTATCTTTAAAAATGTCTTTTACTACCATTTATTTGATGTTTAAACATATGCTAGCACCGTATGGACTTCAATCATAAAAACCAACAGTTCTCAGGAAACAAAATGAAAATAATTTATGGCCTGCTATTCAGTTTAGCAAGTTGTTCTATCGCATCGGCCCATAATGCTGACAAAAAAAGTTTTAGTAGTAGACCAGACTCTCATGCCCCCATTGGCGTCATGGGAGACCATATGCACAAATCCGGTGAATGGATGTTGTCTTATCGTTATATGAATATGGAAATGGATGGCTTATTACAAGGTAATGATAATCTTTCAGATGCTGAATACAAGGGCGAAACCTCACATATGGTTCGCCCTGATACGATGCAAATGCAGATGCACATGCTGGGTTTCATGTATGCACCCACAGATAACGTTACATTAATGTTGGGGTTACCCTATAAAAATAGCGACATGGATTTACAAATGTCTAACGGGGCATCAAAATTCACAACAAATTCATCAGGATGGGGAGATGCAAAATTAGGTGGCTTAATACGATTACCGGCTTTAAGCAGTGCTAATCATAATACCCATGCAAATATGACATTCACGGTACCTACGGCTTCAACGTCAGAACGCGATAATACGCCAATGATGAAAAACGCTTTATTGCCATACGCAATGCAAACTGGATTTGATACTTGGCAAGTGGAAGGTGGATTTACCTATGGTGGTCATCAGCAACAAGGAAACTTTTCTTGGGGAGCACAGTTTTTATACAAAACATCCCTAGAGAATAATTCCCAGGGATATAAAGCAGGTGATCAAATTACTGTAAATAGTTGGTTGTCTTACTTGTTGACTGAGAAACTTTCAGTATCTGTTCGCTTGAATTATATTGACCGCGATGAAATTGAGGGAATAGATGAACGCTTAAACCCGATGATGATATCAACAGCGGTTGCCGATAATTACGCTATGAAAAAAACATCATTACTACTTGGCGCCAATTATATCTATACAGCAGGCGCATTAAAGGGACATCGACTTGCTCTTGAAGTAGGTCATGATATTGATGAGAAGCATGATGGCATCGGTATGAATGCCGGTACTACTTTTGTCTTAGGTTGGCAAAAGGCATTCTAAGCTTGCGATAATTTCGTAAATCATTTTATTCATTCAGGAGGTTGTTCTTTTACTGTCATCACAATAATGATTTCATTAATCGTTCAATCGCCTGATTGATTAGTAATTTACCACTTACAATCTAACGAAAGACTATAGAGAACAGTAAGAAGACATCATGATAAAATAAATAATTTCAGTTAAAATCAACCTCAACGTATTGAAGAGTAATGATATATAATCATCACGGTAACTGTTCTCACGAAAAACGCTTACTGTTTAAAAAGCGCGAACAATTAAGTATCAATACCAATATATTTATACGATACACTATATTCATAGTTTTAAAAATTTAGCACAAGCCTATAGGTAGTGAAGCTAATCTATAATAAATTCATACTGC
>Ga0209292_1003474_pt1 | contig 17273 bp, 15 predicted proteins | sample GOMGulsemesocosm_2_FD_184634 | JGI IMG/M metagenome (GOLD analysis project Ga0209292, IMG submission 184634) | Methane-oxidizing microbial communities from mesocosms in the Gulf of Mexico - GOM9C Gulf of Mexico (SPAdes) (version 2) | ecosystem: Environmental > Aquatic > Marine > Cold seeps... | reverse complement strand
CCAGTAGAGCTTATCTCACTGCTAAAACGCAACAACTGTGGCAAGTCCTTAGACATTGCCCGCATCGCCCGCGACATGCACGGCGGCAATGGCATCAGCGATGAGTTTGGCGTCATCCGCCATGTGATGAATCTTGAGGCAGTCAATACCTATGAAGGCACCCATGATGTACACGCGTTGATTTTAGGCCGGGCGATCACCGGCATTGCGGCTTTTTGTTAATGGCTGGCGCACTAGCGGGAATTAAAGTCATCGATCTGAGTCGCATTTTAGCAGGCCCTTGGGCCTCGCAGATGCTGGCGGATTTAGGCGCGCAGGTGATTAAAATCGAGCAGCCTAAAAAAGGCGACGACACCCGTTACTGGGGGCCTCCATTTATCCGCGAAGCTACAGCAGAGCAGCCTCCACAGGCGGCATATTTTCACTGTGCCAATCGCAACAAACAATCAATCGCTATCGACATTACCGATACTGATGGCCAGCAAATCATCTGTGATCTGATTAAAGATGCCGATGTACTGATTGAGAACTATAAAGTTGGCGGGTTAGCTAAATACGCTTTGGATTATGCAAGCCTGAATCGCCTTAACCCCAAGCTGGTTTACTGTTCTATCACCGGTTTTGGTCAAACCGGCCCCAGTGCCGATAAAGCCGGATACGATGCTATGATTCAAGGTGAGGGCGGCCTCATGAGTATCACAGGCTCAGCAGATGGCGAACCGATGAAAGTAGGCGTAGCGCTGGTTGACATCATGACCGGCCTGTATGCCTGCAATGCAATCCTCGCAGCACTGATGGCACGCCAGCAGAGCCAAACAGGACAACATATCGATATCGCCTTGCTGGATGTACAAATGGCGGCGCTGGCAAATCAGGGTATGAATTACCTAGCGACAGGGACCAACCCCAGCAGGTTAGGTAATGGGCATCCAAATATTGTGCCCTATCAAACCTTTGCTACTAGCGATGGGTCTCTTATTTTAGCGGTGGGTAACGACAGTCAATTTGCTAAATTTTGTCAGGCTATTGGCCATGTTGAGTTGGCCGCTGATTCGCGCTTTGCCACTAATGCACAGCGCGTTGTTAATCGCAGTGAGCTGGTGCCGTTGATAGCCGTGGCACTGGCAGCCCAGCCTACCGGTTTTTGGATTGAAGTGCTGGAGAAGGTGGCGGTGCCCAGTGGGCCAGTGAATACTTTAGAGCAAGTATTTAATCATCCGCAGTTGAAGCATCGTAAGATGGTGCGGCAAGTACCCGATGCGCAGGATAAACTGTTTGATACTATTGCCTCACCGATCAATTTATCGGCCAATAAAGTTGAATATCGCAGTGCGCCGCCTGAGCTGGGGGAGCATACGCGGCAGATATTAGTGGATGAAATGGGGGTTAGTTCGCAGGCTTTTGATGATTTAGTTAATCGAGGGGTGATTGGCTAGTTTTTAGAGCTGTATATATCTCGAAAAAACTTTAATTGGTATTCTTCACGCTGTCCCAATGCCCCTCAGCGTACTGGTTATCAATATTTCGACTACGTCGAGTTCATTTTTTTGATGCTTTGAGGGGCTTTTTATATTTAAAATAAAAAAATTGCGGGTCAGTTTCGACTGCGTCGAGTTCATTTCTTTTGGATGGGCTAAAAGAAACGGAACCAAAGAAAATCCCACCCTACTATTGCCGAGCTTTTTTAACGCTGAAGGCTCTCTGCGCTATCGGTTAAATTATCGGCGGCAATACAAGGGATCCGGTAGCTGCGTAGTGTAGTTTGATGTGTTACTTAGCTTTTAATAATAGTAAAGTGATATTTTATGTACCGTATTAGGCGGTGGCATGAATGCCAAAGTGCCTCTTTGGTTCTGTTTTTTTCCGCAAAAAGAAACAGAACTCGACACAGGCGAAACTGCATTGAATCCGCGTTATCAAAGCTCATTGTTAATGCAGAACCATTTATATATAGGCACCCTACTGTCTCTCCTTACAGTTTCGACAACAACTCAACCAACTGCCCTGCTGAGTCTTCCTCTATACGCAAGACCTCTTCATCCTGGCGGTAAAAAACCAATGTAGGTAAACAAGAAACAGCCAATTCCCCAGCTAATTTCTTCTGCTGATAATCTTCCTTATCTTCATAACTATATAAAGTGACATTTTCAAAAGGAACGGATGCCTGCTCATCGATCGCTAACAATAGCGATACTTCTCGTTCGCAATCAGGACACCAACTCGCGTTGTGTATAACAACACTGAACTTTCCTAAATCACCTATCTGCTGAGAAATTGTATCCGTAGCGACTTTTATTGGAGCAGACCAAAGTTGCTTAATGTCATTCAAATTCATAATTATCTTACTACCAAAACTAAACCAATAATTTAGTGAGTGTCCATACGCAAGTCAACATTTAACGAGTCGCTTAACTGCAAAAGTCGATAATAACTACAGACACCGGCAGTCAGTAGTCACTGAATATAATCGAGGCTAACTAATCAATCGAGGTATTAAATGATGAAAATGGACGACTGTGTTCTTGCAACAAACGATTTGCAAGCATGATTAAATTCTATAATTCACTTTTCAAACAAACAGATCTCAAGCAATTTTTGCCAATGAAAGAATGACTTTCTGGCAATCTGACGATTTTGCTTTTGCAATCGCCAAGCCCTTTAATGAAGCACCTGCCAGCAATGGCAACGGTACAATGATTGGTTTTAATGTTGGCTCTACAGAAGAAGTGAAAAGGCTTCATAAAAAGGTGATTGCATTAGGCGGTACTTGTGAGGGCGAGCCAGGTCATAGAGGACCTAGATTTTCTGCTTATGCGAGAGATTTAGATCACAATAAAATTGTTTTTTCCGTATAAAATCACCACACAACTCACCTGCGTAGAAGGGCTTATTTCAATGGAGGAATAACGATGAAACATCCACTGTTAATAACTGATTAGTGAATGGCGTAGAGAGCCTTTAACGTTATATTAGGATCGCTAGCTCTGAGGCGAAATTTTTATATAACAGATGTTCAGTATGTGGCGGCGAGCAACTGCTGACAGCAGCTGATCTTGCCTTTTGAGCCAAAAGCAACAAAAGGCCCTCTCATTGTTAGTCGCTAAACAGTCTTTATTGATGTTCATTTGCTCAACGCTAGCGGAAGATAAAACCGTCTTTTAGAGGGTCGTTTGGGTCAATGATAAACTCTGATTTGGCCGCGATATGGGCACTGCCAGTCACTCTAGGGATGATCGCACTGTGTGGCCCATAATCTAAAGTACTTTGTACTTGCACATCGAATCTAGAATCTAAGATAGAACCAATAGTGATCTGTTGCTCTAATGCAAGATCACCGCGGGCATAATGAATAGCAGCTCGACCTGAAACTCCTGAGCCTGTAGGACTGCGATCAACTTCACCTTCAGCAAAGATACAGACATTGCGCGAGTGCAATTCTGGATGATCAAGTTCTTCGACAAAAATAGTACCGTAGAGAAAACTTAATTCTTCTTCAAAAGGGTGTTCAATCTTAAATTGTTGACTAACCGCTTGTTTTATTTCGCGACCCACTTGGATTAATTGATCGTAGTACTTGCTATCACATTGCAAGTCCACATCTGCTGCGTTGACATACGCGTAAAAAGCACCGCCGTAGGCCAAGTCAAAACGCACTTTCCCAAATGTAGGCAAGTTTACCAAGACATCGCGCAGGGCAACAAATGAAGGTACGCAGTCAAAGGTTGTCCTAATCACTTGGCCACTAATATCCTGCTGTGTCCAAGCCCTAATCAGACCACAGGGCGCGTCTATACGCACTTGTGTGTATTCACCGGTTGAGGGCACTAAACCTGACTCCACCGCGAATTTACTCATAGCGATAATCGCGTGACCGCACATTGTAGAGTAACCCTCATTATGGATAAATATCGCGCCAAAGTGAGAGTCTATACGTTCAGCAGGGGTGATAAGCGCACCATACATATCGGCGTGACCGCGTGGTTCAAACATCAATGCCGTGCGTAAATGATCGAAGTGCTCCATACAGTAACGACGACGCTCAAGCACAGTATTACCTTTTAGCTCAGGAAACCCCTCGGTGATGATACGTAGCGGCTCACCACCTGTATGGCAATCCAGTGTTTTGATCGTAAGAAAACCACCTGGAGCTTTCCAAGCTTGCAGCGCACTACTGATTTGTTTAGTCATAAAGGACCCGTCGCGAGAGTTAAGGGTAAATTTATCAAAAATACATAAAGTATACAATGAAAATTAACAAGTTACTTTCCCCAATCACTCAATGATATAGGCCAAATACCGCTAAGGATCCTTTACAGCTTAATGGCTAACACAGCAAGGTTTGGCCTTAGCTAAAAGCGCGCCCCTTTCATTCCCTAATTGAAAAAAATAAATTTACCGACAGCAACATAATTGCAAATGGATGCTGTCAGGGCATACCTTATGGCTTACAACTAGCAATTAATAAACTTGCAGGTTCACATTTTTACCCCAAAGCTGTGAATGATCAGTTTGAAGGAGTGAGAAGATGCAGTTTTAAGCTAATTTTCATAAAAGTACTAAAAAAAGAGCACTGCAATGCGCGGATCAACGTCTATAGTAAATTCTTTACTTTTTTCTCTGTTAAATATTCCGAAATGGCCGACAGCTGTGATAACAGAAAATCAGCTAAGAGCACTTTGAATCGGTTAATTTGAAAATTATTTTAAGCTTCAAGCTTTACCAAAAGCATAGAGGGAGCCTATCTAGGCTCCATTCTAATTCCTCCATCCAATCGAATAACATCCCCATTAAGATACTTATTCTCCACGATATGCCGACAAAGTCCCGCATACTCTTGCGGATCACCAAATCGCTTGGGGTGCTGCACCATCGCAATCAGTGGTTCTCGCACTTCATCGCTCATGCCTTGCATCATTGGCGTATCAAATATCCCCGGTGCTATCGCCATCACCCGCACGCCCTGCTTGGCTAAATCGCGCGCGATCGGCAGTGTCATACCGACAATGCCCGCTTTACTAGCGCTGTACGCCGCCTGCCCCATTTGCCCATCAAAGGCCGCCACTGATGCAGTATTAATTATCACACCGCGCTCACCGCCGTCATCGGCTTCGTTCTTGGTCATTTGCTCAGCCGCGAGGCGCAAAACATTAAAAGTGCCGATTAAATTAATATTGATAACTTGCGCGAACTTATCCAAGGCCAACGCACCCTCACGCCCTACCGTTTTGCCACCAGCGACAATACCCGCGCAGTTAATGCACACATGGATAGCGCCAAAAGCGTCAACCGCTTTTGCCATACCCGCGGCAACAGAAGCCTCATCTGTCACGTTTACTTTGGCAAAAATAGCCGCGCCATTAAGCTCATCGACTAACGCTTGCCCTGCCACTTCATTGAGATCAAAAATCGCTATCTTTGCCCCTTGATCGGCTAAATAGCGACAAGTAGCCAAACCCAAACCCGATGCACCACCGGTCACTATCACTGTTTTGTATTTAATGTTCATATCTAGGTTCCGTTAAGAGTTTCTTTTAGCTAACTTCGCGCAACAACTCGCGCGCGATAATGACTCGCTGAATCTCGCTAGTTCCTTCATAAATGGAGGTTAGCCGCACATCACGGGCATAACGCTCTAGCGGGAACTCTTTGATATAACCGTAACCCCCCATCAACTGTAAAGCGGTGTAACAGGCCTTGTTGGCTTTCTCTGAGGCAAACAACTTGGCCATAGAAGCTTCCTTTGAATAAGGTTCTCCCTTAGCGCGTTTATCAGCGGCACTCATCAATAGTAATCTGGCGGCCTCTAACTCAGTAAAGGCATCTGCCATCATCCACTGCACGCCTTGAAAGTTCGAGATAGCTTGGCCAAATTGCTTGCGCTGGGTTATATAATCGCGCGCATATTCCATCGCCGCCAAACCAACTCCTAAGGCGAGCGAGCCGATACCGATGCGACCACCAGCTAACTCGCCAATCGCCACTTTAAAACCTTGGTTGAGCTCGCCCATTAAAGCATCCGCAGGGATGCGGCAATTATCAAACATCACTTCACTGGTCGCGGATGCATGCTGGCCCATCTTTTTTTCCGGTTTGGCAATCACTAGCCCTGCTGTGCCAGCTTCTACCAGAAAACACGAAATACCTTTGCCTCTAGCGGCGCTTTTATCAGTGACTGCCCAGACCACAAAAACACCGGCGTATTGCGCGCTAGTAATGAACTGCTTAGCACCATTAAGTACCCACTCATCGCCCTCTTGCACAGCTGTGGTTTTCATACTGGATGGGTCTGATCCCGCTGTAGATTCTGTTAGACAAAAGCCACCAGCGGCGTATTCACCACTGCAGATTTTGGGGATGTATTTATTCTTTTGCGCGTCGGAGGCCACCGCTTGAATCACCTCGCCGACCATATTGGTTACCGACATAGTTGTAGCCGTGGCCGCGCAGCCTTTAGCTATCTCGGTAACCGCTAAACTAAACGCCACACTACCCGCTTGGGTCCCCCCATACTGGCTATCAATGTTGAGTCCCATAAAACCAAGTTCTGCAAGCTGTTTCAGATTATTTAAGAACAGCTGGCGATCACCTTCTTCATCTAACTGCGCTGCCACTGGCGCGAGTTGCTCTTGCGCGAACTGCTGAGCAACCTCTGCAATCATTGTCTGTTCTTCGGTTAAAGTCAGATCCATCACTGGCTCCTAATATTTAGTATGGTTTAATCGTATTATTGAGAAATGCTGCTTTAATTTATTTCAATCGCAATGGCTGTCGCCTCACCGCCGCCAATACACAAAGAAGCCACGCCGCGTGTTTTCTCTAGACGCTTAAGTGCATGAATGAGCGTCACTATGATGCGCGCCCCAGAGCAGCCAATAGGGTGGCCCAGCGCACAAGCACCGCCGTGAATGTTGACCTTTTGCGCATCCAAAGCGAGTTCCTGCGTTGCCAGCATAGTGACAGCAGCAAAGGCTTCGTTAATTTCAAATATATCGACGTCAGCACTTTGCCAGTTAACTTTTTTCAGTAATTTAGCAACAGCACCGATAGGCGCGATTGAAAACTCACTTGGGCGTTGCGCGTGAGTCATATGCCCCACAATACGCGCCAGTGGCTTTAAACCGCGTGATAGTGCTTGTGACTCACTCATCAAAACTAATGCGGCAGCGCCATCGGAAATTGAGCTGGCATTGGCTGCGGTGATGGTGCCCTCTTTACTAAAAGCGGGTCGCAGTTTAGGGATCTTCTCAGGTTTTGCATTGCCAGGCTGCTCATCGGTATCAATCACTAGATCAGGCTGCCCCCTGCGACCTGCTACCATCACGGGGGCTATTTCACGCTCAAACCAACCTTGGCTGATAGCTTGGTTGGCACGCTCTAGCGATTCAATGGCAAAGCTGTCCATTGCATCACGTGTTAGTGCGTAGCTGTCAGCGGTGGCTTGTGCAAAAGCGCCCATCAAGCCGCCTTCATAGGCATCTTCTAAACCATCACAAAACATCGAGTCTAAAACTTGGCCGTGCCCCATGCGCATGCCGCCACGCGCTTTAGGCAATAGATAAGGCGCTTTACTCATGTTCTCCATGCCACCTGCGATCATTACCTCACAAGTACCCGCTTTAATTTGATCGTGGGCATCCATCACCGCTTTCATGCCAGAGCCACACATTTTGTTGATCGTCACGCAGCCTGTCGATACCGGTAGATCCGCACCCAATGCCGCTTGTCTGGCCGGTGCTTGGCCCTGCCCTGCGGCTAATACACAGCCCATGATGACTTGATCAATATCACTGGGCGATACGCCTGCCCGATCTATGGCCGCTTTAATCGCAATAGCTCCCAGCTTTGGCGCGCTTATATCGCTAAGTTCGCCCATTAATCCACCCACTGGAGTACGTGTGGCCGCTACTATCACTATCGAATCATGTTTTTCTGACATAGTTATACCTCTAGCTGCTGCTAACTATTATTAGTTTAATAAGTTAAATATGACGAATATCGAGGCACCAGTAAATGACAGGAGCTATCTATTTAAGGCACAAAACATTACATTGTGTTTATACTTAGCTTATCTCACTGATAAAGAATTACTGATAGATAAATATAAGACAACTGCGGCGATCCAAAGTTTTACGTCGCGCTCTAGAGGTTAACGATGGCAACGGTCGATCAGCACTATATTCAAGCGGCACTCAATTGCGCTACGCGCAAAGGTATTGCGGCCCACAAAATGCTTAAAGATGCTGCGATCGACCCGAAACTGTTAGAAAAGCCAGCTTTAAGAATCGATGGGGATCACTTAACCCAGTTGATCCAAGCGGTTTGGGCCGAGCTTGGTGATGAATTTATGAATTGCACCAAGCACCCCTGTAAACAAGGCGCGTTCGCCTTTATGACCCGCCATGTTTTGCACTACGAATCACTTGAAGCGATACTCAGGCAAGGCATTGCGTTTTATAACCTGTTCACTGACGATATCCAAATGACCTTAGTTGTACAAGGTGATACTGCCACTATACAAGCCGAATTCAGGCACCCGGATTGTGACCCCGATCATTTCTTTGAAGAATTTTGGCTGCTGATTTGGCATCGTTTTTCCAGCTGGATTATCGGTAAGCGCATCCCGCTGCTACAAGCGAATTTCACTTATCCAAAACCTGCCCATAACAGCGAACTAAAATATCTATTCCCCTGCCGGCATCTGTTTAATCGCGCAGGTCTTAGCTTAAGTTTTAAAGCTGATGTTTTGTCCCTGCCGCCAGTACGTACATCGCGGGATCTCTCGCGTTTTTTAAGAGACTCCCCGGCAGGTCTCATCACTATCCCCGGGGATGAGACCAGCTATAGATCGCGTATTCGATCTTTGCTGCTAAATCAAGAGCACACTGAATTGTTATGCCCAACTCTTAATCAAATTGCCGCAGGGTTTAACATCAGCTCACAAACATTGCGCCGCAAACTCAAACAAGAGGCGACCTCCTACCCTAAAATTAAAGATGATTTTCGCCGTGATTTAGCCATTGAAAAGCTACGCAGTGAAAAACTTCCCATCACCGAAATCGCCCGCCTGCTCGGATTTAGTGAACCGCGCTCTTTTTCACGCGCTTTCAAACAATGGACAGGATATACACCTACCCAATACTTACAGCTACCAATTAGTTAAACTACGACTTTTGCTCCTAATCATTTTTTGTAATTACCGTTGCTTATTTGCCTAGAGTGTTAAATTCGTTAATTATATTGTTAACACCACAGCCTATTTTGATCTCAACCCGAATAGGGCTTGCAACATTTTGATGAAAGCACCGCAGGTTGTTTTTAAAGGCTTTTTTACAATTGAGCGCCGTATCTATGTATACGCCCAATTGAGAAACAAAAAACTATAAAATCAAGCTGCAAGCTAGTGCACAATAAATTGGGTGCTATTTTCGAGTTAGGGCTATACTTAAGTTATAAGCGTTAAGAAAACGGTCTTACCGATCTTTTTCATTCAAAGTTACTTCTAACAAAGGGGCTAACGATGACAACAATTGCAGAATTTAGTGTCCAATATACCCAGATCCTAGACAGCCAATCTCAGCTCACTATCAGTGAGCAACAGCTTAAGGACAAAGGCATCAACGCTGCGTCACTGCTCGATTTTTATCAGCACATGCTACTTTCGCGCACCTTTGATACCAAAGCTGTCGCACTGCAACGCACCGGCCGTTTAGGGACTTACCCCTCTTGTGCTGGCCACGAAGCCATCAGCACTGCAATAGGCATTACGATGCGCCGTGAAGATGTATTTATCCCCTATTATAGGGATGTAGCAACACTCTTGATTCGCGGTACTAAAATGGAGGAAATCTTACTCTATTGGGGTGGCGATGAGCGCGGTATGGACTACAGTGTCAATCGCGAAGACTTCCCTTTAAACGTGCCGATTGCCAGCCAGTGCCTGCACAGTGTTGGCGTAGCTTACGCCTTTAAACTACGCCAGCAAGCGCGTGTAGCAGTAGTTGTCTGTGGCGATGGGGCCACCTCCGAAGGAGACTTTTACGAGGCGATTAATGCCGCTGGGGTATGGCAGCTGCCTATCGTCTTTGTGGTGATTAACAACCAGTGGGCAATATCAGTTCCTAGAGAGAAACAATCGCACTGTGAAACTTTAGCGCAAAAAGCGATAGCAGGCGGTATCAGTGGAGAGCAAGTTGATGGCAATGACTGCATCGCCAGCCAAGTGCTATTGGCTAAAGCAATTGCAAGCGCCCGCGCAGGCCAAGGTCCACAAGTTATAGAAGCCATCACCTATCGACTTAGCGATCACACCACAGCAGACGATGCCAGCCGCTATAGAGCTGATACAGAATTAGCAGAAGGCTGGGATAAAGAACCGCTTAAACGCTTAGCGAATTTCCTAATAGCCAAGCAGTACGCCAGCGAAACGCAATTACAAGCCTTACAAAACCTTTGCAGCCATGAGGTAGAAAATAGTGTGCAGCGCTATTTAGACACACCCGCACAAGCTGACAGCGCCATGTTTGAATTCATGTATAAAGAGATGCCAGAACAGCTACAACAACAGTTATCACAGATTTCTCATAAACCCAAACAGAGTTAAAAAAAGGAGTGTCGTTATGCCTGAATATACTTTGATAGAGGCCGTTAATGCCGCGATGGATTATGAGATGTCAGTCGATGACAACGTCATCGTGCTAGGTGAAGACGTCGGCGCCAACGGCGGTGTGTTTCGTGCCACCGATCATTTACAGCAAAAATATGGCGAAATGCGGGTACTCGATACCCCGCTGGCTGAATCCCTGATCAGCGGTATGGCTGTCGGTTTATCTGTACAAGGCCTAAAACCCATCGCCGAAATCCAGTTCATGGGTTTTATCTATGCCGCCTTTGATCAATTTTTATGCCACGCAGCGCGTATGCGTAACCGTACTCGCGGTAGATTGAGCTGCCCTATGGTATTACGCGCGCCCTATGGGGGTGGTATTCATGCTCCTGAGCATCACAGTGAAAGTACCGAGGCCATTTTTGCCCATGTGCCCGGTATTCGCGTCGTCATCCCCTCATCCCCCGCCCGTGCCTACGGCTTATTACTAGCCGCTATTCGCGACCCTGATCCGGTGGTCTTTTTAGAGCCAAAGCGCATCTACCGTGCTCAATCTGAGCAGGTTGAAAACGATGGAGTAGCACTACCGTTAGATGTTTGCTTCACTTTGCGTCAAGGTCATGATTTAACGTTGATTAGCTGGGGGGCGATGCTCACTGAAACACTCGCTGCTGCCGCGCAGCTGAGCCAGCTAGGTATTGAAGCAGAAGTGATTGACCTTGCCTGTATAAAACCTATTGATAAGTCCACTATCCTAGATTCGGTTGAAAAAACTGGCCGCTGCGTGATTGTCTGTGAAGCAGCCAAAAGTGGTTCGGTCGCCGCTGAAATATCAGCGATTATTGCCGAGGAAGGACTTACTTCACTGATGGCTCCTGTTATTCGCGTTAGCGGCCACGACACAGTCATGCCGCTATTTAAATTAGAGCAGCAATATATGCCCAGTGTTGAACAAGTCATTGCAGCAGCTAACAAAGTGATGGAGTACTGATAAACTTATTCAAACTATAGCAGCAACCGTCAATATTGAGCTTTGAGCTTTGAGCTTTGAGCTTTGAGCTTTGAGCTTTGAGCTTTGAGCTTTGAGCTTTGATGCAGTTGCTAAGGAAGTAATGGAGTACTAATGAATATATTTAAACTGCCCGATTTAGGGGAAGGCCTGCCAGAGGCTGAGATAGTCGAATGGTTCATCAGCGAAGGTGACAGCGTTAGCACCGACCAAGTGCTCGTCGCTATGGAAACTGCCAAAGCCATTGTTGAAATCCCCAGCCCCAATAGCGGAGTTATCACTAAACTTTATGGTAGCGTCGGTGACGTAATTCACACTGGCGATCCACTTTTGGAGTTTGCCCAGAGCGAAACCAACCAAACACAAAGCAGCACTAGCACAGAGTCCAACTCCGTGGTCGGAGAAATTTCCACTGATCGCAAGCAGTTGAACGAACGTGCGCAGCCGAGCAGTGGCAGCAGCCATATTGGTGTAAAAGCCACCCCTGCGGTGCGCGCTCTCGCAAAGCGCTACGATATTGATTTAAGTGTGATCACCCCATCGGGGCCCGATGGCACTATTAAAGCTAGTGACGTGGAAAGAGTCGTCAAGATTTACGCCAGCGTCGGTCAATTACAACCCCTCAAAGGCGTACGCCGTGCCATGGCCAAGACCATGGCTCAAGCACATCTAGAAGTAGTGCCAGTAACCATCATTGATGATGCTGATATTCATCACTGGCCAAAAGGCACGGATGTCACAGGCAGATTAATACGGGCAATCATCAGTGCCTGTAAAACAGAGCCGAGCCTGAATGCTTGGTACGACAGTCACTCAATTGGCCGACGCCTGCTAGAACAGGTGCACTTAGGCTTGGCAGTTGATACCAAAGATGGTCTTTTTGTACCGGTAATCAAAGATGTGGCGCAGTTTAACGCTGCGCAATTACGCGACAAAATCACTGAGATAAAAAGCTTAGTGAGCAACCGAAAAATCCCTGCTAATCAGTTGCGGGGCAACAGTATAACACTGTCCAATTTTGGCTCGATAGGCGGTAAGTATGCCAACCCAATTGTGGTTCCACCGACGGTGGCGATCATTGGCGCGGGTAGAAGCTTTAGTCAATTAGTGATGCAAAATGGCGAGGTACAAGAACATACTTTTTTACCTTTGTCTTTGACCTTTGATCATCGCGCAGCAACGGGGGCAGAAGCGGCGAAGTTTATGCAAGCGCTGATTGCAGATTTGGCAAGTCAAGGATAGTCCAGAAAATACGCCCTCTCAATAGTGACATGTCTATTGACCTTGTACAGCGCAGTCATTTGGAAAATAACAACCATTAGCTAAATTCGAAATTAATGGAATTACTTTTATGAGCTTTAACAAGTGTGCGTTAAGCAGCGAGCATTTGATATCAAAAAATTTCAAAGGCTATAATTGGGGAGTGTCTGGTTCTGTTTTTTTACCGGCGCCTACAGAGGTACAAGAGCAGGTCTGTTTCAAGACTTCAATGAGCTTGGCTCTTCGCGGCGTACTTGGATTTAAGCCTCATAAACTACGATCACATTGCCTAGTTAACTAAAAACGCTAAGGAACACCTACTTTTTATAGCTACTTTTTTCTTGATCAGCGAGCTATAGAAAAGCTGCGAATAAGCCTGTAAATGTTCCCCATACCTCTTATAGATAACCCCCAGTTCTCAAGCAAAAATATGATACTCACAAGTAATAAAAGATATTTTGAACAGGCACTTTGTACCTTAACCACATTATCCGCAACACCCAGAGAGAAAAGTTTGTACTCTTAGATAAAAACCGCCGCATTTTCACCTATCAAAGTTCAAGATACGCATGCTCCTAACAGCTAAGCAGGCACCTACTGTTCAGTTTAATGTGCCCGCTACTACACTTTTGTAATTATTCAACAGCGATATTGATAAATTAGGACTTTATTCAATGTCTATCTTGGCGTAAATGCTTATTATATATTCTTAATATACTCTTAAGATTGTTCGAGACAAATAGAGGTTTTACTAACACTTTTAATGCCCATTAAGTATCTAAATCAAGCTGTTTAATGATGACTAAAGCTAGTTTTGTCATTATATAACTTTAAATTTCAAGGATTTAAGCGTACAACAGCAACATATATTCTGAGGATGACTAATGAATATTAAAAGCAAAATCTTAATCGGTTCCGCCCTCTTGGTCGCGATCCCTATTCTAGTTTCTTCTGCGATTATTGGCTATCGCGCCTCTGCTGACTCAATGCAAGCACTGGAAAATTCCAGTCAAGCCCAACTTATTTCAGTGCGTAATATAACTCGCGGACGGATCGAGGATTATTTACAGACGATTGAGAAACAGGTAAAAAGCCTGGCAAAAGATCGCATGATCATAAATGCCATGCAGGACTTTTCCAACGCTTTTAAGCAATATTCCACTCAAGACTCCACTGATGTAAAACAAGCTAAAAAACAATTATCTAGTTACTATAATCAAGAATTTAACAGCGTTTATAGACAACGTAATAACCAACAATCAGCCAGTGTAGATACTTGGTTGAATGCATTATCTGAGACTGGAATTTTGTTACAACACAATCTAATCCAGTTAAATCCACACCCGCTAGGTGAAAAGCATTTATTAAATAGCTTAGGGAACAACAGCGATTACGATCTCGCACATCAACTGTACCATCCGTCAATTCGTTACTTTTTAGAACAGTTTGAATTTTATGATATTTTTTTAGTCGAAGCCAAATCGGGTAATGTTGTTTACTCTGTTTTTAAAGAGCTTGACTATGCAACTTCCCTAAAAAAAGGTGCGTTTTCGAACACCGGCATAGCAAAGGTATTTAATGAAGCGACTAGTACATCGAGCACTGACAATACCAGCATATCCGATTTTAGTAGCTACCCCCCCTCTTACTTAGACCCTGCCTCTTTTATTGCCTCTCCTATTTTCGACCAAGGCAAGGTCATAGGGACACTGATATTCCAAATGCCTATTGGTCGTATCAATGAAATAATGACTCATTCAGAGAACTGGAAGAATGCCGGGTTAGGTGCTTCGGGGGAGACATATCTGGTTGGAAGCGATAATACCTTGCGCTCTCAAAGTCGCTTTCTGATTGAAGACAAAAACAGCTATCTAGCTGCGATAGCTAAAGCGGGGATTAACAAAAGCATCATAGCTACTATCGACTCAAAGAATACTGCGATCAGTTTGCAGCCGGTGAGCAGCCCTACCGCAAACCTCGCATTAAAAGGTAAAACAGGGATACAAATCGTCGATGATTATCGCAAAGTGCCGGTTTTATCTGCTTATGCCAATATTAACGTCGGTAACCTTAACTGGGCGATCTTAGCCGAAATAGATGAGAGTGAAGCCTTTGCTGCAGCGAACAGTATCAGTGATCAAATTCAACTCTACGCGACTGTAATAGGTATTATACTAATCGCTTTGGGCACACTGGCCGGCTGGCTATTTTCCAATAGTGTTAGCTCTCCCATTAGCGAGTTATCTGACAAAATCGATGATATTGAAAAATCTTCGGATCTCACTTACCGTCTACCCAGTGACACTCATGACGAGATCGGAAGAGCCTCTCAAGCACTTAACTCTATGATGGAAAAGTTCCATCAAGGCATAAGCAAAGTGGCTAAAAATGCAGATAAAGTCTATTTGTCTGCAGATTCAACATCTCAAATAAGTAAACAAAACAGTCTACTGTTGAACACCCAAAAACAACAAACTCATGACGTTGTTATATCTATGCGCAGTATGACTTCTTCCGTCGATACTATTTCCAACAGTTTAAAAGATGCTATAACGATTATTGAGCAGGCAAATAACGAAAGCAGCCAAGGCCACAGCACCATGAAAGAAACGATTGTGCTGGTCGATCAATTGGTTAAACAAATTGATACCGCATCTGACGTTATCAAAGATTTTGAATTACATAGCTCTGAGATAATTTCAGTACTTGCCGTCATTAAAGGTATCGCAGATCAAACAAATTTGCTGGCATTGAACGCAGCTATTGAAGCTGCGAGAGCAGGAGAGCAAGGCCGTGGGTTTGCAGTTGTCGCCGACGAAGTACGCGCATTAGCCGCGAGAACACAAAGTTCCACCGGTGAAATAAATGATGTTATAGATAAATTAAAACTTAGTTCAGAAGACGCTATTGTCGCTATGCAGCAAAGTCAAACCTTAGCTATCAAGGTCGTTAATCAAGCGACCACTGCCGAGCAAGCTTTTTCAGGAGTATCAGATTCTGTCGCTTCAATAGCCAAAATGAATGAAAAAATCACCACTAATGTAGAGCAACAACTGCACATCAGCAAAGAAATTGACCATAATATTAATAGTATTTCTGAAATCACCGATGAAAATGCCGAGGGATCGCAACAGACCTCTACCGCATCTCAAGAACTGGTAGATCTGGGAACGGAGCTAAAGTCACTCGTCAAGCAATTTAAAATATAAAACCCGGTAGATAAGTTGGGATTTTGATCCTCGAAAAACCCCAATGTTAGTGGCATTTTCTGATAATAAATTTAAGCCAGTACTAGCTATCTAACCTCAATCGCAAGCTTAACAATAATGCGCTACTGATTAACGGCCTGCACTTTGGAGATAGCAAACTGTTGGTTGTAAGCGTGGCGATATTGCTGAATAAACTTTTTATCTAACCACTTCTCAAATATATTGCGGTATTGCGTACTCTGACGTTGATCAAGTAATAGCTTATCAATAGCCGCTATTATTTTCTTACCTTGTTCCGTTTTTGAACAAGCTACATGAGAGACACTATAGTCGCCAGCTTCTTTAATCGGTAAAAAAATCATATCATTCTGCGAATTATTTTTTAAACCCATTTTGGCCTGCACATAACCAAACTCAAACGGGAAACCTAGTACGTAATTTATACGTCCTTTGACCAGCATCGATAAAAGTCTACTGTAAGAATCACTTCCTCCCAATGGGTAAATATTGCTATCCCCCTCAGTCTGTTTGAGCACTTCATCTATCGCTTTACCAAATGATCTGGATTGGGTGTAACCTAGTTTTAACTTTTTGTTTTTTAATAATTGCGTGAGAGAGAGTCCTTCAAAAAGTGCTATATCTTGCTGCATAATAGTAATGCCATTGGCAGGAGTGAATACACTAGGTAGCGAAAAATACATAAACTCTTCACGTGCTGCGTTGCGTTTCATTGAAGGGTTGCAGCTATTATTGGTCTCTTTCATGATTTTAAACAGCCGGTTGGGGCTGACTATCTTGCGTGACTGATGGTACTGTGAAAGGTTTTCTTGAATTAATTGGGTAATGCCATCGGTGACTCCCTGATCTTTACCTATACCTTGTTTAATATGATGGATAGGCGGCAGCACAATGTCTATCCATTGAATGGTGTTTTGCGCCTGTGAATTATTACTCATTAAAAATATGAAAGTAGTTAAGCAGCTTACAGAGAGAGACAAAAAAGGAGTTTTATACATTGCGCCACCTATTAAATTGTAATCAATTAGACGAGTGTAAAAAGCTTAGTCCAAAGCATTGATTTATACCAACTCAAGTTTGATGCTTAACAATGACCTTATTACTAACATCACTGTTCTAGCGACATGATGAAAGCATTTAGTCGTTAATTTCTGATATTCCCTATGCTTTCTTT
>Ga0209292_1003473_pt1 | contig 17280 bp, 14 predicted proteins | sample GOMGulsemesocosm_2_FD_184634 | JGI IMG/M metagenome (GOLD analysis project Ga0209292, IMG submission 184634) | Methane-oxidizing microbial communities from mesocosms in the Gulf of Mexico - GOM9C Gulf of Mexico (SPAdes) (version 2) | ecosystem: Environmental > Aquatic > Marine > Cold seeps... | reverse complement strand
ACGCCGAATTGAAGCAGGAAAGTGATTTGCTTTTGTACCTCCTTAATATCATAGACACTACTGGCGCTATGTATGCGCTTACCATTTTCTGTGAGGTCTTTAAGGGCCAAGTAATGAGTTTAATTTAGCGGAATATTCATGGATATTTCCAATCTTTTTAGTGACCCAATCTGCTCTATAATAAGTGTCTAAATATCTATCGCCACTATCACATATTAAAGTAACAATAGATCCCGATTGTTCACTAGCATTCATTTTTTCGGCAAGCTGTATGGCCCCCCACAAATTAGTCCCTGTAGAAGGACCAACTTTCTTACCAATTAGTCCCTCTAACCACAGGATAGCTGCAACACTCGCCGCATCAGGCACTTGTATAACCTGATTGATAACATCTGGTTGGAAGGAGGCCTCTACCGTTGGCCTACCTATTCCTTCGATACGACTAGAATTGTCATTTGAGATGCTCCAGTCTTTTTTCTGAAAACTTTCATAAAACACGGAATTTTCGGGATCAACTACTAACAGCTTTGTATCATACCCTTTATATAATATGTATCTTCCAATCGTGGCAGAAGTACCGCCTGTGCCCGCTCCCATAACGATATGTGTTGGTACTTTAAACTGTTCTTGTTCCATCTGATTGAAAATACTTTGCGCTATGTTGTTATTCCCTCGCCAATCGGTCGCTCTTTCTGCGTACTTGAATTGGTCCATAAAATAGCCATTTATCTTGCTGGCCAGACGTGATGCTTCATGATGCATTTGGGGAGCTGAGTCTACAAAAGTGCATTTCCCCGCATAAAACTCTATCAATTTTACTTTACTCTGCGCAGTCGATTTAGGAACTACAGCGATAAAAGGAACCCCTATCATTCTAGCAAAATATGCCTCGGACACGGCTGTACTGCCAGAAGAAGCTTCGACAATAGTAGTGTTCTTGTTTATTTTTCCATTGCATAGTGCATACAAAAATAGAGAGCGAGCTAATCTGTGCTTTAAACTACCAGTAGGGTGAGTACTTTCATCTTTTAAGTAAAAGTGGATATTAGGATATTTGGGTATACATATTTTTAAGAGGTGTGTATCTGCCGACCGGCTTTGATCAGCTTTAATTCTATTGATACTTTGCTTAACCCAGTTCTTCATAAAACACCTCATGTGCTGTCAGCGGTTTGCGGAAAAATGTTCATTTTAAATCGTAAACGGCTGAATTTTGGCTAGATGGCAAAATGTTTAGCAGAATTAGTTTTGGATTTTTTATTTTAACTGTTGGAAATAATTAAAGTTTGAGTGATTAGGGTTTACTATGTCACGAAATAGTACTACGCCCTATAAGGTAAAAATAGTTCAAAAAGTAGTACCTTGCTCCGCTGATGAGAGAATAACTATATCACCGTTAAAAATATGCTTTACAATATTACGAACAATACTTAGCCCCAGAATTGTTGTCAGATAATCATCTTTATTCGTATATTCAATGTACCACTACAATAAGCAATACATCTACTTAGGGAGTTAAAACCCTGCGGTTAGAACAGGGCGTTTAACGGCCTCACAGTAGAGAGTTAAGACATCGTATATCAAGGGGGAAAAAGTTATGTGAACCACTTCTCGAGAGTTTGTTGGCGCATTTTTCCTGTCGTTGTACTGTTTCGACTACACTATGATGATGCGGCATGTGGTAAGCGCCTAGTTTCTAGATGTAATTAGTCCCCAAAACGCCACTCACAGAGCCTTTTGAAATGTCTGCTTTGTCTCTGGACAGCCGTGATCGTGGGCGATAAGCAATCGTTTTAATCGATCAAAAAAGGGCAAAGGAGTAGTGCACAAGTTAACAACAGTTTTTTCGATATTCATCAGGAGTTGTATTAAGCATACGCCTAAACATAACGATAAACGAGGAGGCTGTACTGTAGCCAAGATCCAGAGCCACACTCTCAATACTAGCTCCTTCTAGCAATATGGGAATGGCCCGCATTAATTTTAGGCGTTGGCGCCATTCACTCAAAGTCATACCTAAATCACGCTGTGCTTTGCGCGCCAATGTTCGCTCTGAAGTCCCCAATTGCTCCGCGATTTCTCTAAGTGAGCAATTATCCTCAGGATTGTCTTTCAAATAGATAAGCGCTCTGTTCAATAGGAGATCATTGGAATCAGGAAGGTAGCTACCGACGATCGGAGCAATAGCCAATTGGTCCAATATTACGTCTAATACTTTATTTTCCTCTAATGTATAAGGGACCTGTGGTGGGCTGAGCCGTAAATGGTTTAACATCGCTCGGAGCATAGGGTTGATGATCAAGGCACAAGTTTTATCTGGCATCTTGCGTTGCACTGCTAGGGCTGGATCTATGTAGAGTGAACAATGAAATGAAGCTTGACGGTTGCCCCCATGATGCTCTGAATTTGGAGGGTGCCATAACCCAAAACTAGGAGGAACACGAAAGTCTTGACCTTCTGCCTCCATTTCTAATACTCCATTGAAGGAATAGACAAATTCTCCCCATTGATGTTGATGAGAAGGATAGACTGTGTTTTCGGGCATTGCACGTAATTGGTAGTAAATTGGTTGCGGTAGTTTTTGAAGGTTCAATGGCGTATGTGTAAATAGCTTGTTTGACATAAAGTGACAGTTCCTAACTACATTTTGTCTTATTCTAACTATAGGTTCTATTTTAGACAAAATATAATTAACAAGTTGGCTTCCATTGCTGTAAATATCACTTTTATGTCAATGAAGGGCCTCACTATCAAGCTGTTAACTTTACATCGGAGCATTTATGAGCGTTGAAATATGGATTACATTTGTCGCAGCATCAATCGTTTTACTGAGTATACCAGGACCAACTATTCTGACCGTGATAAGTTATTCTATGTCTCATGGATATAAAGCAAAGGTCCCTTTAATATTGGCAGTTGCGCTAGGCGATTCTACGGCACTTGCTCTTTCTTTAATTGGCTTGGGGGTTTTATTGGCCGAATCAGCTTTTTGGTTCCAAGCCGTAAAGTGGGTTGGTGGCCTATATTTAATATTTTTAGGTATGAAGCTATTTATGGCAGGAGTTCAGCCGTCCGCTATTAGTAAAAGTGCAGAACAGATTTCAACTTGGAAGCTATTTGCGAATACATATATAGTTACAGCATTGAATCCTAAGGGGATTATTTTCTTTATTGCGTTTTTGCCTCAATTTGTAAATACAACTTCACAAGTGACGTATCAACTTTGGCTGCTTGCAATTACATTTGTGGCCTTAGCCTCTCTAAATGCCACAATATATGCTGTGTTTGCCGGTAAAGCTAAGCAGCTTTTATCCTCACAAACAACGCAACGTATATTTAATATTTGTGGCGGCTCATTGCTTTCAACTGCTGGAATATGGGCATTGTCAGCGAAACAAAACTAACCTAATAATTCGAGTTGAATAACAATGATGCATACCGTTACGCGATAATGGGGGATTGATATTATTGCGTTAATTTACACCCAAAAACGGTTGCTTTGTGTCAAATCCGGCCTTTTTGAGGCTGATTGGCCATGGCCGCTGTCGGCCGATAGCGGTCATTTTTGTGTCGAATACACGAGCCTGGAGCACCAATTTTAAAAATAGAGTATTTCTTATTCAAGTGTCTTCAATAAAAGACTATTGTGGTATTTCTCAACTAGTAGAGATTATCTGGGGAGTATTTTTTGGTAGATGTTTATCAGTTAATAATTTTTATTATTATTCATACACTGATTGATGTCTCCCACAGCTCTTAACGCCAGTTAAATAATGGCAGGAATACCAATGCACTGTTAGCGGCTGGGATATCGTCAGAATAGGTTCAACAATCTGGATTATCTATTTCAGAATTACCGCATCATCTAATTGTATTGAAACAATTACCAAGGGCTCTGGAAATAATTAATGCCTTTAACAATGGATTGAAAATACCTTGGGGACATGGGAGTTATCAAGCTCTAATCAAAGAATTCAAATGCGGTGTTTTTCAATCTTGAATGTGATAAGTCCCACATAAGAAGAAAGAACTGCCCTTTTTAGCATTCAATATCACTTTTGGGAGCAAAATTTAAATATTGTTTTTGATTAACAATTGCTTACAACTTCCAGTGGAGGGAGGTGTTATGTTCTTTAAAGTGAATAGTAAAATAGCCAGTGGATTATTGCTTCTTTTCATCATGTTTGCATGCCTAAGGGGTGCGACAGCTGAAGAAGTTATCGTAATGAACCCTAACCAGTCAGATCGCGATGACCGTTTAGATTATCTACAACTGCTACTGACAAAGGCTATGGAGCGAACCACCCACCTATACGGGCCTTATCGTATTGAACAGTACCCCACATCCCTTACCAGAAAGCGTTCATTAGCGTTACTTGTTAAAGGTGAAATTACAGTTTATGTTGCTCCAACAAGCCGTAAGTGGGAAGCAGCAGCTATTCCAGTTCGAATTCCTCTTAGGAAAGGAATATTGGGCTACCGTCTGTTTTTTATTCGCGACAAGGATCAAGCGCTATTTAGTGAAGTTAGCTCGATGAAGGATTTACTGAAATATCGACTTGGTCAAGGAGCGCAATGGACTATTACTCAATCATTTAAAAGGTTGGGAATGGAAGTTTCTGGCGGCGTAGAATATGAACCGCTTTTTAAAATGCTGGAATCGGGACGATTTGATTATTTTCCACGCGGTATTAATGAGATTTTCCGTGAATATGAAGCCCGCAAAGATAAAATTCCCTCCTTAAAAATTGAAGAAACTTTATCAATTTACATGCCCCTTCCACAATATTATTTTGTTCCCCCCACAAGGCCCGATTTGGCGAAACGAATTGAAATTGGGCTACTTTCAATTTTGGAGGATGGCACTTTTGACCAATTTTTCATGGAATATCATCGAGAAGATATTAAGAAGGCACGCTGGGGTTCAAGGAAGATTTTTAAACTAAAAAATCTAAATCTTCCCGACGGAACACCATTTGATCGGTCGGAATTTTGGTACAAGCCGGAAAATAGCCAATCGGCGGAATAATAGGCTATTGCAACTTGCTCTAACCATGAGTGTCTTATAGCGTTTAAGGCAGAAGCCATTACGACTAACACGACTGTGGTGGCTTGTGGGGTCATTCTTATAGTCACTAAGGGAGTGAGGTAATACAGTGAAGTTTATTGCCAAAACTGTAGTGCTATTTTTTATAACAGCAATTTGCAGTGCTAGTACTCTGACTATACACCATATACCAACGGCACAGACCAGCAATGATTTACGCGAAACTTACTACTTGGCACTGCTTGAATTAGCCCTTAACAAGACCATTCCCGACCAGGATTACCAGCAACTTAGTTTGAGACCTTTCAAGCGTATTATCTATAGAAAACGCGCGTTTGAATTACTGCGTAGTGGCGAGCTGGACGTGATCTGGAGTATGACTTCAAGAGCGCGTGAAAAAAAAGCTCTGGCTATCAAAGTACCACTTTTAAAAGGCTTGCTGGGCTACCGAATTTTTATTATACGACAGGGAGAACAGCAGCGTTTTTCGCTAATTAATAGTTTAGAGCAGCTCAGAGGGCTAACGGCCGGGCAAGGGCCGCACTGGTTGGATACAAAGATTCTACAAGCCAACGGCTTAGAAGTAGTCACTGCGGAAAGTTACCACAGTTTATTCTCTCTGCTGCAACGCAAAAGGTTCGATTACTTCCCCAGGGGGGTTCACGAGCCATGGCATGAAATTATCGCCCATAAAGATAAAAACCTAGTGGTAGAGGAAAAACTATTATTACGCTACCCCGCACCCTTCTTCTTCTTTGTCAGTAACAACAATACAGCGCTGCATCAACGCATAAAAACCGGCTTACAAATGGCCATCGCCGACGGCTCTTTAGATCTGTTATTGTCCAACCATCCAATCACTGAAAAGATATTCAGCGAAGCCAATATAGCTCAACGGCTAATTATTGACTTATCTAACCCGCAATTGAGCCCAGAGACAAAAGCCTTGTTAGAAGACCGGAGTCTATGGTACTCGATTGGAAATTGATGGCTGTCCAAACAGACCCATTCTAATTAAATCAAGTGCAATGGCACGATAATGATTAGGGAAGTGAATAAGTCCATATATGTTCCCTGTGCTTTTTGTAACGTAAGTCTAAGCGGTCAATACCCATAATGAGGGGCACACTGATCCGCCGAAGAATGGACGCGAATGGCGAGTCCTTTACAAGCGTTCTGACAAAGGAGATGCAGCTGAAACAAGATTTCAGCTCTATTTAGCTGAAACAAGATTTCAGCTCTATTGGTCGCTTAGAGATCCACCCTGCGGGGCGTCTTGGACTTGTTCGCTGCTTAGACACATAGGGAATAATATCTCTCCATAAAAAAGAAGAGGTCGTATTGCCATGTAGGAATACTACAGGGCGTCCCTTGCATTCATCTATACAGGCAATTTCTTGCCCTAAAAAAGTTTTGTATTTTTTTCTCATATTTACTCTCTTTAGCCATTGCACCGTTAATCAGTAACGACATGAATGCGAAAGAGAACACTATCCATTTAGGGGTGGTTAGCCCCCTTGTTATCTTAGTCGTGTTAATTTTTAATGGGTTCATTTAACACCTGTTAGTCCTTTATTAGGTATTAAGTTCTTTACTTAGCTTAGAATTAATTAATGCGATATTTCTAATATTAATTTGCCCTGCACTTGACCTGTTTCCATGCGTGTATGGGCGGCTGCAATATCGTTCATTGAGTAAGATTGGGTAGGTGGCAGTATTAATTCTCCAGAATCTGCCATAGTGGCAATTTTGCTAAGCTGCTCTTTCATGCCTACATCGCTGATCATGGCATAAATATGTTGTACCCCTTTTTGCTTGGCTAGCGCCATGCTGTCTTCAATACCAGCATCGTCGGTAATCGTAGCAATACTCACTAACATGCCTCCAGGTTTTAACATATCTAAAGGATTATAAAGTGAACCTGCACTAACGGCATCTAAAATAAAGTCGACGCCATTAGGCGCAAAAATTTTTAGTGCTTGGGCTATATCCTGAGTTTTATAATCAATTAAAAAATCGCTTCCTAATGATTTTACATAAGATAGATTGGTCGAGCTAGAAGTGGTTGCTACTTCAGCTCCAGCATTTTTTGCCAGTTGAACTGCAAAGCTCCCCACGCCTCCAGATGCGCCATTAATGAGTATCTTTTTCCCCTGTGCATTGTGTAACGCACCTTTATCTGTTGCAAACAAAGCCTGCCAGGCTGTAATAGCAGCTGTGTTTAAAGTGGCAGCAGCAGCCAGTGATATAGAATCTGGGATTTTAACTGCGCGTTGCTCATTCACCACCATGTATTGGGCATAGCTACCAGGTTTACCTGAGTGAAAAAGATTAGTGGCACTGGCCACTCGATCTCCGACAGCCAAGTCGGTAACGTTTTCACCTGTGGCTACCACAACGCCTGAAGCATCCAATCCCAGTACTAATGGAAAACTTAGCTTGGGCATGGCGAAGGCTAAGTGGCCTGCGCGCATTTTCCAATCCGCCGGGTTTAATCCCGCATACGCCACTTTTACAAGTACATCCTGGGCCTCTAGTTCTGGTACCGGCATTTGTACCTGTTCAAATACATCTGCTTTGCCCCATTGATTAATGACGACTGCTTGCATTACATCTTTCATATTCATTTCCTCTCTATTTAAAGCACTTGTTCAGCCATTATTTTTAAATCTTGTTTCGCTTTGTTTTTAGCGTGATTGGCTGCTTCATCTCCATAACCAACTCCCTGAACTGGGATTACAGCGATATCTTCGATGCCAATAAAATTTAATACATGCGATAAATATGGGATTTGAAAGTCTTTCTCCCTTTCTGGTGCTTGCTGGAAATTGCCGCCAGCGCTGCTAATTATGATGGCCTGTTTATCTTTGATGAAGCCTTCAGGACCAGCCTCACTGTATTTAAAAGTAAGACCCATTCGACAAATCTGATCTATGTAAGATTTTAATAAAGTGGTCACACTAAAATTATGCATAGGGGCTGCAAACACAATAATGTCGGCATCTTTTAATTCCTGAATATATTGCAACGATGGTGCTGCAACGATTTTTTGTTGCTCGGATAGTTGGTCTTGCGGAGCATAAAAAGCCTGAAGAATTTCATTGTCATAAATAGGTGCGGGAGTTTTTGCAAGATCACGAATGGTAAACGCGTAGGACTCATCCTTAGTTTGTAGTTGCTCTACCAAGTAGTCGGCAATTTCATTAGAAACGGAGGCGTTTAACGCAGGGCTTGATTTAATAATTAAGACATTTTTAATGCTGTTGAAGTTTGACATAAGATACCTTATTGACTGTTTTATTAAGTGTCTGGGCATTTATGGCTTGGTAGGGCTTTAAGGCTCAGCTCACTGTCTTGCAAGTATTATGAACCAGACCTATAGTGTTGATAATACGCAACATTAGAATTCACTGTTTCCCAGAGGAAATTATGGAAATACAGCTTATCCACTATTTTGTTAAGATTATTGAACATGGCAGCTTCACCAAGGCGGCAGATTTTCTAAAAATGCCGAAATCCACTTTAAGCAAAGCGGTATCAAAACTGGAGCGGGAAACCGGTACAAAACTGCTGATCCGCTCAACTCGCAAACAGACTTTGACCGCAGCGGGCAGAGATTTTTACGAATCTTGTCTCGGCCCAATTCAAACAATAGAAGATGCGCATAAGAACCTATACGGGAAAGATAGTGTTATTTCAGGCACAGTAAAAATTACCGTTCCAGAAGACTTTGAAATATTCTTATTATCGTCTTGTATTCAGCAACTGGGCGAGAAATATCCGCATCTGAAATTTATCATTAATAGCACCAACGATGTGGTAGATTTAATAGGTGAAGGCTTTGATTTTGCAATAAGAATTGGCCCTTTAGAAGAGAGCAATTTGAAAGTTAGAACCATAGGCCATATTAAATTAGCCACCTTGGTATCAAAACAATATTTATCAAAAATTGAATTAAATACACCAGAAGACTTGATGAATGTGCGGTGCATAGGATTAAGCACAAATAAGCCTCATCAGTCTTGGCGACTTACCAAGAATGCAAAAACAGACACAATTAAAACTCCGCTAGCAGTTGAGACTAATCAGATAACTAGTGTCTATAAGTTAACGCTCTCTGGAGCTGGAGTTTCTGTTCTTCCGACGTTCTTATGCCAAAAGGATATCGAAAGTGGCCTGTTAGTCAGTGTATTAACCGACTGGAAATATGACGATGTGCCAGTTTCATTGGTTTCACCTTTATCCACCATTCATTCTGCCCGATTAAAAGTAGTTAGCGATGAAATTATTGGTGCCTTAAGAGGATTCCTCACGGACCAAGAATAGTGTGCTAGACAGAGGGGAAAATGAGCAAGATTAGGCCTTGTCTTGGATAGAAGGTAAAAGTCTGGACCTGGATTGAGGTTAGATAATATAGCTATCATTATTTGAGTTGTAAGCCTTGACGACTGAAGCACCTCAGAAAATGCAGTAATGACCAGGAGTTTGGGATTTTCGCGATGACACTGATAAGCCCTTAAAACAGTAGGCAGCAATCAAGTGGGGAACTCTACCTAGGCACTCTACAACACTCTGAATGCGGTTTGGGTTTGTGCTTTTTGTTTAAATAGTCAGCTCAAGTAGCAGCTACTACATTTCAATCTTGCTTACCTCCTCATTGGTAATAAATTCGAGCGTCGTAGTCATAACGCTGTACCCATCGCTCAAACTCGCGATGGCGGTTATCGACAGTTAAAGCCTGTAGCAGTTGGGCGCCTTGCATTGTTGAGAGCAAGTAAGCGTTTTTTCCCGATTTGGCTGTCGTTGTTTTATTATCTTTTAAGTGAGACAACCAATTTAAAATGCTACCTTTTAAGACGGCTTTTAGTTTAGGGCCATCCTGCATTCTCAGACATGCCTCACCAGAGGGAGTGATACCACATAAGAGTGTCTCAGTTTGCTCAGCGCCAAGAGTGACATAATAGCTGGTGATATCTAGGTTGGGTTTTAACTGCGGGGAACATCCAATTAGCGTTGCTAAAAAGAGAGCAGCTAACATCTGTAGTCTGTTCATGATTGATCCCTGATAAGTATCTGCTTAAAGGACTCAACTGATTGGGCACATCAGTTGTCAGTTTAACTAGGCCAATTTATGCAGTGACTTTTGTCTAACAGAATTGATTTCATCCGGTGTACTATCATTAAAACGATGATTTTTAGCAGTTCATTATAGCACAGCATAACTTGGGTAATTTCAGACTCTACTTAGCTGAAATTATTATCATTCATTGACTGCTACCTCTATAGTTAATGCCTTTATGTTCTTCATGTTAGTTGTGCATTAAACTTACCAAGGTGAGTCTTATTTTTACTGCTAAAATTTATACAGGGAGCAATCATGCATCAACTTCGCTATTTAATATCTGTTTATCTACTGATCTTACCAATGCTGGTCCTTGGCAATGATTTAGAGCTTGAACAGCTTTACAAAACTCAAGGTATTGATGGAGCAATTGTCATCTCTTCTTTAGATGGCAAAACGGAGTACAGTTACAATCCGCAACGCCTAGCAAAACGATATTTACCGGCTTCCACTTTTAAGATTACCAATACCTTAATTGCACTTGAAGAGGGCGTTATCAGCGAGCAAGAGCTTATTAAATGGGATGGTAGGGATAAAGGATGGGCACCATGGAATCAAGATCAGACCCTTAAATCCGCATTCTCTCTATCCTGTGTTTGGTGCTATCAAGAACTTGCGAAACGCATAGGACTTGCAAAATATCAGCAATACTTGAAAGCAATAAACTATGGCAATCAACAAACAGGTCGGGATGTGACGACTTTTTGGCTGGAAGGCGATTTAAAAATATCTGCCAGAGAGCAGCTTGAATTTTTAAAAAAACTCTATACAGAAAAACTACAGTTCAAGCAGCATGACATACAGTTGTTAAAAGAAATCATGATTGTTGAACAATCACCCTCTTATGTTTTAAGGGCAAAAACGGGTATGGCGATCAGAATTAAAGAGCAACACGGCTGGTACGTTGGTTATTTTGAAATAAATGATCAGGTTTGGTTTTTTGCCAATAATATCAGTATTAAAAATAAAAGTGATGCTAAGTTGAGGAAAAAACTGGTCATGGAGTCTTTTAGAATCAAAGGACTGATTTGAATTTTCGACGGCTGTGTTCAGGCAAATTCTCTCGCTTTTATCTCCTTTTATGGCACTTGTCACTGCTGCGTCTGCAATTCGGTATTTATCGTCTATAGTGTAATAAGCTAATTAAGCACCAATGCTGGCGTAACTTTGCAGCACAGCATCTATTAGCTCCCTAAATAAATTTCTTTTATTGAGGATACTTTTATGGCCACTGTCACCCTCTATGATTCTTCATTCCCAATCGCATTTAGCAACGCTCCCGATGCCGGTAGTGAGGTGAATACATTGCCAGGCGAGATCAATTTCGACGACATCAATTTCGATGAAGGCACTATTGTCGAATCGGGCAGTGAATACAGCTCAACTGTGGATTAGCAAGGTAATAGTTATTCATTTTCAATGTCATTCTCGATTGTTAGTAGTGCTGTTACTCGCTTAGCTTATGCTTATAATGGGCAAAAATGTCATGTCCAGAGTAGCCTTATGAGTAATGGCGGCAGATGATGCTTTAAATCTAGCGAAGATCGATTTGGTTGGATTAACTCAAACAGGCATAGAGTATGTGTAAAGAAGCTGGATGTTAGTGTATTGAGAGCCTGCTAAAGCAACCTTAAAAGCAAAGACGACGCTGTTTTTTGGATTGACAGTATATCAACACAACATCATGCAAAAAGTATGTTATTTTACGCCTCTTTACGACAGTTTTTGTCGAACGATATATTTAGGGATGTTCTATGGACTTAGTACAAGGCTTAATTTTGATTACCACTATTCATCTGTTGGCTGCTGCATCCCCGGGCCCCGACTTTGTTTTAGTCTCACAACAGACATTGTCAAACGGTAAGAAAGCCGGTTTTATGTGCAGTATTGGCATCGCTCTAGGACTGTCAATTCATATCGTCTATTCATCGTTAGGACTGGCGGCGATTATCGCTAACTCACAGAGTGCGCTGTGGGTGATAAAAATACTCGGCGGGGGCTACTTGCTCTATCTAGGTTATAAAGGGCTGCGGGCGAAACCCGCGCCCGTTGAAGGTGAACTATCGAGCCAAGCTGTGCAGTACTCAGCGAAGAAGAGTATAGCGGTGGGATTTTTGTGCAATGCGCTAAATCCTAAGGCACCTATTTATTTTGTTTCACTCTTTACCGTGGTGCTTTCACCAACAATGCCGTTATATCAAATTGCTATTTATGGCGTGTGGATGATGATAATTCAATTGGCTTGGTTTTCTGCAGTGGTGGGTTTATTGTCGCAACAGCGGGTGCATAATCAGTTCAAAAAAATGGGCCATTGGATCGATCGCATTTTAGGGGGAGCAATGATTGCGCTGGGGATAAAAGTAATCAGTACCTCTAACTAGCGGGCTGTAAATTTTTTACCGCATATGACAAAAGGCGAGTTATAGAGAGTGATAATTGTGGGAGGTAAGCAGAAGCAAAAAGGCTTAACTGAGGTTATTTTTTACTGGCTTCAGCTGATTTATCTCGCCAAACTTTTAACCCATAGCTCTGCATGATTTGTGGTAATTTTTCGCTGGTTATTAACGTAGCCATTTTCTGATCGAAGTATTTTTGCAGCTTTATTATATCGACTCCCGTGTCTTTTGAACGAGTGAAGGCAATATATACTTTTGCTTGATAGTCACACCCTGCGACTTGTACTCGATCTTTAATTTTCAGTTGATTGAGTGCGTGTATGGTGGAATTATAGGTAAACAGGAAAGCATCTATTCTACCCATTCGCAGCTTTCCCAAGCTCTGTTGCAGGTAGTTTTTGTTATAGGGCATATAGCTGAATTGTCTGGGATGAGTCGCTACATATTTAGTTAATGATTCAGAGATAGAACCGTCTTGAAGGATGCCAATTTTCATGCCTGCAAGCGATTGCACGCCCGTGTATTGGAAAGTGGAATCAGCCTTAGTGAAAAAACACATGCGTTGCAAGCCAACTTCGTTAACGGGGTATAACAGTCCAGGTGCTTCAATTTTTGCTGGTGCCAATAGCGCGTCAGCTTTACCGTTACTCACTAAATGAATGGCCCGTGACCAAGGATAGGTCTTTATTTGTAGTTGGTAGGGGCTGCCCTTAAACACTTGCGTGATAATCTCCCTGATGTAGCCAGGTTTTTCAGCGTTGGGCATTAATTGTGGTGGCCAGTCAATAGAAGCTATTTTTATGTGTTCGGCCTGAGCTTGGTAAGTGACAATTAACAACAGGGATGAGATTAGAGATAGTGTTCTCATACAACTCTCAATTTAGCGAACCTGTGTAAGCAATGCTTACACACATGTAGGTCGTCGGTAAGTAAATATATAAATCAGCCTATAATGCAGAATAACCAAATGCTATCCTACAACATTAGCGTTTATCGCTGCTGAATAACTGACACTTTGACGGCCTGAGTTACTCAGACCGTAGCAAAGATTAAAATTCGACTCTTACACCAACACTTACGGTATGTCCGTCCCAAGTACTGTTCGACAATATTGTACTGTAGTTGGCGAAACCTGATATTCCCTGTTTAAACTGGGCGGTAGAGCCTAAATTGATCTTGATATAGTTTCGATCCGGATTGTCCGTTTTTATTTGTAGTTTAGAGCCTGTTCCATCTTGTATGAAGCTACCGGTGATAAGCTGCGAGTCCTGTTTGAACTCATGCAATAAATCCACCTGAACATAGGGAATAATGACTCCCCAGTTAGTGCTTTTAGCATAAGAGACCTTGCCGCCAATCTGCAATACCAGCGATTCCTGACTGGTACTGTCTATTTTGGTTGCCCAACCACTGCCATTTGCACTGGTATCAGACGCTGTTTCGACAATGTCATCGGCATGCGCCCTGGTATATTGCAGGTTAGCTCTAGGTCCAAAGGTCCATGGCCCGCTAAAATAGTCCCGACCTGCTCCGAGCAATACAGAGTAATAATCACCGTTGTAATCGGCGTTAAAGGTCTGATCAACAGAGACGCTGTCGAATTCTGGGTTGCTGCTATCAAGTAGATACGTTAATTGGCGACGTTGATCAAAGCTGTTTTTACCGTAGGTAATAGAGGCATCGGCAAAAAACTGATCCTCTTGGTAATAACTGCCGTAGAGACTTAAGCTATAACCTGTAGTATCTAGGCCAGAATTTGCACCGCTAAAGGTTGTTTTGGTATCGACATAACCTAGCGCTGCACCGACAAATAACTTATCTGAGACGCGATAATCTATCCCTGAAGTAATGCCCAGTGTCTTAAAGTCTATTTCGGATTCTAAAGTAGAAGCCTTCCTGTCCCCATAGGCAACTTCACCGCTGATAAAAAATCCGAGTTTATCAGCAAATAATCCACCTGAATCGGCACTGGCACCCGCGCCTTTGAGACCCATATAGGATTGCGCCAACTGACCTGCAGGTAGTCTTTTACCTTGAATGTTGAGGCTCAGCCCCTGTAGTGAAATGCCTGTTGCACCTGCTCTAAGATCGGTCATTCTTGAATTAATATTGCTAGTTTGGGTGGTTGCACTTTGCTGCGTCACTTGGGTGCTTTTGGTGGCAGGCTCTGGCGTTATTTGATTGAGGGCAGAGGCTGTACCTGTAATGTTCTCGCCGGTGGATCCAACCAGCGCGTTACAATCTCTCTGTAGATCGTCATCGGCTAGGGTACTGACACAAGCTGTCGCGATGACTTCGCTAGTGGCGACATTGTTGGGATTACCACCGGTAAAAGGATCAAGTATTGCAGCAACTTGCTCAGGAGTTGGGCTGGTAGTTTGAGCCGCGGTACTTTCTAATTGAACCACCGATTGCGAGGCTAATTGGTCAAATGAGAATGTCACATTAGCGGTGGCGCCGAGATCCTCGTCTTGGGTTGGTTTAAAACTGATGGGTACGTTGCAGCCTTGAGTACTGGTTAAAATATTACAAGCGTCAGCTTCTATATAAAAAGGGTGACCGGGATCGATAATAGAGACAGCGGTTGAAGACTGGTCAATTTGCAAGCCTATCGTCAAAGTGGAAGTCTGACCTAATGCAGTATCGGGGAAGCTTAGTAGAGCATCTGAAACAGTGACTACCGGTACAACAGGATCGACAGGTACAACAGGATCCTCAGGTGTCGCTGCGCTGGCACCCAAGCCCAGCATTGAAATAGTATCTGTTTGATCCAACCCTGCGTAGGAGAGTGAAAAACTATTGCTGTAATCTATGGCCTCAGTAGGATTAAAACCTGCGGTAACACTACAGGATGTCTGCGAGCTGCTTAGCTGCGAACAAGTGTTTGAGACAATAGTGAAAAACTCGTTGTCATTAGCGATGGCCACATTGGTGGAAAACGAAGCGTCAGTGCCAGGATCAAAACCGACATTGAAAGTTAATGTAGATTGCTGACCAATTTCAGTGTCGGGAAAAGCTAATGTTGATGCTGAAACAGTGACGACAGGTGCCACAAGTATCGGGCTGCTTTCACCAAGACCTTGCAAGGAAATAGTATGGGACTGTTCTAGTCCGGGATAAGAGAGTGAGAAACTATGATTGTAGTCAAGCACTTCACTAGGGTTGAAGCCTACGCTAACATTACAAGAGGTATGCGTGCTATCTAGCAGAGAGCAATTGTTGGTGGTAACAGAAAAGAATTCGTTTTCGCCAGCGATATTAACACTGGTTGTGAAAGTGCTGTTTGTCGGGGCAATATCTAAAGCCACATCGAAGCTCAAAATTGATTGTTGGCCAAGGACAGTGTTGGGGAAACTCAGCGAAGTAGGGGAAATATTGACGATAGGAATCTCTTCAACGGCTGCTATAGCGGTTCCTTGCAGTGCAACAGAGTTTGAGTTTGCATAAGGGAATGTCAGAGTATCAGTGTAATCATTTGCTTCAGTGGGAGAGAAAGTGATACCGAGTGTACACGAAAAGGCAGGGTCATTGGGCGATATATTGTCTGCATCTGTGCAATCTCCCAACGAAATAACAAATGGTGAGTTATCGCCGGGGATGAAAGTAGTAGTGGGAATTGGAGTAAAGAAACTATGCTCATCGCCAGGAGTGTAAACATATTGAACCGATAGCGTTGAGGTTTGGCCAACTTCTGTTTCGGGGAAGCTAAGGGATGACGGGGAGGGATGAAATACAACGGCAGAGACTGTCGGAGAGAATAATATAATAAAAAATGCGATTTTGAGCCTGAGTAAGAACTTGATCATTGTCTCTACAACTAACGAAGGGGATTTCGTTAAAGTATTCATAGTATTCCTTCCTTGGATTGGTATTCGCAATGACTGCACAAACAATTGACTGTCGCGGCGAAATAAAAACATTATCTTATTTTAGTTTAGTCGATATTTAGAAATAAAAAGCTTTATCTGTAAAAAAATACAAAATAATTAACCCCGATGTGATGCAGTGATGCCGATTATTATCTGAGGCTTAAGTTTGGGCGTTTGTAGCCGTAAAAACGCTGTCATCATCAGGTAACTTGTGCAAAGTAGCTGCTTTATCAATGCGGTGTTTCGGAAGGGCTCTCTATGAGGGGACGTCAACAAAAGCGGCTAGGTTCCCCGTCTGTGACAAACTTTGTGAATGCAGCGTACGACATGCCTTATTACTTGTCGCAGGGGTGATCTGCGCTTAATGGTTACTTCCCTAAATAAGATAGGTTCATGAATAGCAGAAACATGTTGTTATACTCAATCCCTCAAGATATTAACCACAGAGGCACAGAGCTAAAGATTGAAAAAAGTTAGCAAGTTAGAAAGTTTGAAAGTTAGAAAGTTAGAAAGTCGTAAGCTGAAGACCCGAGACCCGAGACCCGAGACCCGAGACCCGAGACCCGAGACCTTCTTTCTTTCTCTGTGTAGCGCAGCACCTCTGTGCCTCTGTGGTGGAAAAAGATCATTAAAAGATTAGTTAACCACAGAGGCACAGAGGGCACAGAGGAAGGGATAAAGAAGAGCTTGTAAGTCGTAAGTCGAAAGTCGGAGACCCAAAACCCAAAACCCTCTTGTTTGCTTTAACGGATGATGCGGCCTGCTTTAATCACCATTTCGTGATTGGCGCAGTTGGCAACCATTTCAATGTCTTCTGCTGGATTGCCGTTAACGATTAATAGGTCG
>Ga0209292_1003471_pt1 | contig 17281 bp, 10 predicted proteins | sample GOMGulsemesocosm_2_FD_184634 | JGI IMG/M metagenome (GOLD analysis project Ga0209292, IMG submission 184634) | Methane-oxidizing microbial communities from mesocosms in the Gulf of Mexico - GOM9C Gulf of Mexico (SPAdes) (version 2) | ecosystem: Environmental > Aquatic > Marine > Cold seeps... | reverse complement strand
AACCCTAGACTTCGGAGTTGTGCTATAAACCCAAATGTTTTTACTCCAGACAGCAAAAAGCCGCTTATTATTTTTAATAAGCGGCTTTTCTAAATGTGGCGGAGAGATAGGGATTTGAACCCTAGATGGGCTATAAACCCATGCCGGTTTTCAAGACCGGTGCATTCGACCACTCTGCCATCTCTCCACTGAAGTCGAGATAGATAATAGGGCCTTATTCAAATGTTGTAAAGCAGTTAATTGTTATAAACCATCTGTTTGATGCAAAACCAAGCAGAACGTTCAATTTGCATTCATTTTAACAAAACATCTGCACAGTAGACCTATTTATCGAAGTCTTGATCCCCTGATTCTTTAATTGGCATCGGCCTCGCGTCTTAACTCGGTAACGACCTTGCCACCAATGCCCCAGTTATCAGTATTAACTTCATCGATAACAACAACGGTGGTGGCTGGATTTTTGTTTAAAACATCGACCAGTAACTGGGTGACACCTGAGATTAGTTGAGCTTTTTGATCGGCCGTAACTTGTTCATCGGTTATTTTTATATTGACGTATGGCATAGGTGTTCCTTTATGTAATTTGATTGTTTGGTAACTTGAGGAATTAGGCGTTAGGGCTCATCCTTTAGGAATTAGCACTAACTTATGTAGCCATTTTTGATGGCTAAGCCATGCACCCAGGCTTACTAAGGTTAATCCCGTTATAATCTCAAATGTCGCCTGTTCACCAAAGATGATAATTGCTGCGATGCCTGACAGCAGCGGGACAATAGCCATAGTGGTACCCATTGCGGCGGGCCCAATCATTTGCACGGCTTTTACGTACAAGTACATTTGAATAATAGTAGCTAAAAAACCTTGATAAAAAGCCTGAATAGCAATGTCTTGCCACAAGTCTGGTGTGATTGCCTTGGGTAGAAATACGATATATACCGGCAAGTACAATACCGCCGTTATAATGGCAAGACTGACAGTTGCTTGCCATGGCGTTATTTGCCAACGTTTAATTAACACTGAAAATAGTCCCCAACATAGCGCACCGGCAGCAAGATATAGATGACCCATGCCCAAACTTTGCCCTTGTGCTAATGACGGAATAAATAACGCCAAGATCCCACTGGTGATAACGGCGGTTCCTAACCATACTTTTGGACCATGGCGTTCCTTATTAATAACCACCGATAATAAAATAATGAATAAAGGGATCAAGCCTGGCAATAACACCGCCGCCTCGGAGCCCGCCGCCAATTCAAATCCTTGGAATGTACAAAGCGCGTATGCCAAACCACCGATTAAACTACACGCAATATATTTAGCTTGAAACAGTCGAAATCTAAATTTAAACCACCATATAGGCAATAATAGTAATCCACAGGTCGCATAACGTATCGCAATAACATCATATGCCTGTAACTCACTAATGCCGCCGAGGCGCGACACCAAGATAAATCCTGACCAAATAAGGGCTGCTGCCACTGCATAAACAAAGCCCTTGTTGAGTTGTTCCATTGTACTTTTCCTTTATTTTGTTTATTTGCACCTTGAATTAATGAGCATACCCGCTCATTATATTCATTTATAGTGAATTATAATGAATGATACATTCACATTTAGTGACAACATAAGTCATAAAAAATAATTGACGCCAAATACTGGTAATTATACCAATTACATTAAATGTATGATCTTGTTGTGCGTGGAGAGAAATAATTTAGACAAGGCGCTCGATTGAGTAATAGCTAGCTATTAGGAATGAGAGCAACGCAGGCTAAATGGTTTGTATCAAGCACAAGTGATCTCTTAATTAATGGGATTGGTATTACAATCATCAAATAAGGTGAAACCGATGGAACTATCTGATTTAAGAGTATTCGTTGCTGTGGTCCAAAGTGGTGGTATAAGTCACGCCGCAGTTGCGCTTAATCGTGTGCCATCAAATGTTACAGCACGAATAAAAAAGCTTGAACAGCAATTAGGTAAGACTCTTTTTTTAAGGGAACGTAACCGACTGAGGATATCACCAGCTGGTGAATAATTATTGCCCTATGCCAAGCAGTTATTAGCGCTAGCACAAACAACCCTCAATGAATTAGCCGATAACAGCCCAAAAGGAACGTTAAGGTTGGGCACGATGGAAGCTGTCGCCGCGACTCGATTAGTTGAGCCGCTAATGAAATACCATCGTCAATACCCCAATGTTGAGTTGGAGATAACAACGGCCCCGACCGCAGATTTAATAAACAAGGTATTAGCCAGTGAATTAGACTTGGCCTTAGTCGCTGATCCAGTTCAAGATAACCGTTTAACCATGCTGCCAATCTTTAAAGAAAAATTAGTCATTGTGTCTGATCTTGCTCATCAAGAGATTAAAAGTCCAGAAGATTTAAACAAGCAATCTAGCTTGCTCGGTTTTAGTCGCAGTTGTGCTTATCGCAGTCGCTTAGAAGATTGGGCTAAACTTGGGCATGATCAAGTTAGAGTGATTGAAATTAATTCATACCATACCTTACTGAGCTGTGTGGCTGCTGGCATGGGAGTGGGTATTGTACCCGTTGCCTTGCTTGACAATTACCCCTTTGCTAGTAGCGTAAAAGTTCATCAGTTACCGTTAAATTTGCAACGTTCTGTCACATCATTTATTTGGCGTAAAGACAGTGTTACGGCAAGCAGTGAAGCCTTTTATCACGGTGTTAGTGGCAATATTTAATGACATATTGCCAAATTAAGCCACCATCCAACAGCTGTGACGAAAATCGTCATATTTAACTGCTGCTGTTATTACGGTCAAATGTTACTGTCACTGCTTAGCTCCACGCTTGGCAATACAGATTTTTGACAAGCGATGAGACTCTGTGCACCCTAAATAACTAGTGAAATTCCCCACTTTAATCAACCCATCAGTCGGTTTAGATCAATGTCGTGGCAATCAGCGCTTGATTGCAGTCAAGGTTCTATCATAGTATTAATTTATTGCGCTATATTTAGAACTAATAATTAAGGGTTAAAAAGATTGATTTCAATTGCCAAGTTTCTGTCATTAGCTGTGCTAAGCACTATGACAATAATCAGCAGTTTTGCCCTAGCCGATGATCAGTCAACGGATAAGGTGGTATTGCAACTAAAATTTGATCATCAATTTCAGTTTGCTGGCTACTATGCCGCCAAAAGGCAGGGTTATTACCGCCAAGCTGGGCTGTCGGTTGATATCCGCGCAGCAAAAGAAAAAGACAACTCAGTAACCGAGGTGGTCAATGGCACAGCTAACTTTGGTGTTGGTTCGAGTAGCTTATTGCTTAAACGTAGTATTGGCTTACCCGTTGTCGCTTTAGCCGTTATCTATCAACACTCGCCTTATGTTTTGATTATGCCTGAGGGTAATAAAGAACAAAACCTGCGTAACCTGGCCGATAAAAAAGTGATGATCTCTGCGCAAGGTGAAGAGATGATCGCTTTTTTAATGAAGTATGGCTTGCCACTTGATGATATAGAGTTTGTAGATCACAGCTTTGATCTTAATGATTTAATCAACGGTAAAGTCGGCGCAATGTCTGGTTACGTCACCAATCAAGTCAACACCCTTAAAAAGTTAGGTTATGCTTATAGTGCCTATAATACCCGCTCGGCTGGCATCGACTTTTACGGCGATAATCTATTTACTAGCGAACAACAAATTGAAGATCACCCAGAACGAGTCGAAAAATTTGTTCAGGCCAGTTTAAAGGGTTGGGAATATGCATTAGCGCACCCGAAAGAAATTGCAAAACTAATAAAATACACCTATAAATCACCAAAAACGATCCCAGAATTAGAAGCAGAAGCACAGCAGATGGTCGATTTAATTCAACCGCAGCTACTGCAATTGGGCCATATGAGCCCTGAGCGCTGGCAACATATTGCCGATACTTATACCTCGTTAAATATGTTACCTGCAAACTTTGATGTTAATCCATTTTTGTATAATCCCACTATTAAAAATAAAGTCGTGATCTACCTTGCGTTAACAATTTTCTTCTTACTGCTGCTGATTTTTATCATTTATCACATCAGTGGCTTGATGAAAGAGAAGCAAAGTGCAGTTAAAAACATGCGCTTTATGAACACCATTTTAAAAACTCAACAGCAAGCATCGATTGATGGCATCATAACGTTTGACGTTAACGGCCGCCTTGTGTCAACCAATACACAATTAAAAGCGCTGTGGGATCTGACCGACAGAACGATTGATAGTCAGTCACCCTCGCGCATTACCTTTGCGATCGTTAAGCAAATAAAGAATCAACGTGAGTTTTTGCAGATTGCACGCCATTTAATAAATAACAAATCCGAACAGCACTTTGCAGAAATGACCTTGCTTGACGGCCGAGTTTTTGAGCGATTTTCAGCGCCAATGCTCGATGAAAACCAACAGTTTCATGGCAGATTCTGGAGCTTTCGTGACATAACCGAACGAAAACTAGCCCAAGAAAAAATATGGCTGCAAGCTAATTTTGATTCGCTAACCGGCCTACCCAACCGCTTTATGCTTAAAGACCGTTTAAATCATGAAATATTAAAAGCACAGCGCAGCAAAAATAAAGTCGCGGTGTTATTTCTTGATCTCGATCGGTTTAAAGAAGTTAACGATACTATGGGCCACGAAGTCGGTGACAAATTACTGATTGAAACGGCTGAGCGACTTAAAAAATCAGTGCGAGAAATCGATATGGTCGCCAGACTCGGTGGTGATGAATTTACTATTATTATTAGCGAGCTGGCTAATGCCCAGGCAGTAGAACGCATTGCCAATAATATACTGGCAATGCTGGCGACTCCTTTTCAACTCAATAACGAGCAAATATTCATTACCACCAGCATTGGCATTGCGCTTAGTCCAGATGACGGCAGCAGCAGTGATCAAATTTTAAAACATGCCGACCAAGCGATGTACCACGCAAAGTCACTTGGGCGAAATAGCTTTCAATACTTTACACCTTCGATGCACAAAAATGCCATTGCCCGAGTTGAACTGATTAACGACTTAAGACAAGCGATTGAATTAGAACAACTATTTGTCGTATACCAGCCTATTGTTTGTTTTAATACGATGCAAATAAAAAAAGCAGAAGCACTAATCCGTTGGCAGCACCCACAAAAGGGCTTAATTAACCCAACCGAATTTATACCACTGGCTGAAGAAACAGGACTGATCAATGAGATTGGTGAATGGATTTTTGAGCAATCGGTTAAGCAAGTTGCAATTTGGCAAAAAAAATACTACAGCGAATTTCAAATCACCGTCAATACCTCCCCTATTCAATATCTTGATGACGGTTTGAATGTTGGCCGCTGGCAAGCAACTTTGGGTAAGAATAAACTCAATGGCAATGCCATTGTCATTGAAATGACTGAAAGCTTACTGATGGGCACCGACAACAAAATACTCGACAAACTCGATGCCTTTAGAAACAGTGGCACTCAGATTTCATTAGACGATTTTGGCACCGGCTATTCATCACTGTCATACTTGCGGGAATTCAATATTGACTACCTTAAGATTGATCGCAGCTTTGTTCAGCACCTAACGGCAAACTCAAAAGAGTTTGCACTATGCCAAGCGATTATTACCATGGCGCATCAGCTTAATTTACGCGTTATTGCCGAAGGTGTTGAAACGCAAGAACAGTCTGACTTACTAAGAGGGTTTAACTGTGATTTTGGTCAAGGCTACCTGTTTTCAAAACCGGTAATTGCTTCACAATTTGAGCAATTACTAATTGCGCAAGAAAGCTCGAACCCTCTTGCGAGTTCAAGTACTAATTCAACTACTACCTCAACGACTTTAACCCCATAACACTGCCAATTTAAGCACCGTATTACGAGTTAAACTTGTTATACGGTTGTTTGGACTGTCCGCATAACTAATACCCGTTTAAATGTCGCTACTTTCCATTGTTATGTACATGGCTGGTATTAGTTTATAGCAATTGAATTAATTTTTTGTAGTTCGACATCATCGCTTTCTTTTATACCAATTCCATTATTTAAGTGATCTATTTTGTAGCGAGGAAAAACGAATTAGAACAAGGCGTTTATTTTCCTATATAGTTGTTCTACATATAAAATAAACAACGCAGTTATCATTTGTTTTAACCGTGAAAAATGATCAACTTTTAAATGGAATTGGTATTACATGCCTATGTAGCTGTTTCAGGTAAGCAAGTCAAAGACGCACAACTCGCCGTGAATCCATCACCGCTTCAACGAACTTCCTTATGCCACTGGCATAAGGTTTTTACGAAAATAAATTCATTTAACCGCGCTGAACAAGATCCCCGCTCAAAAAACGTAAGTGCCAGCCAAACACACCTTCACTTAGCAACGCCTAATCGTGAGATTGCTTCAATCTATGCAATCTAAGTAGATACTGGCCATAGTGACAATACAAAACTCAATTAGATCATGCTTTATCTAGATTGGTATAATGCGCACAAACATGTTTTTTATTGGTATTACTTGCCGATATTGATTGCCGACATTAGTTACCGGTGGCAATCATTGCCGCACTTGCCCCCTTCCCTGATTATACCAATTACATTAAATCGCCATTGCTGCGTGCTTTCACCATTGTTTTCGCATAAATAAAACTGGCCTGATAATTGCTCGATTTAAGCATGTTTGAGATTTACTTTTTATCACAATAACAAAATACACTGAGCCACAGTCATAGAACTTGTGTTAGGCGCTTAGTGCAAGGATAAAACATGATTACCCTAAACCGATCTGACATTTATGCTGCGTCTAGTCTAGCTCGCACTTCAAGAGCAACGACAGATTCAGCACTGCCAATTAACGATGGCAGCCAGTTTCAATCGGGTCAAAGCAACCCAGATACAGTCACCATTTCAGCGGCAGCACGTGATATGGCGAGTGGAAAACCTGCAGAGGTTACTCAAAATACTTATGAAAATTTGGCGTCTGTACGCCGAATAAGTCAAAGTCAGATCCAAGTTCCACAAGATCCAGAGCCCGATCCAAGCACGGTTGAAAATAGAGCCGAACCTGAAATTGATATTGATAATTTCTTTCAAAATGCGATGCAAAGCATTTTAGATAGCCGCATGGGGCTTGATAAAGAGAAACTCAAAGAAATTGAAGCAATGATGGAAGAAGTGGCTAAAGACGAAAGCCTGAGCCCAGAACAAAAGACCAAGAAGCTTGAAGAGTTGCAAAAGTTAATGGATCAAGTGATTGAAGAGTCTGTCGAAAAACTGAAAAAACAAGTAGAACAACAATCGTAATGAGTTCAAAATAAATAACTAAAAGTGACTGTTTTATTCAAACAGCCACTTTTGTTCACATAAAGCACATCTAACTAGCCAGCGGAATTGCGTAACCTGCCATATAAGCACCCGCATAACCAATGGTATAAGCAATCAATAGATAAACACTCATTTTTAAATAGCTACCAAAGGTTAGTTCTTTAACCTTGCTCATCGCAATAATACCAGCTGCAGAGCCAATAATTAGCATTGAACCGCCAACGCCAGTCGCATAAGTGAATGCTAACCATTGTCGTGCATCCATCGCTATATCTGCTTTTAATAACGCGGCTGTCAAAGGTACATTATCGATAAGTGACGATAACAAGCCCATTAAATAGTTGGCAAATTGCGGATCAAGTACTTGATACAGTTTGGTAAACTGATTTAAAACACCAATTTGCTTTAACGCACCAACCAATAACAATACACCGACAAAGAATAGCAATGTGTCATATTCAATTTCGCGAATGTAATCGATAATCTTTTTGTTAACGTCTTTTTTACGCATTAAGAATTGCGCGGTCAAAAACATTAATGACAAACCAAACAGAAAGGTCAGTACTGGCGGCACCTTATAAACGGCACTCAGAATTAGCGTAGAAAAGATCGTAAAAAGAAAGATTAACGCAATAGTGATATCGGTTTTTTCGACTCGTCTTTGCTCACCAAATTCGAAAACAAGTACACCGTCCATGCCTTTTGACAACATCACCGCTAAACAAAGCACACTAAAGGCAGCTGGCGCCACAAGGTATAACAGATTACCAATCGAAACTTTGTCTGCTAAAAATATCATCAACGTAGTAACATCACCCGTGATAAGTGACACACCGCCGGAGTTAACAGCAAAGATTATCAATGTCGCGTATTTTATCCGCTTTTTAGCTTCAAGTTTAAGCGACATAATTACCGCCAACGAAATCAAAGTCGCGGTAATATTGTCTGAAATCGACGAAAACACAAACGCAAACATGCCAACCAAAAACATCAGTTTCTTTTCTGTTATTTGCTTGGGCATGCAACGATGCACAAGGTTTTGAATAAAACCTTTTGAGTTTAAATAGGCAACAAACGTCATCGCGGCCATTAAAAATAGCCATAAGGTCGCTATTTCAAGAATGTTATGATCTAGTTGTTCTTGAACGTCATGTGTGCTCATGCCGTTAATTGGGCTGATGAACAACAATATCCAACAAATTGTACCAAAGAACAGCGTTGTTTTAGCTTTATTAACATGGACGACATCCTCAACAACAATGAGAACAAACGCGAGTAAAATAAGCATAAAAATGATGGCTGAAATCATTATATTAAAAACCTTTTAAGTGAAGCCAATGCCACGACTTAATATCTACTGATAACGGCACAATAAATAGTAGGCCAAGCGAGATAATAATCTTGATTATCATCACCAAACTGGTAAGTTTATGTCGTTATCAACTAGGCACTTTCGTAACAAGTTGAGCAATTGAAGCAAGCGAATTTTTCGGCGCGATTATAGCGCCTTACTTCAAGCCTCACAATCTATCCGTTAAAAATAATCACACAATTGTAATAATATTTAACATAGTTAACTTTGTTGGTGGTTTTTCAGCCGCAAATGGGTAATAAATGCTGCCTTTGTCACGAAACTGCCAAGAGTTCTACAATTTTGTTTTTGAATATGAGGTCAATAATAAGGATAAAAAAGGAATAAAAAGAAAGGCAGGACTAGGGCGAATCTTAGGCCTTTATAAAGACGGGCACAAAGAAATAACGCTTAAAATAAAGATAAAAAAAAGCCCTGTTCCGGTAAAGGTAACAAGGCTATTTGGGAGGGGTTAGTTATTATGGCAAGTAACTTTGACCCATTAAGAAGCTATCAACTTCACGGGCGCAGCGGCGACCTTCATCGATAGCCCAAACGATCAAGCTTTGACCACGACGACCATCACCAGCGGCAAAAATAGCCGGCTTGCTGGTCGTAAACTTGTCATATTGCGCAGCAATGTTTGAACGGTTGTCTTGCTCTAAACCAAACTGCTGGACCAAACCACCTTCAGGTCCCATAAAGCCCATCGCAATTAAAACGATGTCAGCAGGCAATACTTTTTCACTGCCAGCGACTTCTTGTGGCACCATTTGACCGCTGTCGGTGCGTTGCCAAGTAATGTCTACTGTGTGAACAGCTTTAACATTGCCCTGACCGTCACTTTCAATTTTCTTAGTCATTACCAAGTATTGACGTGGATCTTGACCTTGAATTGCAATGGCTTCGTTTTGTCCGTAATCAACTAATAAACGCTTAGGCCATTGTGGCCAAGGGTTGTCTTGCGCGCGCTCCTCTGGCGGACGCGGCATGATTTCAAGTTGAATAGCACTAGTACATTTATGACGTAATGAGGTACCTATACAGTCAGTACCGGTATCGCCTCCACCAATTACTACCACATTTTTGCCTTGGGCATTAATGTAATTGCCGTCGCTGTGCTGGCTATCTAACAAGCTTTTGGTATTGGCTTTTAAGAAATCCATTGCGAAATGAACACCGTTTAGCTCACGACCTTCAACAGGTAGGTCGCGCGGTACGGTTGCACCGATACACAATACGACGGCATCAAAGTCTTGTTCTAACTGCTCAACACTGATGTCTTTGCCCACTTCAGTGTCAGTAACAAACACGATGCCTTCTTCGGCTAAAATATCAACCCGGCGCTGCACTAATTCTTTTTGCAACTTCATGTTTGGGATCCCGTACATTAACAACCCACCAATACGGTCAGCACGTTCATACACAGTGACCATATGGCCCGCTTTGTTTAGCTGAGCAGCTGTTGCTAGGCCCGCAGGCCCTGAACCAATCACAGCAACGTTTTTACCGGTGCGAGCGCTTGGCGGCTGTGCTACAACCCAGCCGGCTTTAAATGCGTGATCAATAATTGATTTTTCATGCAATTTAATCGTCACGGGATCAGCGTTAATGCCTAATACACAAGCGCCTTCACAAGGAGCCGGACAAACACGACCTGTAAATTCAGGGAAGTTGTTAGTCTTGTGCAATAATTCGACTGCGTCTTTCCAGCGGCCCTTGTGGACCAAATCATTCCACTGGGGAATAACATTGTTAACCGGACAACCTGCGACAGCTGGCGCAAACTCAGATTTGGCTGACTGACAAAATGGTACACCACAGTCCATACAGCGTGACGCTTGTTGTTCAATGTCGCTTTGTGCCATTTTTTGTGGCACTTCAAGCCAGTCAATTAGGCGCTCGGCCGGATGACGATCAGCTGGCAAGGCGCGTGCTACATTCATGAATCCTGTTGGATTACCCATAATAATATCTCCTGATCAGCTTATGCTTGCGCGCTAGCGATGTTGTTTAAATGGATATCGAAAGCTTCGACAGCAATGTCATATTCTGACTCAAATTTTCCGCTATTACGGACTTGGTCCATGTAACCCTGCATGCGTTTGTAATCTACTGGCATCACCTTAACAAAGCGCTTTACACTAGCAGCCCAATCGCTTAACAATTCGCTGGCAACTTCAGAGCCAGTCGCGATTAAATGTTCATTAATCAGCGCTTTTAGTTCGGCACTTTCGGCTTCACTATCAACTTTTTCAAGGGCAACCATTTCCATATTACATTTAGGCGCAAAGTCATTGTTCACATCTAATACGTAAGCGACGCCACCAGACATACCAGCGGCAAAGTTACGCCCTGTTGTGCCCAAGATTACGGCTTTACCACCGGTCATGTATTCACAACCGTGATCACCAACCCCTTCAACAACAGCCGTTGCACCTGAGTTACGTACACAGAAGCGCTCACCAGCAACGCCACTAATAAAGGCCTTGCCTGACGTCGCACCGAAGAAGGCAACGTTGCCAATAACAATATTGTCACGGGCTGCGAATTTAGCTTGCTTGCTTGGGTAAACCACCAAGTTAGCGCCTGACAATCCTTTACCGAAGTAATCGTTGGCATCACCTTCAAGTTCAAAGCGTAAACCTTTAGCCGAGAAACAACCAAAGCTTTGGCCTGCTGAGCCATTGAATTTAACTTTAATGGTGTTTTCAGCCAAACCTTGCGCTTGGTATTTCTTGGAGATTTCATTTGAAATCATCGCACCAATTGTTCGGTCCGTATTAACAACATCATATTCCAATTCAACACTTTGTTGATTTTCAAGTGCGGCTTGCGCATCTTTAATCATCTGACGGTCTATAATCTTGTCGATAAGATGCTTTTGATCGATTGACTTGTATAAAGTCTCGTCACTACCGCCGTCTTCTTTGTGCAGTAAAGGACTTAAATCGACGCCGCTGTATTTCCAGTGGTCAACATCGCCACGTTGCTTAAGGCACTGAGTTTGACCAACCATTTCTTCAATGCTGGTAAAACCAAGTTCAGCCATAATTTCACGCAGCCCTTCAGCCATCATGGTGAAGAAATTAACTAAGATGTCAGCACGACCAGTAAAACGGTCACGCAATCCTTTGTCTTGAGTCGCAATGCCCACAGGACAAGTATTAAGATGACATTTGCGCATCATGATACAACCTTCAACCACTAGTGCAGTCGTTGCCATACCATACTCTTCTGCGCCCAATAACGTTGCAATAGCAAGGTCACGTGGTGTTTTAAGCTGGCCATCAGTTTGTACTGTAATACGGCTACGTAATTTGTTACGCACCAAGGTCTGGTGAGTTTCGGCCAAGCCAAGTTCCCACGGTAAACCAGTATGTTTAATTGAACTTAGTGGTGACGCACCCGTACCGCCATCGTGACCTGCAATTAATACAACATCAGCATAAGCCTTACAAACACCAGAGGCGATAGTGCCAACACCAGCTTCAGAGACTAACTTAACGTTAATTCGTGCATCACGGTTGGCGTTCTTAAGATCAAAAATTAGCTGCGATAAATCTTCAATCGAATAAATATCGTGATGAGGTGGTGGCGAAATCAGTCCAACACCCGGCGTTGAGCCACGTGTTTTACCAATCCATGCATCAACCTTATCACCAGGTAATTGACCACCTTCGCCAGGCTTAGCACCCTGAGCCATTTTAATTTGTAACTCATCGGCATTGGCCAAGTAATGACTGGTAACACCAAAACGACCAGACGCGACTTGCTTAATACGCGAGTTCATTGAATCGCCATTGGCCATTGGTGTGTAGCGAGATGGATCTTCACCGCCCTCACCGCTGTTGCTCTTGCCGCCAATGCGGTTCATTGCAATAGCAAGCGTGGTATGCGCTTCCCACGATATAGAACCAAATGACATTGCACCCGAAGCAAAACGTTTAAAGATATTTTCAATCGGCTCAACGTCGCTTAGTGGAATTGACGGACGGTCGCTGCTCAGTTCAAGCAAGCCACGCAAGGTGAATGCTTCTTTGCTTTGGTCGTCCACTGTTTTGGCGTATTGCTTAAATTGGTTAGTATCGTTGCTCGCTGTTGAATGTTGTAACAAACGAATAACGGTTGGGCTAAACAAATGACGTTCGCCATCATGGCGCCACGAATATTCGCCGCCTGTTGGCAATAAGTTTTCAACCGCTATGCGATTAGCTGGCGGGAAACCTTCACGATGACGCACCAAAGCTTCTTGAGCGATTTGATCAAGGCTTAAACCTTCAATACGGCTCACGGTACCAGTAAAGTATTGGTTAACAACATCAGCGTTAATACCCAAGGCTTCAAATATTTGCGCGCCTAAATACGATTGCAGCGTCGAAATGCCCATTTTTGAGAAGGTTTTTAATAAACCACTGCCAACCGCGTTAATGTATTTATCGGTGATCTGTTGATCCGACAATTCACCGTCAATAACGCCTTCATCACGTAACTCAAACATGCTTTCTAGCGCTAAGTACGGATTAACCGCCGCCGCACCGTAACCAATAACGGTTGCAAAGTGATGAGTTTCACGAATATCTGCCGACTCTAAAACGATATCGACATATGAACGTAAATTTTCACGAATTAAGTAATGGTGTACGGCTGCTGTAGCCAGTACCGATGGAATGGCGACATGATCGCTATCTACATCACGGTCACTTAACACTAAAATTGCGTAACCATCATCAACGGCATTTTTAGCATACAAGCAAATGCGATCTAGTGCTGATTTTAGCGAGCCTTCTTTACCGTCAGCCTTAAAGTTAATGCTAATAGTTTTAGCTTGCAGATGATCGTTATCAATGTGCTGTAATTTTCGTAACTGCTCGTTGGTCAATACTGGTTGCTTGATTTCAACCTTATGACAATGGGCTGGTGTTTCTTCTAATAAATTGAGTGACTTGCCGATATAACCACGCAATGACATCACCAATTCTTCACGAATAGGATCAATCGGCGGGTTAGTTACTTGGGCAAATAACTGCTTAAAATAGTGCGATAGCTGCTGTGGTCGATCAGACAGTATTGCCAACGGCGTATCTGTACCCATCGCGCCTAATGGCTCTTTTGAAGTGCCAACCATGCCAGCTAATACCAAGTCTAAATCTTCGCTGGTATAACCAAAAGCTTTTTGCATCTTACGTAACTGAGCAAGTTTAGGCTGAGCGATTGACGCATCTGAAATCGGTAATTGGTCTAGTTCAATTTTGTTTTGTTCAAGCCACTGGCCATATGGCTGGGCTGAACTAACATGGTGTTTTACTTCTTCATCACTGATGATGCGGCCTTGCTCAAGGTCGGCAATAAATATTTTGCCCGGTTGCAAGCGTCCTTTTTCAATCACGGTCGATTGGTCGACACAAAGTGCCCCCGTTTCAGAGCCCATGATTAAGGTGCCATCGTCCGTTAACAAGTAACGTGACGGACGCAAACCATTACGGTCAAGGGTCGCGCCAATAACATTGCCATCAGTAAATGACAGTGAAGCTGGGCCGTCCCATGGTTCCATGATGCAGGCGTAATACTCATAAAACGCGCGCTTGGTCTCGTCCATCTCTGTTTGAGTTTGCCACGCTTCAGGCACCATCATCATCATAACTTGGGCAAGCGAGCGGCCACTTAATACCAATAACTCAATCGCCATATCAAGATTGGCAGAATCTGAGTTGTCGTTATTACAAATTGGGTTTAGCATCTTTAATTCAGCGTCGCTGAAGTTAACCGATGAAAACAATGCTTCACGTGCATTCATCCAGTTGATGTTGCCGCGAACCGTATTAATTTCGCCATTATGAGCGATATAACGAAACGGCTGCGCACGGCGCCATGCTGGGAATGTATTAGTCGAGAAACGAGAATGGAACATCGCCATGCCTGATACCGCACGTTCGTCTTGTAAATCAAGATAATATTGACGTACTTGCTCGGTAGTAAACTGACCTTTATAAACAATTTTGCTCGAAGACATCGACGTGACATAAAACTCATCACGTTCTTTAGCAACAGTCGCGTTTATTGTGTGCGAAGTATATTTACGTAACACAAAAAGCTTTCGCTCGAATTCTTGGGCAGATAACTCGGCTGGTTTTGCTATAAATACCTGCTCGATATTTGGCTCCGTCTCAAGTGAGGCAGCCCCTAACATTGAATTATCACCCGGCACACTACGGTAACCAAGCAAACTTAAACCAAGATCATTAATATGCTGATTTAAAATATCGCGACAAATCTCACCTTGATCAGTTTCAGGCGGAAAGAAAATCATGCCCACGCCATACTCACCAGCGGCTGGTAATTTAAAACCAAGGGTCGCTGTTTCTTCGAGTAAAAACTGATGAGGGATCTGAATCAGAATGCCTGCGCCGTCGCCACTTTTAACATCAAAGCCAGTGCCACCACGGTGTTCCATACAACTTAACATGGTCAGGGCATTTTCAATAATGTCGTGTGATTTTTTACCCTTAAGATTGGCGACAAAGCCGATACCACAGCTATCATGCTCAAACTCAGAGCGGTACAGTCCTCGAGATTTGTTGCTCATATTATTCATCGTTCTATCCTATTTAATGTCGCCTGATACTGCACACTCTTTACCTGCCAAATAACTACTTAAATTGAATACTCAAAATAACCGAAGATAACTGGATTTGGCTGTGCCTTAAATTTCTTATTTGCACTAGGTATTCCTGTGCTTGCCCCCTTGAGAATGCCAATGCTAAAACCATCCCACATCTCTCATTTGAGCTATTGCTAATAAATAAAGTTTAAAGGTTCTGGTGAACTATTTAACAAACCGACCATTAGCAGCCCGTAAAATTACCATAAAGTTGTGTTGAGTCAATTCTTTTTTTGAATAAATATTCATACCGATGAATATTTATAGCAAAAACATCTCGCAACAACCTCGCAACAACAGTAAATAACCACAGCAACATAACTCGCCACAGTGAGCTATAAGGTACTTTGGTTTTTTTAAATTCGAACACTATGTTAACACCACGTAAATGCGAGCCGTTATCATCTATTGTTTACGTAAACGTAAGCTGACTAGCGAATGCATAAGTATGCATGGTTATACCACTATGCCAAACGCTTGTTTAAAATTCTTTTTACTTGGCTATGTTTATGCTTAAATTGGGGCTGTTTAGATGAGATATTTTGACAAGATAGCGTTGTGTAAACGACTTAAATACTTCTTAGCGACATATTAAGTCTACATAGGACGTTTGGTTAGTTCCAGAATCCGTATTCGTGGTGTCCATAGCAGTAAACACAAGCCCAACAAACCCTACGACACTTTAGTTGTTGAAAAACTAATACTAATTGTTTATTACTTGCACCAACTAAACACAGCGTTTATTGTGCTTACTTTAAATTTTTGTTAGTAGCTAAAACCGACATTGGCAAGCCCAATTTAGTCGTTAGTCGCAAAGTCCTTGGAATTACAGGGATGACGGTTATAGGCAATTGTTCATACATTACTACGAGGTTATTTAATGCCCTATTTATCCCGAGTGCGTCAATGCGGTATCGGAGCCTTGACTGCAAAGACTCTGACCATGCTAAGTGCTGTTGCGTTCGGCAGTCAGGCTATTGCCGCTGATCCATTCGAACAATGCTTGTTGACTCAACTCAAACAGGCCTCTGCCGATTCTACTGTTGGCCAGCTACGTCAACTTTGCGAGCGCAAAGTAAAACCTCAAATGCAGGGGGCATTAAGCAGGCGTATAATGCGTGAGCGTAAAACCCAATTTGACCCCTATGTTATTACCCCTCATCGAATGAATTATTTGTTGCCGCTCACTATTACCGACAGCATTAATACAGATGTTTACCAATCTTTTGGTGATTGGGCTGATAACATTTCGCAAACTGAAGCAAAATTTCAATTAAGCCTTAAGGTTCCACTGAACAATAGTGACTTATTGTTCGCAGATGACGCGTTATATTTTGGTATTACGTTGCAATCGTGGTGGCAGGTTTATTCCGATAATATTTCCAAGCCTTTTCGTGAAACCAACTATCAACCTGAAATTTTTTACATGGCCGGGCTTGATTGGCACCCTTTTGGTGGCAATACCGGATTTGGCGTTGGCATTGAGCATCAGTCCAATGGCCGATCGCAACTATTATCGCGCAGCTGGAATCGTGTTTATGGCTTGATGATGTTCGAAAAAGATAATTTTGTGATGTCGCTGCGCCCTTGGCTTCGCCTTAGTGAAGAATTAAAGCAAGATCCGCTTGATGACGACGGCGATGACAATCCCGATATTAGTGATTTCATGGGCCATTTTGAATTAATGATGGGTTATGCCTGGAATGATTTTGAACTTAACTTTAAAGGCCGCGAAAACTTTGCCACTAATAAAGGCTTTGCAGAAGTCGGATTTACCTTTCCAATATCAGGCCGATTACGTGGTTATATTCAATATACGACAGGTTATGGCGAAAGCTTAATTGATTACAACCATAATCAACAACGTTTAGGGGTTGGCATTGCACTAACCAATGCGTTATAGCCAATTTTATAGGCTATGTACCCGTTAACTGTGTCTGGTTTTATCTTTTTCTTAAATACAACAAG
>Ga0209292_1003470_pt1 | contig 17285 bp, 9 predicted proteins | sample GOMGulsemesocosm_2_FD_184634 | JGI IMG/M metagenome (GOLD analysis project Ga0209292, IMG submission 184634) | Methane-oxidizing microbial communities from mesocosms in the Gulf of Mexico - GOM9C Gulf of Mexico (SPAdes) (version 2) | ecosystem: Environmental > Aquatic > Marine > Cold seeps... | reverse complement strand
AAGTTAAATTAGATTAAACACAACGTTTTTAAAGAAAATTGGTTTATTTATTACTTGCATCACGGATATGTTTTTTAAAGATTCTACCAGAGCATCACAATACTTTCTTTTCTCTCCTGTCATAGCTGACAAATTTTGAGACTAATTAACACATTTAGGGTGGATGGCTTTAGCTATAGCTACACCTAGACATCTGGCATCAGAGCTACTTGGACCACAACCATTAGGTTCAGTGCTACAACCACTCAGCCAATAATTAACAATAAGAAAATAGTTTAATAAATGACATATCCGTATACTCCTATAAACATAATTACTCGCTTAAAGTACAACCTCAGGCTCATGGGCTGGTAATATATGAACCATTACCCAGTATAAGACAATAACCAACATTATAAAGTCAAACAGCTAATTGTCAGATATGACTGTCTGTAAAGTGTGAACGTTTCAGCGCCAAGTAAACTTTATTATTCATAGACTTAATTGGTTATTTACTGTCGGCTATTTTTACATATCACAATACCTAAAATTTTATTAAAAAATTAACGTCATGATTTATTTGTATTTATCCTTGCTGGTATGTTTTTTGCTTTAACCTGTAAAGTTATTGTTTTTACAACAATTTACCTCTATCGATGGAAATGAATTTAAAGGGATTTACCTTGAAGAATAAATATTTAAAAGCTGCCTTAGCAGGTATTGTTTTGTCTATAAGTGCAATGAGCAATATCGCCAACGCAACACTTATCACTGAAAATAGTAGTCTATCTGAGGCTCATCCTGATGGGGTGAGAAGTTTTTCATATACTTTTGATGTAAACTTTTCATTTCAAGATGTGAGTTTGTTTTTTGATACAGAGGACCTTTACAACGCATCTTATAAACATATAGAGCTGTTCCTAGATGATAACCTAATTCTTGATTGGGGTGGTTCAACATATATACATGACGCCCCAAATATTACAGCATTGGGGGGGATGAAATATAAACTTTATGGTGATGTGGCGATAGAACAATCTTTATGGGAAAGTATTTCAGCTGATAATCAAGTAACGGTTTCGTGGAATCAATATAGAGTTGGTGATTATTCCGGAGACTATGTAGCATTTGAATTAACAGGAAACATTTCAACAGTACCGGAGCCTAACACCTTAGCAATATTCGTATTAGGCATGATTGGCTTGGTAATGCGTACACGCCAGAATAGCTAATTTACCGATAGGCAAGTCTGTAAATATCCACAATATCTGTGGTTAAGTCTCACACTGTAAAATTATTCGACACCTGATGAATCTTTAACGGTAATATTTATAGTCAAACAATGCATATTTATATCTGTGGGGAACGTCTATATTCGTATCTAATTGAACATCAAATAGGGTTGTTTTGACCAGCAAATCAGGTCAGGTTTGTGGCATTAGTGGCGGTTAGCTCTATTTTATTATGGACACAATTGGATAGGATTCCCCCTTAATTATTAACTACTTCTTACGCATTATAGGTAGGTAGGAGTGCTACATTAAAGCTTCTTCTAATTATTGAGAACAGGAGGTTTGTTATTATCACTGCTAACTTCCATTTAGGCACTTAATTAGCCTTATTGATCAGTTTATCTATCTTTATAGTGTTATAAACAAACATTAAATCTCTCTGAGATTACTTAGCCATATTTTTTTAATAAACCTAACGCTAACTCTTTGAAATACTCTCGTAAGTACAGAGGCTCTAATACCTCAATCGTATTGCCCATACCTCGTAGAAAAGCTTTTAATTTTGGAGTATCCGAAACTGTTGCATTGAGTTTAACTAATTCGACTTGCTCTGTTTCAACAATGATTTGATCATGATTGAACTTACCATTACTTAAAATAAATGGGCTGTCTTTTCTTATAAGTAAACTTAGTGCTATTTCATTACTCGTGCTATTTGATGCAAAGTAAGAGCGCTTAACTTTCTCAAAGTCATAATCATCAGGTGGGATGCAATTATCTTTGGTTACTTCAACATTCTTTATAAAAGTAATAGGAAATTTATATACTTTCTGGTGAAAACTCCCGAAAGAACATACTAAAGTCATCACATTTTCACGTTGCACTAATCCAAGGGGGTTAATCTTTTTATAGCTTTTCCAAATAGGATCTTTATTAGAAATGAGGTAACGCTTTAGATTGGCACTTATCTGCTTTTTGTGAAAAATAGCCTGCTTTATTTCACTTAATGCATGTTTATCAAACATGGGTAAAGATACAGGGTTATTACTACTGATGAGAGCGACAGACCTTTTCCAATGTGAGATTAATGGTGACTTTTCACTTTCAATAATTGTTTGAGCTTTAATGAAATATGCCGAAAGATCGTCTAAAGTCGACTCTGGTAATAGTTCGTTGGCTACTTCTTTTAAGGTAGAAAATGCTAGGGCGGAGTTAGCATCCATCAAAGATATATTAAGCTTTTTCCAGTTTAAATTAATAGACCAACCATAAGGTTTTGACCGCTTATCAACTTCTAATCCGAACAAACCCAGCTTTTCAAGTGATTCAAGATCTCGCTGTACCTTTCTAATGATCAAATATTCATGGCCATTAGCTTCCAGTCGTTCAAGCAATTGTCTTGTTGAAATCTTCTGAGGATAACGTGGAACATGATCTAAAAGGTCAAGTTTTCTTTGAAACGAAGATGACATAGAAAATCACATAAAAAGGACAATGAACAAACATTATCACACTCGTGCGACAAAAAGTGTCGTATAAATGAGTTTGATCATAATGAGTGAATTATCACTTTCGTTTGTATAGTCGCGCATATTTAATTATTCGTTAAGCTATTGCCTAATATACATAATAATTGTTGAATTTTGAGGCACAGAACAAATGACAGATATAGAGAAAAACCGACTACTTATCAGTTCGGTTTTGAAAACGTGTGAGATTTTAAGTATTGATGAAAATCGTTTTTTTACATCACTTGGTCTTGAAACAGCTTTAAATAATAAAGCTACAGAGAACATTAAATTAAAAAAAGAGGACATTGAGTTATTAGCGAAGTTTATACAGATTTATCGTTTTATTGATGGGTTTTGTGGCGGAGATATTCAATTTATTCATCATTGGGTTATTACAAAAAATGAATGTTTTGATGCAACACCAAGGGAATGTTTTTATTCACGAAATGGTATTCAAAAATTGTATGGATATGTGCAACGATTTAATCACTTACACAAGTGATTAATATCTAAAGCTATCAGAGAATGACATTTATTCATTGTTTTTACATATGAGTTTTTATTGGTCATTCGTTAATAAGAAAATATAGGTGTTCTGGGCAATAGGTATTAGATGATATTTTGTTTTAACTCACTTTAGGGGCTGATATCAACTTAGAATATCTATTTTAGCTGTTAGCTGTTAGCTGGGCTAAGGAATAACCAATAGTAAATAGCTATAATGTACACTTTTATGGTTTTTAATGGTGATATTTCTAAACGAAGTTTCTTCAAACAAGTGTAGTTAATAAAATAGTCCCTAGAAAGTAGAAAGTAGAAATACTAAATATGCACAATCCAGCTGAATTCAAATCTTACTATCAATACAGAGTATATTTATTCGATATAGCACAAATGAGGTCGTTGTCTGCGAAAGTCGTTCAAAGTGACTTAGAACATTACGACAATGTAACCTACTGTTAACATTGCTAAAAGATATTGAAAATAAAAAGGATATTACTGACATATGTGCATATTATATGTTATAAACATTCTTCAATGCATATACTTATATATGGATATATAATGCTTAAAAAAGTTCATGCTGATGCTGCTAACTCTGTAATAAGTTTATTAGAACAATCTGCTTCAACATCTGTACTTTCAGCACTTCAGTCTAACTTTACTAAGGGACAAGCAATCGCCTTGCTGGATAACGCTCCCATCTGCATAAAAATATTAGACCTTGCTTTTAACTTAAAATATATGAGCCCTTCTGGAATTAAATCACTCGGTATTGATGATATTAATAGCTTTTATGGACGACCTTACCCTTTTGATTTTTATCCACAATTATTCTGTGACGATATGACTGAGAGTTTAAATAGGGCACTGACAACTAATAAGATCGTTAAGCAAGAAGCTAATATAGTTGATCTCAAAGGTAATGAATTACGCTTTCACTCAACCATTATTCCGGTCGAAAGTGAAAGTGGCCAAAATGAAACCCTGTTAGTAATATCCGTGGAAGTACCTGTAACTAATGAGGAGGATATAGAGTTATCAAAGCTTAAAAGCCTTCAAGTGGGGGGGGGCATAAATGAGCATTCAAATCAGAATTTCAATTCAAGCTTTATGGCAAAAGTTGAAAATGTTGTACTCGTTAACATGCATGATAATAACTTTGACGTAAACGCTTTGGCCGAACATTTATTTATGAGTCGTTCAACATTACAACGGAAATTAAAAACGGAAACGGGGGAAAGTGCAGCAATATATATTCGTCAAAAAAGGTTGTCTAAGGCGCATGAGTTTATTCAATCTAAGGTTCATAAAACATTAGCAGAAACTGCATATTCTGTCGGCTTTAAGCACGTTGGAAATTTTTCAACATTATATAAAAAGTATCAACTTGTGATAAAAAGCCATTGACAAATGTCTTATTAAAATCAATAGTTTGAAGTTATTTATTAAAATGACAATTAATTAATTTATTTATTTATTTATTTATTAAATAAATTAATCTTTTTTCAGGTACTTCAAATGAATGAGTATTAACAATAAATAACTTCCATAAAATCCTAAAACTAACTTCACATCTACTTCGAGTCTAAACACCACCCTAGACTTGGACGTTATCAGTAGCGAAAACGAGTCGATTATATCCAAAAACCGGTCAATATACCCATTTGGCTATCAAAGTTTCTCAGCTTATTGTTAATATACTTTATTGGAAATAAGGATGATTCAAGAAACATAAAGGTTTTATGGATTTTGTCGTTGTAAATGGAATTTGAATGAATAAAAAATACTTTAATATTAAGTTGTTATTATTGATTATGCTTGGAATTATTGTTTTAAGCTTTTTTTCGATCACAAGCGAACAAGATAAAAATGTAGATGCTCAAGTTAGCCAGTCTACCTTACCCACAAGTAAAAAGTTAGCCAACCAACCCCAATCTCCTATAGCACGTATTGTTAAAAATACAGGGAAGATATTATCTATTCAAAAGGGGGGCGGTTACTCTTTTATAGAAGTCGAATTACCTTCAAGAAAAACATTAACCTTAGCTGCCGCTAATCTACCGAACAAGCTTTTGGTTGGTAATGATGTTCGCTGGGAAAACCCTCGTTTAGCCAAAAACTATTTTAGTCATGCGCTCAATAAAAGTTTTGAGCGACTATATATGGTAACGATTAAAGATGACTCAATTAAAAATGGTGTAATCATCTCTATTAAAACAGTTGATGAAAATACCTTTCTAAGCGTTCAGCAAGAGCAGACTATTTCCGAACTGATTGTTAAAAGTGATCGTGTTTCAGATGAATTACTTGTAGGCAATAAGATCGAGTGGCAACAAGAAAAAATCTCACCAAATAGAAATAAGCAACCTCCAAAGATGCATACCCCTCCTAGATCACCAGTGATGGTCGATTGGATAAAAAAGTCAGAAAAATAAATTAATAAGCAAACTTCAATCAATGGAATAACAATATGAAGAACGCATACTATAAACAATCTTTAGCACTAACTTTTTCTCTAATATCACTGGTTGTGACAGCAAGTACGACAGGGCAACTGACATTAACAGACTCCTCCGGCGTTGTTGTGCCCACTTACCAAAATGGCGAGAGTGCCTACATTCAGGTGGTTGATAGCGACGGCAATGCCGACGCTGCTGTAGCCGAAACCTTAACGGTTAAAATTACTTCAGAATCTGAAGATACGGGTACGCCATTTAGTGCAACAGACCCAGTTCCTGGAAGCAGCAATGTCGGTGATGGTGCGCTTACCGTTTTAAAAACCTCTTACGATACTCAAACCGAAGACTGGACAATATTAGCGGTTAGCGCCAATAGCTTTCTTGTTACGGGCAGCGTTTCAGGTCAACAAAGTCAACAATACAGCATTGAAGCAGGTGTTGAATACATCCCTTATGTCAGTGATAACAATGAAGTGAGCTTTATTATTGCGAATGGCAGTGTTGCTTATGCTGTGGGCGATACATTTACCTTCTCAACCAGTGCAGGCACGATTGTTGGTGAAACCGTTACGCTAACGGAAACGGATGTTGATACTGGGATCTTTACTAGTAGCATTACGCTTAATGAAACAGAAACGCCGAATGCCGCTGACGGCATTTTAGATGTTCAATCTGGTGATTTAATTACTGTATTTTATGATGATGCTAGTGGTGACTGGGGCGATGCAGAGCAAGTACGTAGCACAGCACTTTATGCAGCAACAGTGATTAAAGGCTCTACGTTATTAGCAGATACCATTTGGACAGAAGAAAACAGCCCTTACCTTGTCACAGGTGATGTTACCGTTTCAGTCAATACTACACTCACCATAATGCCAGGCGTTAAGGTGTTATTCCTCGCAAATACAGATGACACAGTAGGTGGACAAGCGCCTTATGACAGTGAATTAATTATTCAAGGTAACTTAAATGTTGCCGGAACTGAAGCCAAAGGCGTAATACTCACAAGTAGTAATCGAGATCCTGCAATAGGCGACTGGGGTGGTATTCGTGTTGAAAACGCTACTGCTAACCTTGCTTACACAAAGCTTGAATACAGTGCTTATGGTATTGATTTGAATGAGGTCAGTTACGGGGAAACCTTTACGTTAAGCAATAGTACACTTAGTTATAATGGTATTGGTATCAAAGTTTCAGCAGCATCTTTTGATGGTGTATTTACTATTTCAGATAATGTTATTAGTAATAATAGTGGTCGTGCAATTGATGGTAATTCTAATTATGCCAAATGGGTGTTGAGTAACAACACCATCAAGAGTAATGGTAGTAATGGTGATTATGTATTGTCTTTTGAATATTCGTACAACCTCTCTTTTACCAATAATGAAATACTAGACAATGCTGGGGGTATTAATATTTATGCAGTTCAAGATGATTTGATTTTCACTGGTAATACGCTCTCGAATAATAAAGATAACGATATGATGATGTCAGGAGGCCTTAGTATTAGTTCATGGGCTAGTGAAGGTGACTGGATGACAGATAGTATTGTTATTGAAGATAATATTATCGACGATAATAGCCAGACAGGTATATATTTGAGCCAGTCAGGTAATGCAGATCCCGCTATTAATCGTAACAAAGTTCGTAATAACTCAGGGCATGGTATTTATGTTGATTCTCAAAATCATAATACGCAACCTTCTATTCACAATAATGAAATAACGGGTAATGGCCTTAATGGCTGGGGACAAGCTGGCTTGTACGTTTCAGGTAAAGCAGTACCTTCCATTGTCGGCAATACTATTGATAATAATGATTCAGGTATTTATGTAAATTATAATGACGTAAATGGTAATGGTGACTTTGAACTTAAGGATAACTTAATCACCAATAACCAAGGCTATGGCATCAGTGTCAATGGTTACGCCAAACCAGTAATTAATGATAATGATATTTATGGGAATACAGGTTATGCATTAGAGAATCATACTAGCTTTACGGTTGATGCTAAAAATAACTGGTGGGGTGTGGATGACAGTGCAGAAATAAACGAAGGTACTAATCCGCAAGCACTGAGTTTTATTTATGATGGTAATACTGCCAGTAATGCGGGTAAGGTTAATTATGCTGGCTGGTTGAATGGCAGTAATCAAGGCGGCGGTACGCCAGTTTCAAATTCTACAACAGGCCAACTGACGTTAACAGACTCATCAGGTATCGTTGTTCCCACATACCAAAGTGGCGAGAGTGCTTACATACAAGTTGTCGATAGCGATGGCAATGCAGACCCAGCTGTAGCCGAAACCTTAACGGTTAAAATTACTTCAGAATCTGAAGATACGGGTACGCCATTTAGTGCAACAGACCCAGTTCCTGGAAGCAGCAATGTCGGTGATGGTGCGCTTACCGTTTTAAAAACCTCTTACGATACTCAAACCGAAGACTGGACAATATTAGCGGTTAGCGCCAATAGCTTTCTTGTTACGGGCAGCGTTTCAGGTCAACAAAGTCAACAATACAGCATTGAAGCAGGTGTTGAATACATCCCTTATGTCAGTGATAACAATGAAGTGAGCTTTATTATTGCGAATGGCAGTGTTGCTTATGCTGTGGGCGATACATTTACCTTCTCAACCAGTGCAGGCACGATTGTTGGTGAAACCGTTACGCTAACGGAAACGGATGTTGATACTGGGATCTTTACTAGTAGCATTACGCTTAATGAAACAGAAACGCCGAATGCCGCTGACGGCATTTTAGATGTTCAATCTGGTGATTTAATTACTGTATTTTATGATGATGCTAGTGGTGACTGGGGCGATGCAGAGCAAGTACGTAGCACAGCACTTTATGCAGCAACAGTGATTAAAGGCTCTACGTTATTAGCAGATACCATTTGGACAGAAGAAAACAGCCCTTACCTTGTCACAGGTGATGTTACCGTTTCAGTCAATACTACACTCACCATAATGCCAGGCGTTAAGGTGTTATTCCTCGCAAATACAGATGACACAGTAGGTGGACAAGCGCCTTATGACAGTGAATTAATTATTCAAGGTAACTTAAATGTTGCCGGAACTGAAGCCAAAGGCGTAATACTCACAAGTAGTAATCGAGATCCTGCAATAGGCGACTGGGGTGGTATTCGTGTTGAAAACGCTACTGCTAACCTTGCTTACACAAAGCTTGAATACAGTGCTTATGGTATTGATTTGAATGAGGTCAGTTACGGGGAAACCTTTACGTTAAGCAATAGTACACTTAGTTATAATGGTATTGGTATCAAAGTTTCAGCAGCATCTTTTGATGGTGTATTTACTATTTCAGATAATGTTATTAGTAATAATAGTGGTCGTGCAATTGATGGTAATTCTAATTATGCCAAATGGGTGTTGAGTAACAACACCATCAAGAGTAATGGTAGTAATGGTGATTATGTATTGTCTTTTGAATATTCGTACAACCTCTCTTTTACCAATAATGAAATACTAGACAATGCTGGGGGTATTAATATTTATGCAGTTCAAGATGATTTGATTTTCACTGGTAATACGCTCTCGAATAATAAAGATAACGATATGATGATGTCAGGAGGCCTTAGTATTAGTTCATGGGCTAGTGAAGGTGACTGGATGACAGATAGTATTGTTATTGAAGATAATATTATCGACGATAATAGCCAGACAGGTATATATTTGAGCCAGTCAGGTAATGCAGATCCCGCTATTAATCGTAACAAAGTTCGTAATAACTCAGGGCATGGTATTTATGTTGATTCTCAAAATCATAATACGCAACCTTCTATTCACAATAATGAAATAACGGGTAATGGCCTTAATGGCTGGGGACAAGCTGGCTTGTACGTTTCAGGTAAAGCAGTACCTTCCATTGTCGGCAATACTATTGATAATAATGATTCAGGTATTTATGTAAATTATAATGACGTAAATGGTAATGGTGACTTTGAACTTAAGGATAACTTAATCACCAATAACCAAGGCTATGGCATCAGTGTCAATGGTTACGCCAAACCAGTAATTAATGATAATGATATTTATGGGAATACAGGTTATGCATTAGAGAATCATACTAGCTTTACGGTTGATGCTAAAAATAACTGGTGGGGTGTGGATGACAGTGCAGAAATAAACGAAGGTACTAATCCGCAAGCACTGAGTTTTATTTATGATGGTAATACTGCCAGTAATGCGGGTAAGGTTAATTATGCTGGCTGGTTGAGCTTCTCAATTCAAGATCAAACACCACCAATAACAAACCTATCGAGTGTAAGTGTTATTTCGTCATTATCTTTTGAAATTACCTTGTCATGTAATGATGATATTGGTGGCGTTAGCTCTGGTTGTAGTAAAACCTATTACACAATTGACGGCAGTGAACCAACGACTAACTCAGTGTTATATGAAGGTGTAATAACGCTTAATGAAAGTGCTGTTGTTAAATTCTTCTCTAGTGATGTCGCAGGCCATAAAGAAGTCGCAATGTCTAAGCGTTTCTATATCGGTGATATTGATGCACAAAATGCTAGTCGAAGTGGTGAACTGTCTATTGGTGATCAAGACGTAAGTCAAACATTCTCTGCTGAAATTACTGAGCCTATTATTTTATTAGGTGTTCCTAGCTACAAAGATAGTGGCTCTGGCGTTGCAAAAGTGACTCATGTTACTTCAACAACAGTAACCGCTTCATTTAAAGAATGGGAATACCTTGATGGTAAACATGATACTGAGTCAGTTCCTTATGTAGCTCTTACAGCAGGAAGATACTTATTAAACAATGGTGACGAGTTAGAAGTCGGTGAACTTTCACTGTCTTCAACTCAACAATGGCAAGAAACTACATTTGAAAGTTCATTTGCAGCACTGCCATCCGTCATTTTGACTAGTCAAAGTAATGAGACTAATAAAGTCTTTAATTTACTGACTGATAATATAACTAGTTCAGGATTTTCGGCTAAATTAGCTGAACAAGAAAACAATACGGTAGGCGAATACGCAGAGAAAGTCGGTTACTTGGCTTACTACAAAAATGAATTAGAGCCTATAGAACAAAGTGAGCCGTTTGTAGTCTCTTCAAATATAGAAGTGAGCTCTGATTGGTCAGCAGTTGATAGTTTTGCTATTAGTTTGCAGGAAGAAGCTTCATTTGATGAAGAGTTAGTTCATAGCAGCGAATTCATTTCAATGGTTAACATCAACGGGACTATATTACTCCAGCAAGTAGGTGAATTAGAAACAGATACTAGTTCGCTTCGTCGTTCAATTGTAGATACAGATCTAGATAACATATTCGATGTATTAGATACAGACGATGATAACGATGGTGTTTTAGATGTTGATGATGCTTTCTCAACGAATGCTTCCGCAAGTGTCGATACTGATTTAGATGGTTTGCCTGATAGCTTTCATGAAGGTTGTGATGATGCTTGCATTACTGGTTCTGGATTAACGTTAGATTTAGACGATGATAATGATGGTTACTCAGATGAGGACGAATTAGCAAATGAAACGGATAGTTTATCAGCAGACTCGTTACCTACTGATACAGATGGAGACTTTGTATCAGATTTATTAGATACCGATGATGATAATGACCTTGTTTTAGATGTTGATGATGCTTTCCCATTAGACAGCACGGAATCAGTAGATACCGATGGCGATGACATAGGTAACAACGTTGATACCGATGATGACAACGATGGCATTCTTGACGAAAACGATAGTGCTCCTTTAGATGGCTCTATTGGTGATGATGAATCACCTGTTTTTGTTGAACTCGATGATGTTACTTTTGAAGCAACAGGTACTACAACTGATGTAGAATTAGTTGTGCCAGAAGTAACAGATAATAACCTAAATGCACCAACGGTTATGTCTGACTATAGCGATGCATTAGCATTGGGCACGCATGAGGTAACATGGACAGCAACGGATTTTGCTGGAAACGTTACAACAGCTACACAGTCAGTGATTATTGTTGATACAACTGCTGCGAAGTTTGATGAGCTTGAAATACAAACTATCAATGCAATGGGTGTTCTTAGCGACATTTCAGACATTATTAATAATGTTCAGGCTTATGACTTAGTTGATGGAAACATTAATGCGGTTGTTATTGGTGATAAGATTTATCCTTCTGGTGCGCATCTTGTGGCTGTATCGGCAACAGATAGCTCTGGCAATATTGTTGAAGCGGATGTTGAAGTACACATTAATCCACTTGTGGAATTAAGCCAAAGCAGAAAAGTTGAGCCAGGCGCTACGGTTTTATTACCTGTAACGCTTTCAGGTAATGCTGCTGTTTATCCCGTTGGAGTAACTTATACACTGATTCAGTCAGGTTCAATTATTGAAACGAACGAACTTTCAATAGCTGAAAATATTTCAGGTGTAATTACGATTGAAATACCCAATGATGCACTGAATGGTGAGGTTTATTCTATTGCCACAACATCAGCAAGCAATGCAGTATTAGGTTTTGTAACATCTACTCAATTAACAGTAGATGAAGCGAACTTTGCACCAACGCTAACCTTAGTGACTCAACAAGACGATCAGAATCTCAGTGTTGTTGACACTACCAATGGTGTGGTGACTGTAACGGCAATTGTTAACGACATTAATGTAAATGATACGCACGATATTGTGTGGAGTTCATTAAACGATACCTTGGTTGATTTGAATACTGATGGGGTAGCGTCTACCTTTGAGTTCTCTTCTGAAGGCTTAAATACTGACACTTATGAGTTAACAGTGAGTGTGAGTGAAAGCAATACCAGCGAACTATTGAGCGTCTCTGTTGATATGGATATAGTTGTTGATGCCTCGCTTGCAGCACTCGATGAAAATACTGATAGTGATAATGATGGTATTTCAGATGCAGACGAAGGTTATAGCGATAGTGATAATGATGGAATATCTGACTACTTAGATACGGATGATAACCCTAGTCGTTTGCCTATTGATGACTCAACTGCGTCAATGCAAACTGTGAATGGTTTAAGTCTAAGCCTTGGTGATGTCGTTACCACATCAGATGGTGCAACTGCAGCCAATGCAACAGTTGATGTAAACGATATTATTACCGATGAGCACTTTAATACGCTATCGAGCATCACTAACTTTAATGTTTCAGGCTTAACTGAAGTAGGGCAATCTGTACCTATTGTTATTCCATTAGCAAGTGGTAACACAATAGCTGAAGGCAGTATCTACAGAAAATATAGTGAAACAAAAGGTTGGTTTGATTTTGTTGTTGATAGTGAAAATGGTGTTTACTCTGCGTTAGCTGACGAAGACGGTAACTGTCCTTACCCATTATCAACCCAATATCAAGAAGGTTTAGCTGTTGGCGACAACTGTATTCAACTAGTCATCAAAGATGGTGGAGAGAATGATGCCGATGGACTTGCTAATGGCATGGTTAAAGACCCTGGCGTTTTAACTTCAGAAGTCATAAACCAAGCACCGGTAATTGTTGTTAATACTAACGAAACATCAAATGAAGGCAGTGTTGTTACCTTTGATGCATCAGCAACTACCGATGCAGAAAATGACACGTTAACTTATCAATGGGTACAGTTAACGGGAGCAACGGTTGAGTTATCAGGGCAGAATACTGCAACTTTAAGCTTTACCGCGCCACAGGTAAGTAACGATGAGTTTTTAACTTTCGAACTAACCGTAAATGATGGTCGAGACAGCACAACAACTGAAGTTGAGGTATTGGTGCTTCAAGTGAACATTGCACCAACGGTTTCAATTGATAGTCATACTTCATCTTTTGATGAAGGTGCTACTGTCTCCTTAACTGCAACAGGTGCTGACGAAGATGATGACGCGCTAAGTTATGCATGGGAGCAAACATCAGGCCCGACAGTAACGCTTTCTGGTGCTTCAAGCGCATCGGTTACTTTTACTGCACCAGCAGTATCAAGTGACCAGAGCCTTGAGTTTAAAGTAACGGTGTCAGATGGCATTGATACTGAATCTAAAACGACGACTGTGACTGTTAAGAATGTTGCTCCTGTAACTCCTACTACACCATCAAAAGAAAGTGGTGGAGGTGGTGGTTCTATGGGGTGGATACTTGTTGTAATGAGTTTTGGATTATTAAGAAAACGGTTGATAAAAGTAGCTGCTTGATAAAAGTAGGGAGTTGCTAAAAAGGAGATACGTATAATATGCGTATCTCCTTTTTTTATTGTTTGATTGGGTAAAATACTTCTAAATGTCAGGTGTTATTGTAGTAAAGCACTTATAAATTAACGCATCATCACTAGCTTGCGCTTAGCGAACATTGAGTCTAATACCGATAACTACTAACCATCGTTCACTGTTTCTACAAAATAAACAAATCAATTTGGTTACAGCCAAACTGTAACACTCGAAATTCTTCAAACCTGTTTCATTTAACTTGAGTTGCGCGTTTAACTATCACAGTTACAGTCTTGTCTAAAATATTAAATGAGACAGTATTATGAAATTAGGTTATATCCGCGTATCAACCATTGAACAAAATACAGCTCGCCAATTAGATGGGCTTGAACTTGATAAAGTATTTGAAGACAAATGCTCAGGTTCGAACTCAGATCGTCCCGCGTTAAATCTACTCAAAGATTATGCAAGGGAGGGCGATATCGTGTTGGTTCACGATATTAGTCGATTTGCTCGCAATATTTCAGATCTTATCGAATTGATTAAATTTTTTAATTATAAGTTCGTGACTATCCATTTTTCAAAAGAAAACCTTATTTTTAGTCATGATTCATCAAATCCGATAAACAACTTAATGTTAACTTTACTCGGGGCCGTCTATCAGTTTGAACGAGAAATGCTTTTAGAAAGGCAAAAAGAGGGCATCGCTAAAGCAAAGATGGCAGGTAAATATAAAGGTAAGCCCAATACTATTGAACGTCAGCCAGTTTGGGATTTATTAGGTCGAGGTTTGTCAATTCGTAATGTTGCTAAAGAATTAGGTATCAGCCCGGTTAGTGTTCAAAAAATAAAATTTGAAAAGTCAGATAAATAAATTATATATTTATATGTAGTTAGTAAATCGTTCAGGCATGATTTATTTGTATAATAGTTATATTAACAGGTTTTTATAATGACGATTTATTTCTACAATGAAAATGCAAATGAGGATTTCCCAGCTGTTCATCATAAATTTTAACCATTACATGAAAGTAACGCTCATATTCTAGATGCTGGGTATGGCTCAAGTAGAAAACTCATTTTTCCATGAAAAGGCTTTAAAGTTAGATCATTCGATGCTGTTTGAGTATTTTCTTCTTTATTCATGTCTCAAGCAGAAAAATACCCGTTTCTTTTAGCAATTTATCTGAACAATTAAAAATATAAACGTCGATATCACTGGATACTAGTTATATCTTATTATAATAAACTAAATGCTTATCTATAAATTTAAGAAAGAGTCGCCATAGTTTTAAGGAGCTTGGTAGCTGGTATGTGAGCAATTAAATTATATTTATTTAAATCTGATGCTTATACCTTTTTAATACAAATAGACATCAGTTATAGTTAATCTAAAATGGCCTAATTCTTGAGATACGACTGCGCGCGCCAAGTTATAATTTCCGGTGAGATTGAAAACTCTTTTTAAGCGTTTTTTTGCATAGTCATGCCTAAGTGAATGGATACCCTTTGACCAACCCAACCAACATTTGCTTGCTCTTGCAAATGATTTTGATAATGCATTTCCACCGCCGATATTGTACAAAGAAGGGTAATTTATATGACGGTCTTTTATAATATACTTAGACTGTAGTCGTAAAGTTTCTAACTCTTCAGCAATATCAGAAGGGATGTTTACTACTCGAACCAAACCACCTTTCCCTTTCACTACATATAGTTTTCCATTTAAGCCTAGGAACTTAAATTGTTCTGCCATTTTTTTGATACCACTAAGTTTTCTGAACGAAGGGGCACACTCATTAAGTCTTCGGATGGTTAATAGTTCGTGCACCCTAATCCCTGTTAGCCAACATAATTTTATTGCGAACGCATTTTTAGGGCTAACATGATTCATTATTATTTCTATTTGCTCTTTCGAATAAGTTTTAGATAAGTGACTTGGCTTATTATGATCTAAAAACTGAATTAAAGAATCGTTATCCAACTCTTTCATTCTTGTTAGTATTTCAGATAAATGTAAATTTTCACCCAGGTTGTTATTTGGTCTATTTTGCTCATCTTGATTTTGAATGAATTTATAACATTTCAGGTCGTTGAACCAAAAGTTTAATGCCTGTATATCTAACTCTAAACCTTTCATTGAGCATTTTTTTTCAATTTTATTCTTTAAATAATCAATGACAATATCTCTATCGGCAAACTTTAATAATGTAGAAAAAGATGCGTGTGTATCATCACACCCTCCGATTAAGAATGCATTATCCATCAAGTAATTAGCAAACATTGATATGCTCGATGTATAAGTAGACACGGTGTTTAATGAGCCAATTTTTTTATCTTGATGTGCTCTCTTGATAGCTACCCAAATTTTTTTTCTAACATTTTGATAGTTAAACTTTACTGCATTGTTTTGTTTTTTCATATTTATACCTTATATATCAATCGTCTAACTGTTGAATAACTAATTCTTAATCCTGTCAATTCTACAAACCAAATATGGGTTTTAGTATAACTTTGACATTGTTTGAATTTGTTTAATAAAACGCCAGCATGTCTCTGATAAATTGACGATTTTTTGGGAAGAGGAGCCCCAGACTTCAAAATAAATCGTCTTAGCGTTGAATAAGTAACGTTGATTTTTTTATTTTTTATTAGCCATTTCAATATTTTATTAATATTATTTGAAATTGAATATTTTCCCAAAATGGCACTTCTATATTTAAATAACTTAGACTTTTTGTGATATGTTACGCGACGATTACTTATTAATGATTTGTGGGTGAGAAGTATTCTGTTTAACTCAGCTTTTGAAAAATCAGGGATACTTTCAACGTAAGTGAATGTGCTGATATACCTTGTGATCGCTTTGTATGAGATATTTGTGAAATAGTATTTTGTGATTAAATAGTGTATGTCAGAGCATGTAAAACCAAGAAACTTTAGTGTGATGATATCTTGGCGATGTTTTTTAAGCTTTTTTGCGTACGTCATAAATTAGCCTTATTGATTTAATAAAACTAATTTTACAGGGAAGATTTGGTAGGAGATCTCTCGATTATTGCTAAATTAATGTAAAATACGATGGGATGTGCAGTTATTATTGAATAATTGTAAGATGCCTCCATTAGCTAATACCAATAAGAGCGTTTAATTAAAAACTATTAACGCCAGCGATCACAAATAATGAACTAGAGTGCGTTTGTACTCATTTAAGCCGTTGATCTAAGTGATATTTAAATTCCATATATCGATAATATTAGTTACCTTTGTGGCTTGAAAACTCATAAATAAGTAATTAGCCGTCTTCCCCTTCTTCTTTAATGATAAAACATTTAAATAACAAACCTTACTAAGTCAAAGTATATGCATTCCTGCATGACACAATGGCTGCGTGAGCATTGTAGAAGTTCGTCACTTATCAAC
>Ga0209292_1003468_pt1 | contig 17287 bp, 13 predicted proteins | sample GOMGulsemesocosm_2_FD_184634 | JGI IMG/M metagenome (GOLD analysis project Ga0209292, IMG submission 184634) | Methane-oxidizing microbial communities from mesocosms in the Gulf of Mexico - GOM9C Gulf of Mexico (SPAdes) (version 2) | ecosystem: Environmental > Aquatic > Marine > Cold seeps... | reverse complement strand
CTACCAGAAAATATATTTAGACGGTTTTAATGAGCTTAGAGCCAAGATCATAAATCTCATCGGCGGACATGCTAGGCATCTTTATAAAATAGAAAAAGTTGCCTAGGGGTCTGATCAATGTCTGTTTTAATATTGATCAAATGCCCGCGTATATTGGGGTGTTAACTCGCCCTGGGAACTCGCTGTACTAGCCTCCCACCGGGCGAATAGGAATGCACCTAAATATCGTCACGAATTTGTAATGCAACGGGTAGAAAGGGCACATTGTCTGGTGTCATATTAAAAAACTTAACGGTGAGCATCTTACCAATGGCATCTTTAGCATGACTAAACGCATGGTCTTTTTCTTCCATGGTGCCCGGAGCTGTGCAATTGAATTTGTTGCCGTCGCTAGTTTGACAAACATAAACGGGCACTTGGTAGGTGCGCTCTTCTCGAATATAGGGTTTACCTTCTTCGTAACCCACAATCTCAAATTCAGCATCTTGAAAATCCTTCACTTTCATTAAAGACTTACTTCGCTTGCCGTCTTCATATGGGGAATCTCCGTGACGAGCCATGGTGCCTTCATAATCTTGTGATAAGTATTTTGCATGCAAGCAATCGAGTGCTTGTTGGTTTTCGATCACAAGCTGCTCTAATGCCAATATCGAATCGTTGCCTAAGCTAGCGACTATTTCTTTGAGCAATTGATAGCGCTTTGAATAGGGCAGTTCCTGATCCTTTGTATGAACATCGTAAACGTGATAAACAAGCTCAACCGATTCGGGTTTAGGTTTTTTCACCAGCGAGCTAATCCGTTGTAATGTTTCGCCGTGAATGTATATTTCACCATGTAATGTCACGCCATTTGGAATATCTGTTAGTGATTTAGTAATGTGATGAACGGTTACCGTCTTGCCGCCGCGAGAATAAAGCGTCTCATTGTTAGCGAGTAAACAGTGACCGTCTAACTTTGCGGCTGCATAGACTGGAAATTGCCATTTATTAACCTTCTCGATAGGCTGCGCTAACATCGGTTTTATAAAGCCTAGCGCGTTGGTTACCTTAGCGCCTGCTTCGGGTTTGTGTGTTACATAGCCTTTATCAATTTGCTTATTTACTTTGCTGTAGAGTTCCAACTCGCCTTGCGCTAAAGGCGTGGTCTCATTACTACGCCCTATATTCTTTCCCGCCGTAATTTTGGTCAAGGTTTCAACCGGCTTACCACCGACAACTTTACATGATTTACGCTCAAGCGTAGCGCTGCCATCTTCATTGTCATACAGATTGATGACCCAATCACCGACCTTGCCACCAGAGTGTACTTTGTACAACGTTTTGGTTATTACTAATTCTGTCATGGCTCTCTCCTTGTTAAACCGTTAGATTTATCCTGTCCTTTGTCGATCTGTTAAGCGCAACATGTTGCTAATATTTGGGGGAAATGAAGATGTGATGGGCGCTTTAAATTGGGGCATCATTCAATCGACTCCCACACTAGCCAAGAGTCAGCACTCCATTGCGCACCATTAACCTCAACAGTGGCGACATCCGTTCTATTGTTAAAGGCTAGCAGGAATATTTTTTTTTGCTGACATTCTAGTTGATTGAGGTAACGGGCCAGAATTACATCAAGACAATATAGTTAGGCGTGTTTGCGTTAATTGAAAATTGAGGCACTGTTTTACAACAAAGGCATTATATCTCGCTGTAAAATAGTTGTTGTGATTGATGGCGCTGTCGTGATGGGGGTGCTAACGTTATTATTAACTTAGTTTGAATAGCGCACCAGGGATATGGTTACCGGCAATCAACAAGCAACAATTAATCTATTGGACTATATTCTGTCCGATAAAGTCACCGAACAATGCCGTGAGTTTATCCCCAAACAGGCGGTCATTTCCCTATTAGAAACCACCAGCTCCACAATTAAGCATCGCGTTGAAAGTGGCGAATTGACCGAAAAAACGTTTTTTTTACCTGAGCCGACCAGTAAGGCCTTTATGGGCATCGAAATTGGTGGCATTAAACGGCTGCTTTTAAAGAAGCAGCAACAACGCAGCGCGATTTTTTCTCACCTTGAGCTTCATCTAGGCCAGCATACCCTGACTTCCTATGCCGATGCGATGTCAGCGGCAGGCATGAATTGGAAGTCGCCACCCGATAGAAAATATTGTAATACGGTTTTGCACGATATTGGCAAGGAATCTTATCTTCAAAGTATTGGTAATGGCCGCCCGTGTCTGAAAAGTGCCATCGTAGTGAGCCGAAATGAGCATATTCCGACCGAGGGTTTTTTTAACTTAGCGATAAGTTTGGGACTACTTGATGCTGGCGCAGGGATCGATGAAAAACTCTATTTTTGGGAATCACAAAGGGATTTAGCATTTGAATTATATGGAAATAAATGATGGATAATGATTACATTTTACATCTTGAAAATGTGTATAAAGGCTATGGCGGCAATACAGTATTGCGAGATATCGATTTGGCGATTAGCGCTGGCGAATTTTGCTCGGTAGTCGGGCCTTCTGGCTGCGGTAAAAGCACCTTGCTGCGGCTTATTTTGGGCCAAGAACTGCCAGACAGTGGACGCATCCTTATTGAAGGGGAGCCGGTTAACATGCCGGACGAGCGACGCGGTGTGGTGTATCAGAAATATAGCCTATTTCCGCATTTAAGTGTATTGCAAAACGTGATGTTAGGTCCATCTTACCTTGGTCTCGATGGTAACAAAAACGTCACTAAGGCTGAGATTGTTGAGCGCGCGATGTACTACTTAGAGCGCGTGCGCTTAACCGATGCCGCCAATAAATATCCACATCAGCTTAGCGGCGGTATGCAGCAGCGAGCGGCGATAGCACAAACGTTGATCACCCATCCTAAAATCTTATTGATGGACGAACCCTTTGGCGCGCTCGATCCTGATACTCGCGAGGAACTACAGGTTTTCTTGCTCGAATTGTGGGAAACCTTGGATCTAACCATTTTATTTGTTACCCACTCATTAGAAGAGGCGTGCTTTGTTGGTTCGCGGTTGTTGGCGCTCAGTCAATATTATAATAGCGGCGATAGTGGCCAAGAGCATGGTGCCGCTATTGTCGAAGATCACTTGCTTGAAAAGATGCCTGCGGCAACGAGTGTCAAGTCTAGCGCGCAATTTAAAAAATTAATTCATAGTGTCCGGGAGCGGGCGTTTGATCCCGATGTGACCCAACATATCAATGAATTTAATTTACGTCACCCTGACAGTTTTAAAACATAATCGAAGAAAGGATATCTGGTATGAAAAAAATACTGACCGCATTACTTGCCGCCGTGCCTTTGGTGGCAGGTGCAGTGACCGACATTAAGGTTAAACCTATTGAATCGAGGGGGCTGCCAAGTGCAAAAAATGTGCGCTCTGGGCCGCATGATTTGCCCATCATTACCTGGGGCGGCGATATTGCGACAATATTGGCCAACGGCGAGAAGAAGGTGACCCAAAAGGATTCGATTTTTAAGCGAAACGGACTACAATTTCGCTTAAAAAGAGAAGACGTGTTTGAGAATCAGATTAAGAACTATCTCAGTGGTAGTACGCCTTATTTACGCGGCACCATGGCGATGATCAATATGGCAGCGGCAGCCGTTAAAGGCAATAATGATTTAACCCCGGTGGTGTTCTATCAATTGACTTGGTCGGCTGGTGGTGATGCGCTGGTGGTTAAATCATCGATAAAAAAAGCCGCAGATTTGTGTGGTAAAACCATTGCCATTAATTATGACGGCCCGCATTTAAATTATGCCTATAAAGTGCTCTCGGATGCTGGCTGTAATATCAAAGATAATACCTTTGTATGGACCAAGGATTTAACCGGTACCGATGAAACCCCCATGGCCGCGTTAAGTGATGCCAAGGTGGATGCGGCGTTTGTTATTATTCCTGACGCGCTAGCCCTAACATCTGGTGGTAATATTGGTGATGGTTCTGAAGATTCGGTACGCGGCGCTCGGATTTTACTATCGACAAAAACGGCCAACAAAGTGATCGCCGATGTCTACGCGGTGCGCCGTGATTATTATCAACAGCATAAAGAGCAAGTGGGCGCGCTAGCCAGTTCATTGTTTAAGGCGCAGGAACAATTACAGCAGCTATCACGCAGCAAGGGCAAACCATACAACGAGTTGCTAACAGCATCGGCGCGATTACTGCTCGACGCACCAGAAGCTGTGTCTGACGCTGAGGGTTTGTTGCTCGATGCCGACATTGCCGGGCTTTCACAAAATATCACCTTCTTTACCAATGCTAATGATCGTCGTAATTTTGAGCGCATTGTTAAAGAATCTGCGAAAGGGATCAAGCAATTAGGCATCATTAAATCGGCTGGTAAGGTTCAAAAAGCTGATTTTAATTATGCGATGCTGGCCAATGGCGTATCCGCCTTAGCACCGACACAAGCCAATAAGTTTGATCAACAAAAAGTGGCTAAGGTGATTGAACGTCGCCAAAAACAAAACTCTCTCGATGATGCGACTATTTTTCAGTTTGAGGTCTATTTTAAACCCAATCAAAGGTCTTTTAATGCGGCACTCTATGAGCAGCAGTTCAAGCGCGTAGTGGAGATGTCTGCCACCTATGGTGGCGCTGTGATCACGGTGGAAGGGCATTCCGATCCGATGGGCTACCTGCGTAAGAAAAAGCAGGGTGAAAGTGCCTACGTGCTCAATCAAATCAAGCAAAGTGCCAAGAACCTTTCGCTTAGCCGTGCTCAGCAAGTTCGAGCGGCGATTATCGCTTACGGCAACTCAATAAAAGCGCTGCTTGATCCAACCCAATTTGCGATTATTGGTCATGGTTTAGGTAATCCTAAAACCGGTATTTGTGGCGCCGATCCATGTACGCCTAAGTCTAAGAAGCAATGGCTGTCGAACATGCGAGTGGTGTTTAGGATTGTCCAAATAGAAGCAGAAGAAGACGTATTTTCACCACTGTAAGGGAGGACTGATGATGAATAAATTAATAAATTATGGCGCCTTGTTATCGCTAATATTGATTCAGGGGTGTTCCCCTGACAAGGCGGCGTCTACTGGCGCTACGCCGCATGCCTCATCAGAACCGCCAAAGCAAGTGCTGGTGGTTGATGCTAAAAGTGCTAAACACTATGCGCTGCGCGGCGCCGATGATAGCTGGCCTGAAAAAAGTCGTCAGGATATTGAGTTGGCCAATGATAAAACCGCGCGTAATTTCTATTTGGTGTTTGACGGCAGTGGTTCAATGAATTCCAGTAAATGTACCAATGGCTCGACTCGCATCGCCACCGCGAAAAATACTGTGAAACAGTTTTTAAACTTTGTTCCTAAAGATAGTAACTTGGGGCTCTTTGTGTTTGATAATTCTGGCGCGAAAGAGGTGAGCCCGTTGCAACCGATTAACGTGGAGTTAGTCTCGGCGCTTATCGATAAAATTAAGGCGGGCAGCAATACCCCCATCGGCGTTGCCTTAAATGAAGCGTACAACCAGCTTTCGATTCAGGCGCAAAAGCAGCAAAGTTATGGCGAATACAACATTGTGGTGATCACCGATGGTGAGGCGACTAATGCCGCCTATATGGAAACGTTGGTTAAAAAAATCGTCGCTAATTCTCCAATAAACATTCACACCATCGGCTTTTGCATCGGCGCTTCTCATGCGCTCAATAAGCCCGGGGTGATCAACTATCAATCGGCGAGCAATGCCAAAGAATTATTGACTGGGCTTACTGGTGTGCTCGCTGAAGCACCGGCGTTTAACCCGAGTCTATTTGAAGGTGTCGGTGATGAATAAAACAGTTGCCGTCGTTATCTTAATTGTTGGCATGGCGGCGCTTGGGGCCATCAAATACTTTGAGCTCAATGAATCGCAAGAGTTAATGGTATCAACCTCGGACGCTAGTGCTATTAGCGCTGAAATTCGCATTGGCGTGGATAACTGGACCGGCTATTACTTGTTGTGTAGCAAGTACTTTAACGCGTCGTTGCGCAACGCTGGGATCCGCGCCAGTTGTGAAAATGACAATGCTGATCTCGATAAGCGCTTCAAGAAACTGCGTAAAAATAAGCTTGAATTTGCGGTCACTACGGTCGATGCCTACGTCGCTGCAGGGGCGCAACACCAGTTCCCCGGTACTATTGTGGCGATTATCGATGAATCAAAAGGCGGCGATGCACTGCTCGCATGGCAGGATAAAATTGTCTCGATTGATGATTTGAAAAATGATCCTAGCTTACGGGTGGCCTTAACGCCAGATAGCCCGAGTGAACATTTGCTGCGCTCGCTGGCGGTGCATTTTGATATTCAAGACTTTAAGCATCGCGGCGCTTGGTTTGTTGGTGCCGATGGCTCTGAAGATGCGGCGAAAAAACTGCTGAGCAAACAGGTTGATGCGGCTGTGTTGTGGGAACCCGATCTCACCAAAGCCTTGCAACAAAAAGGCATAAAGAAGGTCATTGGCACCGAGGATACCAAGCGCTTGATTGTCGATGTGTTGTTAGTTAATCGCCAGCTAGCCAGCGACAATCCAGAATTGGTCAAGCAGGTGCTCGATGTTTATTTTGCCACATTGCGTTACTACAAAAGCAATAATAGTAAGCTGGTCAACGAGTTAAAAAAAGCTACCGCGCTTGATAAAGACGCGGTTAACAGCATGTTAAAAGGGGTTAAGTGGATCAGTCTGACCGAAAACGCCCACGACTGGTTTGCCACGGGCAATAACGCAACCTCTAGCGAATATCTCGCTGAAACAATTGAAAGCAGCCTGCATATCTTACAAGAAACCAAGGTATTGACCAGTAATCCATTGCCCAATAAAAATCCATACTCGATCACCCAGAGTCGCTTTGTTAGTGAGCTGTATGCGCAAAACATCCAGGCGCCTCAAGACACAACGACCAATGATCAGGTGGTTAAGTTCGATCAGCTTGCGCCATCGAAGTGGCAAAACCTGAGAGAAGTTGGCACGCTAAAAGTTCGCAGCATCAAGTTTTCCCGCTCCTCTGGTGAGCTATCACTCGATGCAAAACGCATGCTCGATGGTGCTGCTTTGGATTTAGCTCATTATCCTAACTTTAGAATATTGGTCAAGGGACATACCGGGCTTGGCGGCGAGCAAGCCGCTAATCAAGCATTGTCGCAAGATCGCGCCGACGCGGTGTTGCGTTATTTGATGATCACTCATGATATCGATGCCAACAGGTTATTAGCACAAGGTGTTGGTTCGTCACAACCTTTGCCTAAGCGGGCGAGTGAAAGTCGCCGCTCCTACAAATACCGCTTACCGCGGGTGCAGTTGATCTTAAAGGCAGGGGATATTTAATCATGGCTTTAGATCCGCATGAGCATCTCACCGCTAGTGAAATATCCTCTCGCTTAACCAAGGAGGTAGTTAATCACCCGATGACGTTAGGCTGTGGGGTTTCTGGTGTGTTGCTTGGTAGCGCCGCCGCCTTGTTTTCACTCTCGGATGGTTTTCTTATTTTGCTCGGCGCTGCCGGATTAAGCGCCGCCGCTGGCATTGGGTTTGTCCTCAATAAAACTCTGTTCTCGCGTCATAACACCATGATCGCGATTATCGAGAAGGTCAGGACAGAAACCCTGCAAGAGCGCCTGCGCGTATGTTTGATGGTGGAGCAAGGGCTTAATCAATTTGATCATCAGCAAGGCTTGGCACAACTTGAACTGCTACATCGTAAATTTGGGGCCTTTGAGAACGTGCTTAACCTGCAATTTGACAAAGATGAGATGACCCATAAACGTTATTTAACTACCGCCGAGCAGTTATATTTTGCGGCGGTGGACAATCTACGCAAAGTGGTGATCCTACTCCACAGTCTCGACGCTATCGACGTGACACAAATTAACCAACAGTTGGCGCTATCTGACGTTGATAGTTCCACCGCCAAGACACTGATCGAGCGATTAGCCATTTGTGACAAATCGCAGCAGCAGGTCAAAGACATTTTAGTGATTAACGAGCAGGTAATGACACAGCTGGATCAGATCACCAATAAATTAGGCACCATCACAACCCGTGATGGTTTAAGTGAAATGCGCATTGATGCCGCGATGAAAGACATGATGCATCTGATTTCGCGTGTTGATAATTATGATATAGGAAATACAGGAACTTAATATGGAAACGCAAACAACGATTACACCAACGCCATTGACCTTGCCCAGTCTAGAGGCATTAAAGACTGACTTGCCTAGCGTGGTAAAAGAGACAGCAGTGCCAGAGGATATCAAGACTCAGGCTGATCAGTGGATTGATAGTATTTTGGCGATTGATCTCAAAGATCTTGAGGCACAGACATCGGCCCATCGCGAGGTGAAAAACCTTGGCGGCGATATTGAGGCTGAGCTGGCCCAAATGTCTCAATTGCTGCAAGCCCCGATGTCAGAGCTTATGGCGGATGCGGATAATGGCAGCGATGTCGCCAACGATCTCTTAAAGCTAGAAGAGCATGCACGCAGTATCGATCCCAATGGTTATGATTTTAGTAACCTGTCTGGCTTTCGGCGTTTTTTGGCGATGCTTGGTCTGCCGACGCCGCTGCGCCGTTGGATAGCTAAATATCAATCGAGTGAGTCGGTGATCAATAGTATCGAGAAGGGTCTGCGCCAAGGCAAGGGGAAATTAGAGCGAGACAACATTACCCTAAAAGATGATCAGAACCGCTATCGCAGCGTGTTGTTTAAGCTCGACGATTATATTTTATTCGCCAAATATATCGATGAAACCTTTGAGCGCAAACTTAGTGAGATTAGTGATCCCGACCAATTACGTTTTCTCAGGGACGAGGTGCTATTTCCAATCAGGCAACGACATCAGGATTTATTAACCTCAAAAGCGGTGTATCAGCAGGCGTGGGTCACCAGTGAGTTTATCATTAAAACCAATGCCGAGCTCATTCGCGGGGTCGACCGCGCGTTAAAGCATACGCTCATCGCCCTGGGTGTCGCAACATCGTTGGCGATTGCCTTAGCCCGCCAAAAACGAGTGATAAAAGCGCTTCAAACATCGCGTGAAGTGACCGAAAAAATGATTAGTGATATTTCAGACCGGTTATTAGAGCAGGGCACGCAGGTGATGGCTCAAGCGAGCGAACCCTACATTCAAGTGGAAGTATTAAAGAATGCCTTTACCAAGACGCTACAAGCGATGGATGAGGTGAGTAAATATCGCGAGCAGGCGATTGTTTCTATGAAATCTGGTATCGATGAGATGCGCACTATGACCGATGAGATGAGTGAGAGTATTAAGCAGGTCGAACAAGGTCAGCAAGCACGTGAAGCATTTAAAGTATTGTTAAAGTAATAAGGAAATAACTAATGAAAACGACAAAAAAATTACTATTGGCGGCCGTCATAGCCGCTACATCACTCTCGGCGATGGCCAAAGACACTTACAAGGTTTGTTGGTCGCATTATACCGGCTGGGAACCGTATGCCTTGCTTGAAGAGACAGGCATTTTACAAAAATGGGAAGACAAATATGACATCGATATTCAAGTTACTTTGGTCAACGATTATATCGAATCGATAAATCTCTATACCGTTGGTGAGTTCGACGCCTGCACCATGACCAACATGGATGCCTTGACGATTCCAGCGGTTGGCGGTATCGACTCGACAGCGTTGATCATGGGGGATTTCTCTAATGGTAATGATGGTATCGTGATTAAAGGCGGCGACTCGATCGCCGATCTCAAGGGCCGTGACGTTAAATTGGTTGAGCTCTCGGTATCCCATTATTTATTATCACGCGCACTTGAAATGAATGGGCTAAAAGAGCGTGATTTAACCGTGGTAAACACCTCTGATGCCGATATCGCCTCGGTATTTATGGCCTCAAAAAATGCCGCCGCTGTTACTTGGAATCCACCATTACAAGTTATTCGCAATACTAAAGGGGCGAATCTTATTTTTGACTCGAGCATGATCCCTGAGGAAATCATGGATGTGCTAATTGTCAGAACTGATGTCGATGATAAGTTCAAAAAAGCCATGACCGGCGCATGGTATGAACTGATGAGTCAATTAGCCACGCGTGGCCCAGTATCTAACAAGCTTATTAGCGCAATGGCGGACAATTCTGGTTCAACGGTTGCTGAGTTTAAGGCGCAACTCAAGACCACCCGAATGTATTTTGATCCTGCCAGCGCGGCGAAAATATTTGAGTCTGACAAAGCGGTTAAGACCATGGATTACATTCGCAACTTCTCGTTCGAGCACGGCCTGTTCGGTCAGGGCGCACCAACGCCTGATTTCGTCGGGATCCAATTCTCAAACGGTAAAGTATTAGGCAGCAAAAATAATATTAAACTACGTTTTGATGCGAGCTACATGAAACTGGCGGCGGCTGGCAAGCTGTAGGGATAATGCCAGTGCGTTGAGCGCTGGCTATCTTGGGTTCATTTGGAGATAAAATGCAACGACCTCAACTTATAGGCTTACATGCCAGTCCGCAAAAAATGGTTCGCTGGTTGTTGGCGCTGGTGCCATTCTTGTTAGTGATAGCACTGTATTTAACCGCGTCTCATATCCGCCATCTCGACAATCCAAGCGATAAGTTATTGCCACCAGCCCAGCATATGGTGCAAGCGATGGAGCGGATGGCCTTTGAGCCGGACCGTCGCAGCGGTGATTTTTTATTGTTAAAAGATACGGTGTCTTCCCTAACGAGAATATTCATTGGAGTAAGTATAGCCACGTTATGTGCGCTGCTGATCGGGCTAAACATGGGACTGTACAAAGGCGCGCACGCGCTGCTTAATCCCTTTGTTACCTTTGTATCAATGATCCCGCCGCTGGCGGTATTGCCCATTTTGTTTATTGCTTTTGGGGTCGGCGAACTGGGTAAGGTGATGTTGATTTTCTTAGGCACCGTGCCTATTTTGACCCGTGACGTGACCTTGTATGTCTCAAATATGCCTAAGGAAGCATTAATCAAGGCGCAAACGTTAGGGGCCAGTGACTTGGCCATCACCTATAAAATAATCATGCCCCAAGTCATCCCACGCCTGACCGATTCATTACGACTGAGTTTAGGCGGCGCTTGGTTGTTTTTGATTGCGGCAGAGGCGATTGCCTCGACTGATGGGCTCGGTTATCGGATATTTTTGATGCGCCGTTATCTTAATATGGATGTGATTATTCCTTATGTTATCTGGATAACCTTGCTCGGCGTGCTGATCGATTATCTGTTACGGTTATTTATTCGTCAGGTTTACCCGTGGTACAACAAATAGGATCTATAGTTGCCCAACAGTGTTGTTGGGCAACTAAGGGTTAAAACATTTTCCGTTTAATTCCCGTAATTTCAATGATCTTAGCGGTGATCTCTTCCACACTATGCTTGGTGGTATCGATGAAGGGGATTCGCTCTTTGCGATACAGCATTTCTACTTCTTTGACTTCGATACGGCACTGCTTTAGCGACGAATATTGGCTATCGGCGCGGCGCTGTGAGCGAATGTCATGCAAGCGATTGGGCTCGATAGTCAGGCCAAAAATTTTCTTCTTATGTTTCTTAAGCTCTCTGGGCAGGACTAAATCGTCCATGTCTTGACAAATAAACGGATAATTTGCGGTGGCAATACCAAATTGCATTGCTAAATAGAGGCTGCTAGGCGTTTTACCACAGCGGGAGACCCCAACCAAGATGATTTCAGCTTCTTCTAGGTGCTTTAGGCTAATGCCATCATCGTTATCGAGTGAATAGTTAATTGCATCGATACGCGCACTGTAGGCTTTGTTGGCAATGCCATGGGTGCGATGCAGCGTCGGTGACGCTTTGTGCCCTAGTTGTTTCTCAAGCGGCGCAACAAAGGTATTTAAAAAATCATGGGCCATGCAATTGGCTTGGGTGATAATGCTGCGAATGTCTTGATTGACAATAGAGTGAAAGACTAAGGGAATGTGGTCATCTTTTTCACTGGCGTTATTGATTTGTAGCGCCACATCGAGCGCTTTTTCCTGTGTTTCGACGAAAGGAATGGTTATTTGGTCGAATTTGATATCAAACTGTGATAAAACGGCATGACCTAATACTTCGGCGGTGATTGCGGTGCCATCGGAGATATAAAATACTTTACGCAAAATAGTGCCCTTGTATATATAAACTAATATAAGAGTTATTAGCTTTCGTAATTTTTCTAACATTTTATAGCAGGGTATAATAGAATTACAATGCTATTTTACCTGAATAAAACTTTGTAATTATGGGGACTTTCTAGTGCAAGATTATGTACTGTGGTATGAACAACTTGGCATGAATGATGTTGAGATTGTTGGTGGAAAAAACGCATCTCTGGGTGAGATGATCAGTAATTTATCTAATGCAGGGGTTCAAGTGCCAGGCGGCTTTGCTACCACGGCGCATGCCTTCAATGAGTTTTTAGAATTAAGCGGCATCAATGACCAGATGTATAAGCTGCTTGATGAACTCGATGTCGATGACATTGCGGCACTAGGCCTTGCGGGTAAGGCGATTCGTCAGTGGATCCTCGATACGCCGTTTCAACCCGCGCTTGAAGAAGCTATTGAAGCGGCTTATAACAAGTTAGCGGCCTCTTCTCAAGGCATGTCATTTGCCGTGCGCTCATCGGCCACCGCCGAAGATATGCCAGATGCATCATTTGCCGGACAGCAAGAGACTTTTCTTAACGTCATCGGTTTAGATTCAGTGCGCGAAGCGATTAAGCATGTCTTTGCCTCATTGTTTAATGACCGTGCTATCTCTTATCGCGTGCATCAAGGTTATGACCATCGCGGTGTCGCATTATCTGCGGGCGTGCAGCGCATGGTCCGTAGTGATATTGCCGCCTCTGGCGTGATGTTTACCCTTGATACCGAATCGGGCTTTGAAGATGTGGTGTTTATCACTTCATCTTGGGGACTCGGTGAAATGGTGGTGCAGGGGGCTGTTAACCCTGATGAGTTCTATGTCCATAAACAAACCCTTAATGCAGGTCGCCCTGCGGTCGTGCGCCGTAATATCGGTAGTAAGCTAGTTGAAATGGTTTACTCTAAGAATACCGCACATGGTAAGCAAGTGGTGATTAAAGACATTGAGTCGGCGCGTGCAAACCGTTTCTCAATCACTGACGCCGAAGTACAAGAGCTGGCTAAACAGGCGCTAATCATCGAACAGCATTATGGCCGCGCGATGGATATCGAATGGGCCAAAGATGGTGATGACGGAAAATTATATATCGTGCAGGCTCGTCCAGAGACCGTTCGTTCACGCGAAGACGGTAACTTCATGGAGCGCTTTAGCCTTAACGAATCAAGTAATGTGCTAGTTGAAGGCCGCGCTATCGGTGGCAAGATCGGTAGTGGCACCGCTAAAGTGTTAAAATCGTTAGATGAAATGGATCGTATTCAACCCGGTGACGTCTTAGTGACTGACATGACTGACCCTGACTGGGAGCCAATCATGAAACGTGCATCGGCGATTATTACTAACCGTGGTGGCCGTACATGTCATGCGGCAATTATCGCCCGCGAATTGGGTGTGCCGGCGGTTGTCGGTTGTGGCAATGCCACCGATTTGATCAAAGAGGGCCAACAGGTAACCGTATCATGTGCCGAAGGCGATACGGGATTCATCTATGAAGGCGCGCTTGATTTTAGCGTGACGACATCGCAAGTGGACAACATGCCCGCATTACCACTGAAGATTATGATGAACGTTGGTAATCCTGACCGCGCTTTTGATTTTGCCCGCCTGCCGCATGCTGGTATCGGGTTAGCGCGTTTAGAGTTTATTATTAACCGCATGATTGGTATTCACCCTAAAGCGTTGATCAACTATGCAACGCAGTCAGACCGAATTAAGAGTGATATCGATGAGATGATTGCCGGTTACGAGTCACCGGTAGAGTTCTACGTGGCTAAATTAACCGAAGGTATTTCAACCCTCGCTTGTGCATTTTCGCCCGAGAAAGTAATTGTGCGTATGTCTGATTTTAAATCAAACGAATACGCCAACTTGCTTGGTGGTGAAGGTTATGAGCCTGACGAAGAAAATCCAATGTTAGGTTTCCGCGGCGCGTCGCGTTATATCTCTGAAGAGTTTAGAGATTGTTTCGCCCTTGAATGTGATGCAATTAAGCGCGTTCGAAATGACATGGGCTTTACCAATGTTGAGATTATGATCCCGTTTGTGCGTACGCTCGATGAGGCGGCACAGGTGATTGAATTATTGGCAGCACAAGGCCTAAAGCGTGGCGAAAATGGGCTACGCATCATCATGATGTGCGAGCTACCATCAAACGCGTTGCTCGCTGATGAGTTCTTAGAATATTTCGATGGCTTCTCGATTGGTTCAAACGATTTAACCCAGCTAACACTGGGTCTTGATCGTGATTCAGGCATTGTGTCTGAGTTATTTGACGAGCGTAATCCAGCGGTCAAAAAGTTGCTGTCGATGGCTATCTCAGCGGCGAAAGCCAAGGGTAAATATGTCGGCATCTGTGGTCAGGGACCATCGGATCATGATGATTTTGCCGCATGGTTAGTGGAGCAAGGCATCGAAAGCTTATCCCTTAATCCTGATACCGTGCTTAAAACGTGGTTGTACCTTGGCGATAAATACGCAAAGTAACGACTAATTTTTAGTCAAAAGGCCAACAAAGCGAACAGTTTTGTTGGCCTTTTTTGTTAATTAACAATAAACAAGGTATCGTATAAGCCACTTATTCTTTATTTGGTTTTCTTTGTGCCTGAGCAATTGCTACCATCCTATGTGATCAAAGATTGGTGTTTTTCTCCCAGTCAAGCAACGCTAGTTAAAGCTGACGAAATGGTTAACTTGACGCCATTGCAAAACGGGATCATGGTCGCGCTAATAGAGTGTCACCCACAATTAGTCAGTGCCAATAGCCTCCTACAGACATTAGATCAATACGCGCAAGGCAACCGCAATAAACTCTACCAATCGATTGCTAAGTTACGTCGTGTTTTTAGCGACAGCACGCACAAGGCGCAATATATCGAAACAGTGTCGCGCAAGGGTTACCGATTGGTGCCTGAGCCTGCCTTGGTTGAAGTCGTTGAGCCTGCTGATGTTACCGAGCAACAGTCACCGCAAGAAATAGCACCACAGATACTGGCAGAAAATGAGATCCATAGTGGGGTCTTAGAACAAAATATTTTTGATGATTTGGGCTTTATGGACAAAGCGCCGCAGATTGTCGAGGTTAAAAGTCCAATCCAAGGTGAGACCCAGCCCGACCTTGCGATGGCAGAGCCTTCAGTTGATCAGGTATTAGCATCGCAACATCCATCGCCTAGCACCCCTAGCACAAAAAAGGCACTAGTAGTGTGGCCGATCAGGCGCCGCTTGATGATCCTGCTCTTATTATTGTGTATGTCAATCGCTGGCTACTATGTGGTTGAATCGCAGCCACAATCTGTCGTAGCGCAGGCTCCCGACGCTGTGTTTATTGAGCCATTAACAACCAACGATAAGGCTCAGCAGCAATTACCTGCTAGCGCGCAAAGTAATATCAGCTGGTGGATAACCCAGAAGGTTCAACATCTGCCGTTAATCAAGGTACGTGTTAGCGACAATAAGGGACAGTTCCCACGCATTAGCACCCGACTTACTGTTAACCAACAACAGCAAACTCGCTTAACCTTAACTTATCAAGAGAGTAGCGAACAGCTACAGCCGCAACGGATCGACCTAGTCATTGCCGCTGAAGTTGATGAGTTAACGGCGCAGCATTATCAGCTGTTTAACCAACAGTTGGTGGCCTTAATCATGCATAGCGAAGCGGTTGTCGTGAGTCATGATGTCTGCTTGCTCGATGATTTTTTAGCGCCGCAAGACAGTCAGCATCAGCAATGTCTGGTGGTATTGAATCAGCAGGCCAAAACTCTGTTGGCAAACGCGCAGCAAGCATTGGCTGAGCCACAATCAAGCGACAACATCGCCCAACAGATAAGTGAACTTTCACAGCAAACGATCGAAAAATTCCCCCAACATAGCCTGGGTTATTTTATTGCTGCGCAGCTTAGTCGGTTGTTAGGGCAGGAGTCTAGTGCGTTTAGTCACATCATTGCGGCATTAGAGAGAAACAATAACCAACAACAGATGTTAAGGTTTTTGGGGCAATTGTATCGTCAAACAAAGCAATTTGGGCAAAGTCTGCACATCAGTGAATTGTTAGCAAGTCTCGCGCCGAGTAATAAACACTATGTTTATCTTATTAGCCGCGATCTGGTCGCGTTAGGCTATCGACAACGTGCTAGTGAATTGCTCAGCGCGCATCAAATAGCACTCACATCCCCCAGTGATATTACATATTTTATGCCGTTAAATTACAACACGATTAAGCGCTGGGCAGCGCAAAAAGACACATTGAATGAGCAACAACGTCAAATGCTTAGGGTTAAATTAAGCGATAGCAGCTTCTTTAGCAACGCCAACGATAAGCAGCAGATGCTGACTGATTTTGCCAACACACCGAGTGAAAAAATAGACTACAATTGGCGTGTTGGCGCGATGTATTTATTAAATGAGCAGCCTAAATTGGCGAAGAAAGCCTTCGAACGTGACCCCGAAATAGGCCATTTTATCGAGACATTTTCGCTCGTTACCGACGATAGAATCTATTTGTTACCCAGCTACGTCAATTTGTTAATGCAGCAGGGTCAACAGCAACGGGCAAGTAAAATAATTAAGCGTTTTATCTTGCTCGCTCAGGTAAAAGTTGCAGATAATCGCTGGACCTTATCACTGGCCGAGGCCTACGCGTTGACAGGAGATATCGATAATGCGTTGACTCAGCTTGCAAAATTACTCGCCACCGGTTGGTTACCTCATCCTGATCGACAAGTATGGACTTTATCGAATAATCCAAACTTCGCTAGTTTAAGCCAACAATGGGAATTTATTAATCTACTTGAATTAATCGAGAATCGACGCAAACTGATGTTAATGCTGTTGGCCGACAATAAAGGCTCTATCGAGTGATAGTAATACTGGTCAGTTAAGGAATATACGAACGATGAAACGCGGCTACTCCCGTCCTTTATCGCCTTAAATTAAATATTGGCCAATGAAAAAATCAGGGATGATTTTTGATTCGCGCTGTCACTGCTTAGGCGGACTTCCTTATGCCAGAGGCATAACGGTTCTACCTGCGCCCCGTTCACCCCTTCGGGGCCAGCAAAGCTGTTCAAAATTGATCCAGTCAATTTTGTAGTATTTACCGCAGGCGACTGCATGGATGCAGAAGATAGAGCAACGCAGGAGCAGTTGCCGAAACGCGGATC
>Ga0209292_1003467_pt1 | contig 17290 bp, 13 predicted proteins | sample GOMGulsemesocosm_2_FD_184634 | JGI IMG/M metagenome (GOLD analysis project Ga0209292, IMG submission 184634) | Methane-oxidizing microbial communities from mesocosms in the Gulf of Mexico - GOM9C Gulf of Mexico (SPAdes) (version 2) | ecosystem: Environmental > Aquatic > Marine > Cold seeps... | reverse complement strand
GATTAATTGCGCGACATCACGCAGACCTAAATTAAAACCTTGGCCAGCAATAGGATGTAACGCTTGCGCCGCATTGCCAATAATCACGGTGCGATGATGCACCAACTGGCAAGACAACGTGACCACCAGCGGATAACTCACCCGCTGCCCAGCTTGCTCGATAGTGCCAAGCCGGTAACCAAAGGCTTGTTGCAAGGCCGCCAAAAAATCGGGTTCTGACAAGGCCATCACCGAAGCAATCCTCTCGCTCGCCATTGACCAAACCAACGACATTCGCCCCTGACTCATTGGCAACAATGCTAAGGGGCCCTCATCGGTAAACCGCTCGTAGGCTTTACCTAAATGTGGCTGCGATGTAGTGACATTGGCAATAATGGCTGACTGATTAAACTGACTTTGTTCGCTGCTGATATTAAGCAAGCGCCGCACAGTTGAGCCTCCACCGTCGGCAGCCACCAGTAATTTTGCCGACAATATCTCGCCACCTTGCAAGGTGACATTAACTTGTGATTGTTGTTGCTCAATCGCGACAATGCTGTTGGGCCGAAACCAACTAATACTGTTATTTTCATTAGTGCTTGTTTCGGCTATTTTTTGATGCAACAGTTGCCCGCTTTGCGCTAATTCAACCACATAACCTAAGGCGGGCAATTGATAATCTGCGGGATTTAAATTGGTCTGGCCAAAGTGAGAGCGGTCACTTACCTCAATGTCTGCAATTGGCGTTACTATTTTTTGATAGGCAGTCCACAGGCCAAGTTGTTCTAAAATTTGCCGCGAGCCATAAGACAGCGCAATCACCCGAGCATCAAACCCAGGGTGCGAATCATCATTAGCGGAGGCTTCGATTATCGCAATTTTAAAGGGCTGATCTGGCCCTAACAAATAACTCAAACCCCAAGCCAGCGTCGCGCCAGCCATGCCACCACCGTTAATGATTAAATCAAAATGTTGTTTGTTGTCTACCAATGTCTTAAACCTGTCTCATGGTTGTTTTTTCAGCGTAGAGGTGTTCTTACGCTAAAACTGAAATTAAGCCTGCGCCATCAAGGCTTCAATGTCGTCGATGGTTTTAACAACATCCTTGCTTAATATTTCGTTACCATCGACGGTTACCAGCAAATCGTCTTCAATGCGAACACCAATGCCGTGCCACTTAGGGTCAACATCGGCATCACGGTCTATATACAGCCCTGGCTCAATCGTTAGGGTCATGCCCGGCTCTAAAATACGGCCGCGGTCTGCCGTTTTATAATCACCAACATCATGCACATCAATACCAATCCAGTGTCCCAGACCATGCATGTAAAATTGCTTGTAAGCTTGGTCATTCACCAACTGTACAAAGTCACCTTTAAGAATGCCAAGATCGAGCAAGCCTTGGGTGAAAATTGCAATAACCGCGTCTTGAGCATCTTTAATGGTCGCACTTGGTTTGACCATAGCAATTGCCGCCAGTTGCGCGTCAAGTACTAGTTGATAAATCGCACGCTGTTCGTCTGAAAACTTGCCATTAACTGGAAAGGTTCGCGTAATATCGGCAGCATAGCCCAAATATTCACAACCGGCGTCAATTAACACTAAGTCGCCATCATTAAGCACCGACTCGTTTTCGGTATAATGTAAAATACAGGCATTATCACCGCCACCGACAATAGTATTGTAAGCGGCAAATCGAGCAGCGTTGACCGTGAATTCATGCAATATTTCGGCTTCGATCTGATATTCAAACATGCCAGGTTTGATAAAGGACATAGCTCTGGTATGGGCGCCAGCTGAAATAACCCCAGCGCGGCGCATAGTTGCCACTTCTTGGGCTTGTTTAAACAGGCGCATTTCGTCAAGAATTAACCTTAAATCGATATGAGTTGCCGGCGCGCGCCAATTTTGTCTAGCGCCTGCGCGCAAATCACGCATCAACTTGGCCACCTGCGCATCATTGTCGGTCGATTCACCGTGGCAGCTATAAAAGGTCTGACAACCATTAACTAGTTCAGGCAGTTGCTGGCTCAATTGACTAATCGACAACGCTTGGTCGACTTCCAATTGTTTAACAGCTTCAACCTGACCTAAACGACGGCCATGCCAAATTTCTTGCAACTTATCTTTATCGCGGTTAAAAAGCACCGTGCTGGTAACGCCGTCTTTTTTGACCAATAACAGCACCGCATCAGCCTCGGTGAAACCACTGAGGTAATAGAAATAACTATTTTGACGAAAGTGATACTCGGTATCATGACTACGCACTTTTTCAGTGGCAGCAAAGATAATTGCCGCACTGTTGTCTGCCATCTGCTCGAACAGCGCTTTACGGCGCCCGCTAAAGAAAAGTTGATTTATCATTAATGTAGTTTCTTATCCGTTGTAGTGATTTTAGGGCCTTTGTCATCCGCTGATGCAGCTGGTTTGTGACCAAGTTCACTAAAACATAAAATTGCGCAAACCCGAACATATTCAATGATTTCTTCCAGCGATTGCTCGGCTTCTTCGTTGTCTTCAATCTCGGTATCTAATTTAGCAATCTGATTTAGATCAGCCAACGCCTCTTTGACATCTTTTGACAGCTCTTTGCCAGACTCGTTACCTATTGCCAAGCCAGTCAGAAAACTTTCAGTCCATTGGGCCACAGATTTTGCACGCTCGTTAAGGTATTGTTCGTCGTCAGCAATTAACAAACGTACTTGATAATCTTGAGCTGAAAATTCGGCACTGGCGTTATCGAACGCTTGCTGCATCATTTTTTTCAAATCAATTGGTAGTGCAATGCCATCGTTCATTAAGTCGTTAAAAGCACCATACCAGCTGTTATCAGCTAGGTTGATACCGCCACAAATTAAGCCGCAAACAATGCCATGGCTCTCGCTGGCGGTAGCGCCTAGTTCGGCCATTTTTAAACTGCTGGTTAGTTGTTGCCAAGTCACTTGTGTCATTTCTTTAATCCTAAAAACTGTGTTTAACCTATTGCCGTTATTCTATCAGTTGGTCACGTCTCATTGAACCCAATTTTATTAATCTATACCCGTCAGCATTGAAACCGCAGCTTTATTGTCTACGTATGGAATAACAATCACTTAGCTTTTCACTGGCTAAGGGCTCAATAAGCTCAAGCTATTCCATACTTGACGACTGTGCCGACATGGATGTTGGTACTTAGGTTTTGCAGGAGCACAAAACCTGCACTGCAATTCCAATGTTATTGGCTATGTTCCCGTTAACTGTGTCTGGTTTTATCTTTTTCTTAAATACAATAAGTTAGCTTTGACCGCGCGTTGTGATTGGTTGTGCTCCCCGTTTTAGTTGCATTCAATTGGATAACCGTTAGGAGAAAAAATCAGGGACGATTTTTTAGATTTTCGCGCTGGGACGCCCATTAAAAGCGGTTCCGTTAAGACGGTTATTCTATTGAATATCAGCAGCTAAGCCGCGGGTCGCCTTTCTTTGGTTACTTTCTTTGGCGACGCAAAGAAAGTAACTGGTGTGCTTGCGTCCAAGCTTAAGAGTGAGAAAACACATAAAGCACATCATAAAGACCACCGAACCTAATTTACAGACACAGTTAACTACAACATAGCCAATGTTATTGGGGATAACAAAATGATCTCCCAAATAAATCTGCTGATAAAATCAACGGTTAGCACCTTGCGCAACTTGTTAGACCAATATATCAGCATTTAGCCATTAACAAGCGCGCCTAACTGGAATATACTAAATTCAATTCCTGGGGTGTGCGTCAGTGGGCTGAGTTCCCGAGCCAATATACACACCCAGGGTGTCAATCCCTTTGCTTTTGCGCAAGCCCGGCATGTACCGGGAAGCCTACGGTGATGATTGACTCCCGCCTTGAACCGTTCGGTTCGAGGACCAAATGTCTAACAGCGGCACTCTGGGAATTAACCTTTTGTTTGAGCATAGAACTGCTCATTTATAGTATAATTTACGTATAAATAGTCGACCCATTCACCTTAGTTCAAAAATCCTCTACACTAGCATTAAATCTCTTTTGCAAGATTAACTCAATGAATCTAGTAGCAACCCAAGCCCCGTTACGCCAGCAAATACGTCAACAAGTGCGTTTACGTCGCCAGCAGCTAAGCACTGCTCAACAGCAACAAGCATCACAACAGCTGGTAAAGCAACTTAATGACCATCCAAAGTTACAACAGGCCACTAAAATTGCGATTTATTTGACCAACGACGGTGAGCTAGATCCAATGCTTCTAATCGAGACATTGTGGCGCCAAGGCAAAGAAGTTTATTTGCCACGACTTCACCCTTTTAGTGCCGGTAATTTGATTTTTATTCGTTATCAGGCCAATTCGCCGATGATTAATAATAAATATGGCATAAAAGAACCCAAACTCGATGTCACCGCGGTTTGCCCTGCAGCGCTGCTAGACATAATTTTCACCCCACTGGTGGCTTTTGATAATCAAGGTAACCGAATGGGCATGGGCGGCGGTTATTATGACCGAACACTAGCGGCTTTTGCTGCGGGACAAGGCCCTTGTGCGATTGGGTTAGCGCACGACTGCCAGCGTATTGATGAATTACCCATCGAAGCGTGGGATATTCCACTGCCCCAAATTATCACCCCGAGCCAAATTTTTAGTCGATAATCAATTAGGATTTTTTTTGAATCAACTTCCCGTAAGCCAAGTTTTAGACCAATTAAATGCTGCATTAACCCGTCACAATCAAGTGTTGTTGCAAGCGCCTCCTGGCGCTGGTAAATCAACCTATTTACCCTTGCAGTTATTGCAACATCCGGCGTTTGCGACTAAAAAAATTCTGATGTTAGAGCCGCGGCGCTTAGCAACCCGTAACATTGCTCGCTATATTGCCAAGCAATTAGGCCAACGAGTAGGCGAAACTGTTGGTTATCGGATTAAGGGGGACCATCAAACATCGGCTAATACTCGACTTGAGATTATTACCGAAGGTATTTTGACTAGGATGCTGCAGCAAGATCCGGAACTGGCTGATGTTGGTTTAATTATTTTTGATGAATACCACGAACGCAGCATTCATGCCGACACCAGTTTGGCCCTGTGTTTAGAGATTCAAGATGCGCTGCGTGATGATCTGCATTTATTAGTAATGTCGGCTACCCTTAATGGCGATCAAATGCTGCAACTGATGCCCGACGCCATCTCCATTGAATCGCAAGGACGGTGCTACCCAGTTGAATTACACTACAAGCCTCGTCAACCCAAACTGCCTTTGCCACCCCAAGTCGCTAAATTAATCACCGATGCCCTGACCCAATACGACGGTAATATTTTAGTCTTTTTACCCGGCGCGGCCGAAATTAGAAAGGTAGCACAAGCCTTAGGCCAATTGCCTGCGCAGGTAGATGTTTTACCCTTGTATGGCCAACTCAGTCAGCAACAACAAGATCAAGCGATATCGAACACAGAGCCCGGACGGCGAAAAATTGTATTAGCAACAAATATTGCTGAAACCTCAATTACTATCGAGGGAATTTCACTGGTGATCGATTCGGGGCTGGTTAATAACGCGGTATTTAACCGCCATAACGGTGTGACTCACCTTAAAAAAGAACAAATATCTCAAGCATCGGCCGAGCAACGCGCCGGACGAGCAGGACGAGTTCAGGCCGGTCACTGCTGGCGTTTGTGGTCAAGTGAGCAACAAAGTCGACTCGCTAAATTCGACCAGCCGCAAATATTACAGAGCGATTTGTTACCTTTGGCACTCGAACTGGCGAAATGGGGTGTTCAGGATCCTGGTCAGCTTCGCTGGCTTAACGTGCCTCCTGCCCATAACTTAACCCAAGCACGTCAGTTACTTAGTGAGTTTAAGGCGCTAAATGGTAATGTACTATTAACGGCCCATGGTCAGGCGATTTATAAATTTGGCAGCGACGCCCGCATGGCCCATATGATGTTGTGGGCCGCGCAGCAACCACAAGCCGATTTAGCGCCCTTAGCCTGTTACTTAGCTGCAACCTTAGAACAAGGCGGTGTATTGGCTAATCAAATAGACATCACCAGCCATGTCAGTCACTTACTTAATGCTAAGGCATTATCCCATAGCGATAAACAAGTTATAAACCAAGCTAATAAGTATCGTCGACGCTTAAAACTAGACTTTAGATTAGACAACCGCCAATGCCGCGCTGACACCGAACTGTGTGGTTTGTTACTAGCACAAGCTTTTCCTGATCGTATTGCTAAACGCCGCACAGGCAGCAATAGCACTGGTAAACAAAGCAGTAATCAACAAGGTAACGCCGATGAAAAATATTTATTAGCTAATGGCTTTGGTGCCAACGTGCCCGCACACAGTCAATTTAGTAATGATTATATCGTGGTAGCCGATCTGATGAGCTTTGAGCAAGGGGCCAACGAAGGCCGAATATTCCTCGCCGCCGAGCTTAATATCAGTCAATTAGAGCAATGCAGCCCAGAGCATTTTGACACTGTTGATTTATTGCAATGGGACGACAAAGCCAACAAGGTTAGCGCTTTATCGCAACGAAAATTAGGCAAACTGGTTATTAGCGAAAAACCGCTAACGAACATCGACCGCCACCAGCTCGACTTGGCCCTAATGGCTGGTGTAACTGCTAATGGTTTAAAATGCCTCGATTTAACCAAGGCTGATAGCCAACTGCTGCAGCGGCTCAACTTTGCCCATCAGCACGACCCCAAGCAATGGCCCGACTTTAGCGAGGCCTGTTTGCTCGAACAATTGTCGCAATGGTTGCTGCCCTACTTAAATGGCGCAAAAAAACTAAGCTCTCTTAAGCAAATTAATATTAGTGAGGCGTTACTTTCACGGTTAGCATGGCCACAACAGCAACAACTCAATCAGTTATTCCCCAGCCATTACCAAGTGGCAACGGGTTCGAGCATCAGACTTGATTACAGTGATAGCCAACAGGTTAAGCTTTCAGTTAGAATTCAGGAAATGTTCGGCATAATGAATAATCCGGCAATTAGTCACGGCCAGATAATTTTACTAATTGAGCTACTGTCTCCGGCAATGCGCCCGATTCAGCTAACCCAAGATTTAGCCAATTTTTGGCACGGCAGTTATCAGTTAGTCAAAAAAGATATGAAGGGACGTTACCCAAAGCACTACTGGCCCGAAGATCCAGCCATTGCAATGCCAACGACCCGAGTTAAAAAACACATGAATTCAACCTCTAAAAGATCAACCTAGCGACCCGTAGTCGCCAAAGAAGTAGCAACTAATGAGCAACACAAAAAAAAGCACTAAATCAAAGACCATAAAAGCAAAGAGCGGTTCAAAAAGTAAGTCAAAACCTGCGTGGCGCAAAAAAGCCTTAAAGGTTTTCGCCAAATTAAGTTTTGTTATGGTGGTGATCATTGCCAGTTTTGGGGTTTATCTTGATGGCAAAATCGATCAAAAATTTGCTTACGATCACTGGAACATTCCTGCCAAGGTATTTGCGCAATCGTTAACGTTGCACTCACGCCAAATGATTAGCCGAAATCAGGTAATTAATGAATTAAAACAACTTAATTACCGTCGCGTCAGCAACCCAGCCGCGCCGGGTGAATACGCAATATCAACATCTAAAATCGACATTTACCGCCGCGCCTTTAGTTATGTCGACGGTGATTACCCCTCGCAACGTGTCATGTTAACTTTTAAAGGTAATCGACTAAACTCGATCATAAATAATGGTGAAACTCAGCCGATCGCCAAATTTAATATTGAACCTAAGCTTTTAAAACGCATTAACAATGGCAACAATGAAGACCGTATTTTTGTACCCCGAGAACAGTTTCCAGAGCTGTTAATCGCCACTTTAATTCATACCGAAGATCGTCAGTTTTATTCGCACAAAGGTATTGCTCCGGTTTCTATTGCCCGCGCCTTAATGGCCAATATAAAAGCAGGACGGACAGTGCAAGGCGGCTCCACCCTGACCCAGCAGCTAGTAAAAAATGTATTTTTAACCAGCGAACGCAGTTTGTGGCGCAAGGTTAAAGAAGCCTATTACTCAATTTTAATCGAACTAAAATATTCTAAAGATCAGTTGCTAGAGATCTATCTTAATGAAGTGTTTTTAGGTCAAAATGGCGCGCTAAGCATTAACGGTTTTGGGCTGGCAAGTGAGTTTTATTTTGCCCGACCGATTAACGAAATAACCCCAGCACAAACCGCATTATTGGTCGCAATGATTAAGGGTCCTAGCTATTACAGCCCGAAACGCCAACCTAAGCGGGCGCTAAAGCGTCGTGACTTTTTATTACGCCAAATGCTTAATCAAAATTTCATTAATGTTGCGCAATATCAAACCGCCGCCAAGTCGTCGTTAGGTCTAAAAAATGGTATTGGCAGCAATGGTAAATATCATGGTTTTATGTCTCTGGTAAAACAAGAACTGTCACAACGTTTTAGTCAGGATTTATCCCAAGCCTCTGGTTTATCTATTTTTACAACGTTAGATACCAGCACTCAAGACTTTGCCCAGCAAAGCCTAACCAAGCGAGTAAAGGTACTTGAAAAATCGGCAAAAACAGCCAAATTACAAGGCGCGATTGTTGTTACTGATTTTAAAACCGGTCAAGTAAAAGCACTAGTCGATGGCACGAATGCTAACTATGCCGGATTTAATCGCGCTCTTAATGCCGTGCGCCCCATTGGCTCGTTAGTCAAACCCTTTGTATTTGCCAGCGCGCTAGAGAACTCAAGTCAATTTAACCTAGCGACCTTGCTTGAAGATAAACCGCTGACCTTAACAGACGGCCACGGTCAATCATGGCGCCCGCTTAATTATGACAAAAAGTATCGCCAACAAGTCTCCTTAATTGATGCCTTAAGCCATTCTTATAATGTGCCGACTGTTAATTTAGGTATGGCGATTGGACTTGATGCGGTGTCTTACACCCTTAACCGTGCTGGCTGGCAAGATGAAATAACCCTGCTGCCGTCTATGTTGCTAGGGGCAATAGAAACCAGCCCATGGCAAGTTGCCCAGCTCTATCAAAGTTTGGCTAATGGCGGCGAAACAAAACAACTGCACACGGTTACTGCGGTAGTTACCGAAAGTGGGGAGGCTTTTTATGGCTACAACCCTATTCCTGTACAAGCTATCAGCCCTAGTGCCGCATTTCTTACTAAGTATGCAATGCATCAAGTTACCCAGACAGGCACAGCAAAATCGCTACGTTGGCAACATAAAGGCAAAAGACTGGCCGGTAAAACAGGTACTACCGATGATTTACGCGATAGCTGGTATGCCGGGTTTGACAGTAACGAAGCGACTATTGTGTGGCTAGGACGTGACGACAACAAGTCAACCGGGTTAACCGGATCATCTGGGGCGCTGACAGTTTATAGCCAATTAATAAAACAGCGTGGTATTCAGTCAATTTCGCTAACTCCACCAAACAGTGTGATATCAGGCTATTTCTCCAATGTTACCGGGTTACCCTCAGACAGGTATTGTAACGATGTCGTGCGATTGCCGGCATTAGAGTCTACTTGGCAAAACGTGCCGTCTTGCATTACCTCAGCGCCAGTTAAACGGGCCAAGTCGGTGTTTGATGACTTTTTTGGTTTGTTTTCGAATTAACGGTTTCGACCGTCATCGCCGCGGTGTTTTTTTCAACCGTCATGCCCGCAGTCTTTTTTTCAACCGTCATCCCCGCAGTGTTTTAAGCGGGGATCTCGTTCAGCACGCCGTGAAATCAACTCTGCGACACTCTGCAGAAGATCCTCGATAAAAAGAACTCGAGGAAGACTGTTTCCACCGCCATCTCCGCAGTATTTCCTCAGTCATGCCCGCTGTGCCTCCACCGTCATCCTCGCAGTGTTTTAAGCGGGGATCTCATTCAGCGTGCTGTAAAATCAACTCTGCGACACTCTGTAAAAGATCCTCGATAAAAATAACTCGAGGAAGACAGCTGTTGGTTAGGGCACGCGCAGTAAAAGATCCTTGATAAGGAGATTACGCGGATAACATAAACTTATGGGGAAGATTTCGCGTTTTTAGTCACGGCAATGGTTTCAAAGACCGCGGCCATTACGATTAAACTGCCGCCTAAATACACCATGCTACTTGGCCATTGACCGAGGATTACTGTCGCCAATGCAACGCCATAAAGTGGCTGCAAACACGAAATAAGCCCAGCGGTTTTAGCCGTTAGGTTCTTTAAACTACTGGCTAAAAACGAATGCGGCATCGCGGTAAAGACCACTGACAGCAACAATAACAGCCCAAGCTCACCTAACTGGCCATCAACCACTAGCCCACTCATTTCAAGCGGATTGGATTCAAGAAATGGTGACAGCATAATTGCGACGACTAATGTTTGGTAAAACATCGCTTGCGTGCCTTTATAGTGGCTAAAGTAGCGTTTGTGCAACACATTACGCAGCGCAAACAAAAAGCCAGAGAACACACCAATAGCAATACCTAAGGTAGTATCGTTGTCGACATCAAGTTCAGGGATCAATAAATAGACGCCAATAAAAACAGCTAGCGCGCACACTATATCGCGACCATGGGCGCGGCTTTTATTAAATAGCGGTTCGAGGAATACCGTGACCACCGGATAACAAAAAAACGACAACATGCCTATCGCGACGCTTGAAAGCTGCATCGCCATAAAATACGTGACCCAGTGCAAACCAACAATGACGCCTAAGGTTGCCGCCATTGCATAGTCTTTACCACAGTTAAGTCGCAGCTTATCGCCCTGATACTTAATGATCACCATTAAAGCCACGGCTGCAATCGCCGTGCGCAACAAGGTAATATCAAGTGCCGACCAAGGCAACAGGTGCGAAAACAACGAGGTGCCACCAAATAGCAGCACCCCGCCGTGGAGCTGAACTAAACTACGTTGATAGTCGTTCATCACATTACTCTTATTATTGCACTGATTATTAGTCGCTGGTATCAGCGTTATTTAAACTAGCCATCGGCTGACCAAGGCGGGTTACAGTGCCTGCCACTAAATGTGGTTCAAAGTGCGACAACATGTCATCGCCAAAGAGCATTACCACGGTGCTGCCTAACTTGAACCGTCCCATTTCATCGCCTTTCTTAAAGACAATGGCTTGGTCGCCGTCGCTTGGGTAATCCCAACTGTCGAGTTGATTAGACGGTGGCGTCACATTGCCATGCCAAGTTGTTTCGATACTGGCAACAATAGTAGCACCGACTAATACCATAGCCATTGGACCAAACTCGGTATCAAAAATTGCAGCAACACGCTCATTACGGGCAAACAGATCCGGCACGTTCTGGGCAGTTAATGGATTAACCGAAAAAAGATCGCCCGGCACATAAACCATTTCGCGCAAAGTAGCGTCCATTGGCATGTGAATACGGTGGTAATCTTTAGGTGCTAAATAAATAGTGGCAAAATGACCATGATTAAATGGCTTAGCACGAGACTTATCGCCACCTAGCAAAGTAAAGGCTGAATAATCGTGACCTTTGGCCTGAATAATCCGGCCTGTTTGCATTGGTCCTAACTGACTAACGCAACCGTCAACCGGTAAGATTAAATCAGTTGACGCAATTGGACGTAATCCCGGTTTTAAGGCACGAGTAAAAAAGTCGTTAAATGTGGTGTACTCTTGTGGCTGTTCACGCTCTGCCTCTGACATATCAACTTGATAGCGTTTAATAAACCAGCCAATAACAGCTGTGGTCACCTTGCCGCATTGAGCAGCTGCAAAACAGCCAGTTAAACGAGAAAGTGCATGTTTTGGCAGACAATACTGACCAGCTATTTTTAATTTGTCACTGAAATTCACTTAGGTATCCTTTTAAGCAAAGTAATATAAAGAAGACTATTCTGAACCGGCGATATGTCGGTTCGCTTTGTTGTTTTCTAATGAGTCGATGATCCGATGGAAATTGTCGAAGCGTTCTTGATCAATCTTTTCATCGTCAACCGCCTGCGCCAATAAACAGCCCGGATCGTCATTATGTTTACAATCGCGGAATTTACAGCCACCCAAATATTGCCTAAATTCGATGAAACACCAAGCAATGCGTTCAGGATCTATATGCCACAAACCAAATTCACGAACCCCAGGGCTGTCAATTAAGTCGCCGCCTTGAGCGAAATGCAATAATTTGGCGGTAGTAGTGGTGTGAGTGCCCAGACCTGAGTTTTGTGACACATCACCAATCACCAGTTCGGCATCAGGCATTAATGCGTTGATAAGAGAAGATTTACCAACCCCAGATTGACCAACGAACACACTAACCTTGCCGTCAAGCATGCCATTAATTGTCGCCACTGACTCACCAGTATGGCTCGACAACATGACCACTTCGTAATCAAGCTCACGATAAACGTCAAGCATCGAGTCAAGCAACTCCATGCCCTCGTCATCAAGTAAGTCGATTTTATTGAGTACAATAATCGGTTTAATTTCAACATTTTCAGCGGCCACTAAATAGCGGTCGATAATCTGACTTGAAAAAGCAGGTACTACCGATGACACAATAAAGATCTGATCGATGTTAGATGCAATAACTTTAACGCCATCGTAATAGTCGGGCCGAGTCAATTCCGAAGTCCGCTGGTGAACAGCCTCAACAACACCGCTAATGCCAGAAAAGGTTTCGTTGCCTTTACGCCAAACAACCCGGTCGCCGGTCACAATTGAACCAATAGCGCGGCGTAAGTTACAACGATGGACTTTGCCATTGTCATCTTCAATGTCGGCGTGCTGGCCATAACGGCTGATCACTAACCCTTGCTCTTGAGAGCCCAGTTGATCGTCTTGCCACTCGACATTACGAGAGTTTTTCTTTGATGAAGACAAACGCTTATCTTGGTTACTGCGAACCCGACGAATTTGCCCTTTCGTTAATTTTTTTTGTTTAGCCAATGTAGTATCTTATTTTTATCATTAGTGATTCTCAAAATAGGCCATAATCATACTATGGAAAACAACAAATTTCCTCTACTATAGGGCCGAACAGTTAAATAGTGCCGAACTGTTAAAGAGTACCGAACCACAAAATAGTGCCGAACCGTTAATAAGGTGAAAATAGCGCAAATGCCATCTCACAATAAAAAAGAACACAACTTAGTTTGGGTCGATCTGGAAATGACCGGTCTAAACCCTGACCACGACAAGATTATCGAAATCGCCACCATAGTGACCGACAGCCAATTGAATACCTTGGCCGAAGGCCCTGTTTTAGCTATTTTTCAAAGCGATGCAGCCCTTGATGGCATGGATGAGTGGAATACCACGCACCATAATGCCTCAGGACTGGTAAAACGTGTAAAAGCAAGCACCGTAACTGAAAGCGATGCTATAGCTCAAACTCTCGCTTTTATAGCGCCTTGGGTTGATAAAGGCATCTCTCCAATGTGTGGCAACAGTATTGGTCAAGACCGCCGCTTTATGGCCCGTCATATGCCTGAGCTAGAAGAGTATTTCCATTACCGTAATATTGATGTCAGTACCATTAAAGAATTAGCCCGTCGCTGGAACCCGAAAATGCTCGACGGAGTTGTTAAAACTGGCGCGCACTTAGCGTTAGACGATATTCGTGAATCAATCGCAGAATTACGTCATTATCAGAGCAATTTCTTCAAAATTTAACCAGTTGACTCTTTTTTTGAAAAAATGACTTGCAGCGTGGCTCAATTTATCTATAATGCGCCTCGCTTGCTAAGACAAGCAATTGAAAAATCCAGTGCGACTTTAGCTCAGCTGGTAGAGCGGAACCTTGCCAAGGTTCAGGTCAGGAGTTCGAGCCTCCTAAGTCGCTCCATTTTTATATTTTTTATAAAATGGATAATTCAAATAGTAACACCAGAAATGTTTAATACATTAAATGCGACTTTAGCTCAGCTGGTAGAGCGGAACCTTGCCAAGGTTCAGGTCAGGAGTTCGAGCCTCCTAAGTCGCTCCATTATTTTTAACAGTAATTTTTCTTGTTAATTTTATTGGAAAAAAGAGCAAACTCAGGTCAACTAGTTTAGTACCCCCTAAGTCGCTCTATTACTTTAAATAGTAAGTATAAAATTATTTCGACCAGAATGTTTAGCACATTAAATGCGACTTTAGCTCAGCTGGTAGAGCGGAACCTTGCCAAGGTTCAGGTCAGGAGTTCGAGCCTCCTAAGTCGCTCCATTATTTTTAGCAGTAAATTTATTGTTAACTTTATTGGAATAATACGAAAGACTCAGGTCAACTAGTTTAGTACCTCCTAAGTCATTCCATTTTATACTTGTATAAAATAATATAATGCCAAACACATCAAATGCGACTTTAGCTCAGCTGGTAGAGCGGAACCTTGCCAAGGTTCAGGTCAGGAGTTCGAGCCTCCTAAGTCGCTCCATTTTGTTAATTTCGATAGCAAAATCCAAAATACTCCGGTCAACTAGTTTAGTACACCCTAAATTTCTTCAACTTTTATAAAACTCAACACCTACAAAACACCTCTTTTTTAGTTATAACACCAATAAAATTAAATTTATTTTCGTCGTTCGGTTGGTAAATTTTGCTACTGATACTGATACCAATTTCATTATTTAAGTGAGCTGTTTTGTAGCTATGAAAACAGCCGTCGTCCTCGTGATCTTTTTATCGAGGACCTCCAAAGGCTAGATCGTTAAGTTGATTTCATAGCGCGCTGAACAAGGTCCCCGCTCAAAAGACTGCGGGGACGACGAATTATAACAAGGCGTTTATTGCATTTGTTTTAACCCTGAAAAAATCATCACCTTTTTAATTTAAGGTATAAATCAATTTACACCTTAAATTGGCTAACGATACCTTCAATTTGCACCGTGAGCTCGGTCATTGATGAGCTTTTTTGTGCCGTTTCTCGCGAACCTTCAGCTGTTTGCTCAACATGTATATTGATTTCGTTAACATTCATCCTAATTTCATTAATCGCAGCATTTTGTTGCTCAGTTGCTGCGGCAATAACAGTGTTAACGTCGACTATCGCATTAACGCTGTGGTTAATCTTTGTTAAAGATGTCCCTACCTCTTGGGTATTATCAACACAGCCTTTAGTACAATCGCGACTACTATTCATCACTTGCACTGCTTGATCTGCACGTTGTTGCAATCTTTCGATCATATTTTGAATTTGTGCAGTGGAATCTTGAGTTCGCTTAGCTAAAGTACGTACTTCGTCGGCAACCACGGCAAAACCGCGCCCTTGCTCTCCAGCACGGGCCGCTTCAATTGCAGCATTAAGCGCTAATAGATTAGTTTGGTCAGCAATGCCACGAATAACATCAAGCACGCTGCCGATGGTATTAGTATCTGCGGCCAATTCGTTAATTACCCCAGCTGCGCGATCAATGTCTGCGTCAAGTTTATTAATGTCATAAACTGCGGTTTCAATAACCTTAAGTCCAGTACTTGCTTCATTATGAGACGCGCTGGCATGCTCAACCGCAAGCGTTGCATTGCTGGAAACTTCAGCGATAGCAGGCACTAACTGCTCTACAGATACTAGTAATTGCTGTAAGCCATTACGTTGTTCTGAAATAGCATCATCGGTCGTCATCGCCGTCGAATTAAGTTGATGAGATGACGAGGCAATTTGCTTAATCGAACTTCTTAATTCTGTAATCACCTGTTGAATGTTACTAGCAAACAAATTAAAACCATGACCTAAAGACGATATTTCATCATTCCTTGAAGTGTCTAAACGCTTGGTTAAGTCCCCCTCCCCTTCAGCAATGTCATCTAGTGCTGCAATCGCATGATTTAATGGGTTAAACAATACTTTAACTATATAGAACGAGAGCGCTAAGACCAAAATTAAAATAATTATCTGACTAAATAAACTCGTTTGCACCCAAAATACAGCAGATTGCTGAGACCGCTCAAGCTGCGAATGAGTCCGTAAATCTAACGCATCAAAGAATTGTTTAACGGGAGTCATAATACTAACAACTTCATCATGATAAGCGGTATTAAACACTATGCGCAGCGCAAAGTCTTTGACACTTTCACCCGTATTTGGCTGATGTGGCCCATCGATAAAGTTACCACTTTGAATTGACATCATCGCTTGTGTTTCAGTTGAAATTAGCGCATTTGATTTATTGCTAGCCTCTTTTAAAAATGCAAATTCTTGAGAAGAATAATTAAGTTCGCGCATAATATCGCTTTGTTTTTTTATCTTTCCCGGATAAAGCTTCTCATTGACAGAATTTGGTCTGGCCACTTCACCATTACGCCATTTAACAATATTTAGATAGGCATCAAAATATTTACCGTCACCAGTAGCAATATAGGTCCGGCATAACCGAGTTAAATCGAGCGAGGTTTGCAAAAATTCATCAGCCAATATGTAAGACAAATAACGCGTTTGTGCTTGGGTTATTTGCTGTGTATTACGGTGGCTAGTTAATGTTTGTGAAGCGATTGCCCCAACAATAAGTACCGTAACAACAGCAAATACTCCGATCAGCCGCGCCTTAATGGTCACTCCCATGTTCAATCTCCCTTTGATATATGAGTAGTATCTGTATTAATACCATTTGCACTAAATAATTGACCACTTGTGCAAGTTTAAATCAACAATAACCGTGTTGCTCTCAATCCCAATAGCTAGCTATTGCTCAATCGAGCGCCTTGTTCTAGTTAATTTTTACTAAGCACAACAAGATCACATATTTAATGCAAATGGTATAAGTCCCTCTCTGTCAGACTTGTTGTCGCGCTTAATATTTAACCATTAAATTAAGTAGAGGGCGTGGAGTAACAGTGAAACATTATTCAGCGCAAAGAAAAGAATCGGCTCTTTTGAAGATGATGCCACCCAGTAATATACCGATCACCAAATTATCTATCGATATGGGTATTGGTGAATCAACCTTGTATAATTGGCGTAAGCAAGCAATTAATAAGGGGCATCTAGTGCCAGGTGATGGAAAGAATGCTGAGCAATGGTCTTCGGCAAATAAGTTCTCGGTGGTGTTGGAAACAGCATCTTTAAATCAAGCTGAATTGGCGGAGTATTGCCGTAATAAAGGTATTTACGCAGAACAAATAGCAGCTTGGAGAAGTGCTTGTATGGATGCTAATGCCAACGTTAAAGAGCATGAAAAAGCCTTCACTATTGAAGCTAAAAAAGACAAAAAGCAGATTAATCAATTAGAAAAAGAACTACGTAGAAAAGATAAGGCGTTAGCTGAAACAGCGGCGTTACTGGTGCTAAGAAAAAAAGCAAATGCGATCTGGGGGGAAATCGAGGACGAATGATCCTCGACTCAGTTCGCGTTCAAGCGGTTGAATTAATTAGTGAGGCAGTTGCCTGTGGTGCTGCAAGGTTTAA
>Ga0209292_1003454_pt1 | contig 17333 bp, 10 predicted proteins | sample GOMGulsemesocosm_2_FD_184634 | JGI IMG/M metagenome (GOLD analysis project Ga0209292, IMG submission 184634) | Methane-oxidizing microbial communities from mesocosms in the Gulf of Mexico - GOM9C Gulf of Mexico (SPAdes) (version 2) | ecosystem: Environmental > Aquatic > Marine > Cold seeps... | reverse complement strand
CAGCAAACCTGATCATGATGGTGATTGTCGCATTCGGTTGTTTAGCATTACCAGAAACACGTAAAGAGTTAATTCCTGGTGTGTCGCTAGAGCGAATTGCGATCTCGACCTTGTATCCAGGAGCTGGACCTCGTGATGTTGAAGCCATGGTTTGTACGCGTATTGAAGCGGTCGTTTATGATATTGAAGGTACACTCGATCTCACTTCATTCGCTAGTTCAGGCTCGTGTTACACCACCATTGATATTGCTGACGGTTATAGCACCAAGGCTGTATTAGATGAAGTCAAATCAAGAATTGAAAGTATCAACTCATTTCCGGATGAAGTTGAAAAGCCAGTCGTCAGCGAATTGATTGAGCGTTATCGCGTTGCCAAATTGATTATCGCTGGCGCAGGTGATGAATGGGCGTTAAAACGTTTGGCTGAAAATATCCGGTTAGACTTGTTAGAAGAACCTGTTATTTCGGTTATTGAACTGCAGAATACCAGGCCATACGAAATCAGCATTGCATTATATGAAGACAGTTTGGCGCAATATAATTTAAAGTTTGCAGATGTCGTTAATATACTCAAAGCGACAGCGATTGATTTACCCGGTGGGAGTTTAGCGACAGAGCAGGGCGATATACTGATCCAAACTTTAGGCCTGATTGAAAGTGCGGATGATTTTTCCAGTATTATTCTGCAAGCGGACGAAGATGGTGGGCGAGTTTTACTGAGTGATATTGCGACGATCACCGATGGGTTTCGTGATGAAGGAACAATGGCACAACTCGACGGTAAACGGGCTGTTTCTTTAGACGTATACCGTGTTGGTGAGCAAAATATTCTTGATGTTGCTGATGCGATAAATAAGTACGTACAAGCACCCGCGACGTATCTGCCCGAGGGGGTCAGTTTGTATGTCTGGCAAGATGATTCTAAGTTATTTATGAGTCGTATCGACTTATTGGTTAGCAATGTATTTAGCGGGTTATGTTTGCTGTTTGCTATTTTATTATTGTTTTTAAATTGGCGTTTATCCTTTTGGGTTAGCCTGGGTATTCCTATTTCATTTATGGGTGCTTTTTGGTTATTACCGGTATTTGATGCTTCGATTAATATTATTTCGTTATTTGCATTTTTATTGGTGCTTGGGATTGTTGTTGATGATGCCATTGTTGTGGGAGAAAGCATTTATACTGAGCAAGCAGCAGGTAATAAGGGGGTTGAGGGCGCTATTGAGGGGGCTCATAAAGTCGCTAAGCCAATCATATTTGCCATTATAACAAGTGTTATCGCCTTTATGCCGTTGCTGTTTTTACCTGGACCTGAGGGTAAACTCATGCAAGTTATTCCTGTTGTTGTGATCACGACATTATTGTTTTCATTGTTTGAATCATTGTTTATCTTACCCGCTCATTTAAGTCATCAACCTGTCGATAGTGATTCCAATCAACACTTTAATACGAAAAAACTAACCAATCTGCATGCCTCCAACAACAAAGCACTAATCAGTAAAATAAAAACAATCGGTGGAATATTAGAAGGGATACAAACTCAATTCTCTACCGCGTTAGAAATGTTTGTGATACACCGATATAAACCTTTTCTTGATCATGTGTTGGTGTGGCGTTGGAGCTATATTTTAGGGTTTGTGGGCTTATTTTTTATCTCTTTAACCTTACTTTCCAGCGGCTGGTTACGAACGGTCTTGTTTTCGGCCATTGAAGGGGATGTTGCGTATGCCAATGTCACTTTTGCAGAAGGCAGTAACCCTGATAAAACCAAGCATGCGATATTAAAGATTGAGCAGGAAGCATTACTACTGCAACAAGAGTTGACCGATGAAAACGGGGCTTCTGCGATTGCGCATGTGTATTCTGTCGTTGCGCCAATCAGTAAATATTCACGTGAAGCACAAGCGGCTGCCGATGATCATATTGGCAGAGTGTATCTGGAGTTATCAGTATCGAATGATCGTGTGATGTCTGGTCATGATATTATTCGTCGCTGGCGAGAAGATGTTGGCGAAATTGAAGACAGTATCGAATTAAGTTTTGTGTCGGATCTAACCCCGCCAAGTGCAGATATTAATATTGAGCTGTCGAGCCGTAACTTAGATGATTTAGCGCTGCAAGCAGAAAACTTAAAGCAAGTGTTAGCTCAGTTTGAAGGTGTCTACGATATTCAAGATTCTCAGCAGCGCAGTTCAAGACAGGTTCAACTCGCGCTAAAGCCTGTGGCGCGTGATATGGGATTAACATTGAGTGCGCTTGGCCAGCAAGTTCAGCAGGCTTACCTTGGTGTTGAAGTGCAAAGCATGCCGCGTGGTGAGGATGAAGTAAAAGTGCAGGTGAGTTATCCAAAAGAGGCAACCAGCTCATTATGGCATTTGGAAAATATGTATATTCAACTACCTAATGGTGAAGGGGTTCCTCTCTTTACGATTGCAGATGTGAGTTATAAATCGGCTGATAATAACATTAAACGTTATGAGCGAAATCGGGTTATTTCAGTTTCGGCATTTGTTGATACAGGGAAGAACAGGACGAAGGCCGTTATCGCTGATTTAGAAGCTGGCTTTTTACAGCAATTAACAGAGACTACCGCCGTTAAGTGGTCAAAGGCTGGCAAGCAAAAAAGTATTGTGGAGTTTGTGGATATATTAACAAGCAGTTATTTGCTTGCATTGATTGCGATGTACTTAGTGATGGCTATTTTGTTTAGCTCTTACACGCAGCCATTCTTGGTCATGTTCGCTATCCCGTTTGGCCTTGTTGGTTCGTTATTAGGGCATTTATTGTTAGGGGTTGATGTCACTTTGTGGTCTTTTATTGGCATGGTTGCCGTGAGTGGGATCGTGGTCAATGATAATTTAGTCTTGATTGACTATATCAACGAAAAACGCAGTCAAGGTGAAGACTTAGAAACCGCGATTACCAGTGCGGGCATTCGCCGTTTTCGCCCCATTATTCTTACATCGTTAACCACCTTTATTGGCTTAGTGCCGATCATGAGTGAAACTAGCTTACAGGCACAGTTTTTAATTCCGATGGCTATATCGCTCGCGTTTGGTGTGTTGTTTGCCACGTTGGTGAGTTTGTTATTAGTGCCTGCCGTGTATTTATTAATTCAAGATGTAGTGAACGCTGTCACGACACTAGTTTTTAAAAAACAAAGTGCTGAAGCCTAAGTGTTTGATGACCATCAAGACATGGCTAGCCATAATAACCGCGCGACAGATAGCGCAGCATAACCGTCGAACAGTTCAAGGAGGAACGATGACGTTTAAACGTAAACTTTCACCAACAGAGCGTTTTTATATTAGTTGTGATGATTTTAATGCCGAAGAAACCGCAACTTGTGTTGCTAACCAAATGGTACTTGAAGGCATTGGCAATATTGATATATGCGCGTGGCAACAAGCGGTCATTAAGGCTTCAGCTGTATTGCAAGGAACGCGGTTTAAACTTGCAGGTAAGCTTGGTTTTAGTCATTGGGCTGATGCAGGTCAAACGACAGTGCTTGAAGTTATCCGAGGGCTAAATTGGGATGGCATGAGCGATAAGTTAGCGCCATTTTTAAATCGCCCTCTCGATGTAAAAACCAGTACGGGTTGTGAAGTATTGCTGGTACTTGGTGAGAGAAATGATAAACACCATATTATTTTTAGAACGCATCATGCGGTAATGGACGGACGAGGTACAAAAACATTTGCTGATGAAGTATTACGGGCTCTGCGTCAGCAGTCGTTACGAGGTGATAATAGTTTTGTGCGTGATATTGATTTAGCTAAATCAGTTACTTCGATACCCGGTGAAAAAATTACCGATACCGTTGCTGCCCCAACAGGAGTTCCCGCTGGACAAGATTTTGGTTCCTCTTGGCAGCGTAGAACCCTACCAGGTGGTTATAAACAAATATTAGCTAACGCTGGTATTAGTATTGCTAAGTTAGCGAACCTGTATTCTGACTCGGCAGTACGTATTCAACTACCCGTTGATTTACGTATGCATGACGCCGATATTATCTCTACGGGGAATTTAACAGGTGGGCTATTAATGCAGGTATCACCAGAAACAACCACTGCCGATTGGGCTAAGCAAATTAAGCTGAAAATTGCGGATAATGAACACGCAAGAATGCCTCGTTTTGCCGGTGTGCCAACACTCAATGCATTAAGTTGGGTGCCATTGTCATGGTTGAAAAAATGCAATGACAAATTAGCGTTAAAGAGACAAAAAACAGGTCTGTACCGTACTTCCGCAATTATCTCTAACTTGGGTTTCCTTAAGGTTGATGAATACAGTGCTGCAGGTTTCAATTGTTCGAGTGTGTTTTTTATTCCACCTTATTTTAATACAACGGCGTTATTTTTAGTGTTAGCGGGTAATAAAGAGGGGGTTGAAGTTATTTTGCGTATACCAGACCAGTTAAGCAGTAATGGCCGTTCTGAGCACGCGTTATCGCAGATATGTCATGGTATTTGTTATGGGCATGAACAAGATATGGATAAACTTGAACACACTGTTAAGTAGGTTCGTTAATGGGCTACTATATGGTTAACTGGCAAATTGGCTGGAACGTGGTTTATATCGGGGTCATCCGCTGACTTTTATATTATGTTTCGATTGTAATTTTGAGAACCTATTTGATTAACATGTTTTTTTAAAACGCTGTGATTTCAATATCATTTTTTGAGCTGTATGTGCTTCATGCAGTAATTCATTGAGCTGTGGAATATTAGTATCCCATTCAATAAGGGTTGGAATTGTGTTGCAATGCTGCAAATAATATTCAAATAGCTGCCATACTTCGGGCGTTACCTTTTGGCCATGCTCTTGGTCGAAGGTGATGTGGTTATCCTTTAATTGTTTATTGCTACCAGATAGGTGGATCTCGCTGACAATACTGCTAGGTATTGACGCTAAGTAATCATAAGGATTGAATTCGAGCTGATGACTACTAATATGGACATTATTAATATCGAGCAGTATTTTGCAGTTCGTAGCGGCTTGTAGTTCGGTTAAAAAGACAGCTTCTGTCAGGCTATTATTTTTATATTGGCAATAACAGGCGGGATTTTCAATTGCAATTGTTTGACCTAAAATATGCTGAACTTGGTCAACCCGCGCAATTATACGCTTGAGGTTTTCTTCTGTGTAGGGAATTGCTAATGTATCACTATAATGCTGACCAGCAATGGAACTCCAGCCCAAATGTTCTGACACTCGAAATGGCTTATAACGGTCAACCAGTTTTTTAATATTATTAATGTGGATAGTATCAAGTAGCTCATTAGAAGAGAGTGCTAAACCAATACCGTGTAAGCTGATGGGATAGCGATCACAGGCTTTATCCAAATAATATGTCGCCTCTGAGTTAATCTCGAAGTGATTCTCACTGTGTACCTCTACCCAGCCAATATCTACCTGGCTATTAGTGAGTTTCTCATAATGTGCTGGACGCATACCGATCCCAACTAAATCATCTAACATAAAGTTGTCCTATTTTAAAGCCGTGGTACTTATACGTTATTGAAGTGCTTATACGCTATTGAAGTTTTTATACGTTATTGAAAGGAGTATGGGTAAGGTTCGTTCGTTTTGCAAAGTAAATCACATTCTATATCGTAAGCTATTGAGAGTTGGATTTTATGAGATGATAAAATGGTTGTTGGATCACAATATGAACAAGCCTTAACATAGTGGATATTGTTAAGACTTGTTATTTTAGGGGGGTTAATACACGCTACTTAATTAATAATAAGTATATTATGCTGAAACCGTTGTTGTCGCGATGACAGCAAGTGTTATGTCACTATCTGCTTTACAGCAACAGGGCAATATAGATCCCGCTGCAACCGCTGCAAGTGGTTCGGTTGTATAAGTAACCGTGCCACTTGAGAGTGTCGTGCGGCAAGCGCCGCAATAGCCTTGACGGCACTGATATTCAATTTGATGTCCAGTGCGTTCAAGTGTATCAAGCAGGGAGCTATCTTGTGTTGAAACTTGATATTTCCCTGAATCAGTTGTCAGCGTAATCGACATTATAGAACGAATGTACCTATGTCAGCGTGGTTGATTTCAGCGTTAATCTGACCAACTAAGTATGAGCTAATTTCTGACTCTTGTGGTGCAACTTGTACGTTATCAGATACTAACCAAGCATTGATCCACGGAAGTGGATTACTTTTGACTTCAAATGCCATTGGTAAGCCAACAGCTGCCATACGTGTATTAGTGATGTATTCAATGTAATCAGCAAGAATATCTTTATTCAAGCCAATCATAGAGCCATCTTTGAATAGGTATTCAGCCCAGTCTTTTTCTTGTTGTGCTGCATCAGTAAAGATTTGTTGTGTTTCTTGGAAACACTCGATTGAGATCTCTTGCATCTCAGGGTCGTCTTTACCGTCAGCCATCAAGTTTAAAATGTGCTGCGTACTCGTTAAATGCAATGCTTCATCACGGGCAATAAGCTTAATGATTTTAGCGTTACCTTCCATTAATTCACGTTCAGCGAAAGCGAAAGAACAAGCAAAACTTACATAGAAACGGATCGCTTCAAGTACGTTTACCGATACCATTGCGAGGTATAGTTTCTTCTTCACTGCACGCTGACTAACGATAATAGTTTCACCGTTAATCACGTGTGAGCCTTCACCAAGCAAGTGTAACTGTTGCGTTGCGTGGATTAAGTCATCGTAATAACCCGCAATATCTTTAGCACGTTTTAGAATCTCTTCATTGGCAACGATATCATCGAATACTTCTGATGGATCATTCACGATATTACGAATAATATGTGTGTATGAGCGTGAGTGAATAGTTTCACTGAATGACCAAGTTTCGATCCACGTTTCAACTTCTGGTAATGACACCAGCGGTAAAAAGGCAACGTTAGGAGAACGGCCTTGAATACTATCTAACAATGTTTGGTATTTTAGGTTACTGATGAAGATGTGTTTTTCATGATCAGGTAATTGCTGATAATCAATACGGTCTTTACTTACATCAACTTCTTCTGGTCGCCAAAAAAATGATAACTGACGTTCAATTAGTTTTTCAAAAATTTCATGTTTTTGTTGGTCAAAGCGGGCAACGTTTACAGGTTGGCCGAAAAACATTGGTTCTTTTAATTGATCATTTTTAGTTTGGCAAAAAGTAGTGTAACTCATTGGTCATCTCTATTTAATACATTAAATTGGCAGCCTAAGCTGCCAAATGAAAGGGGGTAGGTGGTATCGGTGTACGTAATTAGATTGTTTAGATCTTACATGCGCCGCCTTCACAGCCCTCGTCTTCTTTAACTACATCTACGTCTGATGCACCGTCACGTGTGTTATGGTAGTAAAGCGTTTTTAAGCCGTACTTATACGCTAACATCAGGTCCGTTAACAGCGTTGTCATCGGTACTTTTTGCCCCGGGAAACGTTGTGGATCATAGTTAGTGTTAGATGAAATCGCTTGGTCTACGAATTTCTGCATTAAACCAACAAGTTGTAAATAACCTGTATTACTTGGAATGTTCCAAAGTAACTCGTAGTTATCACGTAGATTTTCGTAATCTGGTACAACTTGTTTCAAAATCCCGTCTTTACTTGCTTTAATACTGATTAAACCACGTGGTGGCTCAATGCCGTTTGTCGCATTTGAAATCTGGCTTGATGTTTCTGATGGCATCAATGCTGTTAGCGTTGAGTTACGTAAGCCGTGTTCTTTAATTTCGCTACGTAATGTTTCCCAATCTAAGTGTAATTCTTCATCACAAATCTCATCTAACGATGATTTATAGGTATCAATTGGTAAGATACCTTGAGCGTATGTTGTTTCATTAAATGCTAAACACGGACCTTGTTCTTTCGATAGATTCATTGACGCTTTTAAAAGATAGAATTGAATTGCTTCAAATGTCTTATGCGTTAGGTTGTTTGCACTACCGTCTGAGTATTTAACACCGTTTTTCGCGAGATAGTATGCGTAGTTAATCACGCCTATGCCTAATGAACGACGCGCCATTGTTGATTTTTCAGCCGCTGGCATTGGGTAGTCTTGATAATCAAGTAAGCTATCTAATGCACGAACTGCCAGATCTGCAAGGTTTTCTAATTCATCAAGGTTTTTAATTGCACCAAGGTTGAACGCTGACAATGTACATAGCGCAATTTCACCATTTTCATCACCAGGATGTTGCATTGGTTTCGTTGGTAACGCAATTTCTAGACATAAATTACTTTGTCTTATCGGTGCAACCGCTGGGTTAAATGGGCTGTGAGTATTACAGTGATCCACATTCTGAATGTAGATACGACCGGTACTTGCACGTTCTTGCATAAGTAAAGCAAATAGTTCGCTGGCTTTAATCGTTTGCTTACGAATTGATGAGTCTTGTTCATAAAGATTGTATAGACGCTCGAATTCATCTTGATCTTGGAAGAATGCATCATACAAACCATCAACATCAGATGGGCTGAATAAAGTAATATCTTTATTATCAATTAAACGTTGGTACATTAAACGGTTAATCTGCACGCCGTAGTCAAGGTGACGTACACGGTTTTCTTCAACACCACGGTTATTTTTAAGTACAAGAAGTGACTCTACTTCTAAGTGCCATAATGGGTAGAATAATGTTGCTGCACCACCACGAACGCCACCTTGAGAGCAAGATTTAACAGCTGTCTGGAAGTGTTTGTAGAATGGGATACAACCTGTGTGGAATGCTTCACCACCACGGATTGAACTACCTAGTGCACGAATACGACCTGCGTTGATACCGATACCAGCACGTTGCGATACATATTTAACAATAGAGTTAGATACTGCATTGATAGAATCTAGGCTATCGTCACACTCAATCAGTACACACGAGCTGAATTGACGAGTTGGGGTACGAACACCTGCCATGATTGGTGTTGGCAGTGAAATCTTGAAGGTTGACGTTGCCTCATAGAAACGACGAATGTAGTCCATACGAACCGATTTATTGTATGTCGCAAATAAGCTCGCAGCCACTAAGATATACAGAAATTGTGGGCTTTCGAAGATTTCACCAGAAATACGGTTTTGTAGTAGGTATTTACCTTCTAGCTGTTTAATTGCACCGTAAGAGAAGTTCATGTCACGCCAGTGATCAACGAACTCATTCATTTCTGCGAATTCTTCAACCGTGTAATCAGCAAGTAGGTGTGCATCATAGCGAAGCGCATCAACATTTAATTTTACGTGATCATAAAGCGCAGGTGGTTCAAATTTACCATATGCTTTTTTACGTAGGTGGAAGACAGCTAAACGCGCAGACAGATATTGATAATCTGGTGCTTCTTCACTAATTAAATCCGCTGCAGCTTTGATCATGGTTTCATGTATATCTTCAGTACGAATGCCATCATAAAACTGGATGTGAGATTTTAACTCTACCAGTGACACCGATACATTATTCAACCCTTTGGCTGCCCATTTGATCACGCGGTGGATCTTTTCAAGATCGATCGTTTCTTGTTTACCGCTGCGTTTTGTAACTAGTAAATTCTTATTCATTTAGCTGACTGACCTTAAAACAATGTAAGAATATTTCCACCAACACTAGTATTGATATTCTTGTTAATACACAAGATGTAGTGTTGTCCTGTATTTATGCATACAAGATAGTGTGATAATCACGTTTTGGCAAGTGGCACTAAACTGAACAACATGTGGATAATTTAGTGAGTTAGTGGCGACTTTCATTCTGGCCTCAGTGATCAATTACGGTTAGCAAAAATCAACAGTTAAAGTGAAAAAAAAAAGAAAAAAAAGTGTTGCCAAGGTTGTGAGGAGATCCTCAAAAATTTTGATTATATTTACAGCTAATTCGTTTATAAAACTACCACGCAAGTATTAATTTATTATTTTTTTTGTGGTTGTTATTACAAACAATATTGTCATTTTATACGCAACAAGTTTCATATTACCCATAAAGTGGATAACTTTGCTTGCGCGTGTTGGTTAGAGCGAGCCGAGTTATTTGAGTTAAATGACAGTAAATAGCTATATATAGAGGGAGCGAACTTGAAGCTGGAAAGGGAAGTGGATCTATTTACCTAACAGCGAAGGCGGAGGTGCTGTTAGGTAAAAAGAGAATTATATTAATCGTTATATTAATCGATAAGCTGCGTGTGTAGCATATAGTTAACGTCAACATTCTCGCCTAGCTTGAACTGGTCTACTAATGGAATGTAATGCAGGCCTGTCATGTGGTGACAAAATAGACCTGATTGATCAACCCAATGTAATAGTTCTGATGGACGAATAAACTTCTTGTGGTCATGGGTACCGTTAGGCATCATTTTTAAGATTTTCTCTGCGCCAACAATCATAAATAAGTATGATTTTAAATTACGATTGATTGTCGAGAAGAATATGTGGCCGCCTGGTTTTACAAGACGCATGCAAGCGTTAATCACGGAACCTGGATCCGGAACATGCTCTAGCATTTCCATACAAGTGATCACATCAAAGCTGTTTGGTTGCTCTTCTGCTAACTCTTCAATTAATACTTGACGGTATTCGACTTCAGTACCAGATTCAAGCGCATGCAATTTTGCCACATTGAGGGGTTCTTTCCCCATATCAACACCTAGTGCTTTTGCACCACGGCGAGCCATGCTTTCAGTTAAGATACCGCCACCACAGCCAACATCAAGAACTCTCTTGCCAAATAAGCCGCCACAGCGCTCATCAATATAATCTAAGCGTAATGGATTGATTTGATGTAATGGCTTGAAGTCACCAGCTGGATCCCACCAACGACTGGCCATGGCTTCAAATTTAGCGATTTCCTGTTTATCTACATTCATACAAAGTCTTCTTGATACGTTAATAAGGTGAAAAGTAATAAGGTGAAAAATAAAAAATATGGACACAGTATATAACGAGAAAACGATTTCAGAAGTATTATTTATAGGTGAGTGAATAAATAGTTAATAAAATTGTATTCAAGTAAGTTAATTTTCTTATATATTGTATTTGCTGGTAAATATTATGCTAGAATGATTTCTCTAAAAAATATAATAGAAAGCACTTTAAAACTTAGGGGTAAAGGCTTATATGAGTAATTTAGCCACAGAAATCACACCTATCAATATTGAAGAAGAATTAAAAAATTCCTATTTAGATTACGCTATGAGCGTTATTGTTGGTCGTGCTCTTCCTGATGTTCGCGATGGTTTGAAGCCAGTTCATCGCCGCGTTTTATTCGCGATGAACGAATTGAAGAATGATTGGAACAAACCATATAAAAAATCAGCACGTGTTGTTGGTGACGTAATCGGTAAATATCACCCACACGGTGATACAGCTGTTTATGACACTATTGTACGTATGGCGCAGCCTTTCTCTTTGCGCTACATGCTTGTTGATGGTCAAGGTAACTTCGGTTCTGTTGACGGTGATTCTGCAGCCGCAATGCGTTATACCGAAATCAGAATGTCAAAAATCGCGCATGAATTACTTGCTGATTTAGACAAGGAAACGGTAGATTTCGTACCTAACTATGATGGTACTGAATTTATTCCGGAAGTTATGCCTACACGAATCCCTAACCTATTGGTTAATGGTTCGTCAGGTATTGCTGTGGGAATGGCAACGAATATCCCACCTCATAATTTAAATGAGGTTATCAATGGTTGTTTAGCATTAATTAAAAATCCAGACCTAAGTCTTGAAGAATTAATGGAATACATTCCAGGCCCTGATTTCCCAACGCACGGTATCATTAATGGTAAAGCGGGCATCGAGCAAGCTTATCGTACTGGTCGTGGTAAGGTTCATATCCGAGCTCGCGCCGATATTGAAACTAATGAACGTGGACGCGAAACAATTGTTGTTCACGAGCTACCGTATCAAGTAAACAAAGCGCGTTTAATTGAACGTATTGCTGAGTTTGTAAAAGATAAGAAAATTGAAGGCATCAGTGCCCTACGTGACGAATCTGATAAAGATGGTATGCGTATGGTCGTTGAAGTTAAGCGTGACGCTGTAGGTGAAGTTGTATTAAACAACCTTTACGCTCAAACGCAAATGCAAGTTGTATTCGGTATCAACATGGTTGCACTGATCGACAAGCAACCAAAGATTTTTACCTTAAAAGAAATGCTAGATGCGTTCTTGCGTCACCGTCGTGAAGTTGTTACACGTCGTACAGTATTTGAACTGCGTAAAGCCCGTGAACGTGCTCATATCCTTGAGTCGTTAGCGATAGCATTAGCAAATATTGATGACATTATTGCGCTAATTAAGCAATCTGCAACATCTGCAGAAGCAAAACAAGCCTTGATCAGCCGCGGCTGGCAGTTAGGTGATGTTGCTTCAATGTTAGAACGTGCTGGTGATGACGCTGCTCGTCCTGAATGGTTAGAGCCTGAGTATGGTATTCGTGAAGGTTCGTATTTCTTAACTGAGATACAAGCACAAGCGATCCTAGACTTACGTCTACACAAACTAACAGGTCTAGAACACGAGAAGATTCTTAACGAATACAAAGAACTACTCGAAGTTATTGCTGAACTATTACATATTCTTAATACGCCTTCGCGTTTACTAGAAGTTATCACTGAAGAGCTACAAGCTTCAAAAGATGCATTTGGTGATGAACGTCGTACCGAGATTTCGGCAAGCAGCGCAGATATTAATTTAGAAGACTTAATTGAACGTGAAGATGTTGTAGTAACACTGTCTCATGAAGGTTATGTTAAGTATCAGCCTCTTACTGACTACGAAGCGCAGCGTCGTGGTGGTAAAGGTAAGTCAGCAACGAAGATGAAAGAAGAAGATTTCATTGAACGCCTGTTGGTTGCTAATACACATGATCATATTCTGTGCTTCTCAAGCCGTGGTCGCTTGTACTGGATGAAGGTATATCAATTACCATTAGCGAGTCGTCAAGCCCGTGGTAAGCCAATTGTTAACTTACTACCACTGGAAGAAGGTGAGCGTATTACTGCTATCCTACCTGTGTCTGAGTTTGAAGATAATAAGTTTGTCTTCATGGCAACGGCTAACGGTACAGTGAAGAAAACAGCACTAAGTGCATACAGCAAGCCTCGTGCTGGCGGTATCATCGCTGTGAACCTAAATGAAGGGAATGAACTAATTGGTGTTGATATCACTGATGGTACTAACGACATTATGTTGTTCTCGGATGAAGGTAAAGTAGTACGTTTCTGCGAGTTTGAAGAAACACCTGTACTTGATGAAGACGGTAATCCGGTTCTAGACGAAGACGGTAAACCTGAAGTTAAGTTCAAAGGTGTACGTCCTATGGGTCGTACAGCGACGGGTGTTCGTGGTATCAAACTTGATGAAGGCCAAAAAGTAGTATCGCTAATCGTACCGAAGAACGATGGCGCTATCTTAACGGCAACAGAAAACGGTTACGGTAAACGTACAGAACTTGAAGAATACCCTGCGAAGAGTCGCGGTACTAAGGGTGTTGTTTCAATTAAAGTAAGTGAACGTAACGGTAAAGTTGTTGGTGCTACGCAAGTGCTTGACGGTGATGAGCTAATGCTTATTACTAATGGCGGTACGCTAGTAAGAACACGTGCTTCTGAAGTCTCTACGGTTGGTCGTAACACCCAAGGTGTTCGTTTGATCCGTACTGGTGAAGACGAGCTAGTTGTTGGTTTACAACGTATCGATGAAGTTGAAGAAGACGAGAACGCAGTTGTTGTTGATGCAGAAAATGCAGAAGCACCAACAGAAGTTCCAGCTACTCCAACTGATGCTGCAGACAGCGCAGAAGAAGCTACTGAAGAGTAATTAAGGGTAGTGCAGTAATGTACTAAACGAGATTAACTTCATAAGGCCTGTTACTCCTAGAGTAACAGGCCTTTTTTATAAAAATCGTAATGTATCTATTGGACTTGGTGTCCCAGCTCGTTTATTACCGATCACATGGGTATACAGTTCTGTGGTTTTGATGTCAGAGTGACCTAGCAACTCCTGCACTGTTCTTATATCACTACCAGAGCTGAGTAACTGCGTTGCAAATGAGTGACGGAATGTATGTGCTGTTACGCGTTTCGTTATTTTACTTGCGACTACTGCTGCTCTTAATTTTTTTGAATAGGCTGTATCATGAATGTGATGACGGCAGACATAATTATCGTGTGGGTGGATACACCTTGTGGTTGAAGGGAATAGATATTGCCAAGTATATGTATGTAATGATGACTTATATTTTCGATGCAATGATGTTGGTAAAGACGTACTTCCAAAACCGTGAGATATATCCTTTTCATGAATAGCTTTTGCGTGTTCCATCTGTTGTTTTATCATTGGAATTAATGATTCAGGTAATAGTGTATAGCGATCTTTATTCCCTTTCCCTTTGAATATAAATATAGATTTATTTATTAAATCAATATCTTTGATTCTAAGTGATAAAGCTTCATTTAGTCTGAACCCACCTCCATAAAGTAATGCTGTAATTAAATAGTACTGGCCTGACATATGTTTGAGGATTTTTTCTACTTCAGAGGGAAATAATACAGTGGGTAATCGTTTTGGTTTTTTTGTAAAGTCGTATTTTAAATCTTTAATGTCTTGTTTTAATACATGACGATACATAAAAATAATTGCACAAAGAGCGATGTTTTGCGTGGACGCACTTACTTTTCTTTTAACCGCCAAATAATTGAGGAAGCCTTCAATTTCGGTATTTCCCATCGTCTCAGGGTGTCGTTTATTGTTAAAAATAATAAATTGTTTAACCCAATAAATGTAAACCTTCTCTGTTTTATAGCTGTAATGTTTCGTTTTGATTTCTGTTCGTATAGATTCTAAGAAAGGTGATGCTGTCATATAAAATACGCTTTTCAACTGGTGTTATATACAGTTATAGCGTGTGATTATTTATATGAGGAGCAATATGAGGTTTTAACGGAGTGAAATTGGCTTTCTTTGAAGCTTGTCATATTTTTAATGTGTTGATTATTTTATTTTTATTTGTACTCGTAATTTACTTTTACGGACCCGTATAAATAATTCCATTCTGTGTATGTCATACAAGTTAAATTGCATTAATTGTTTTGTAAGTGATTGTAACTAATAGACTATACTGTTATTATTTTAGTTCTTTAATTAATTTGAAAAAGTGTTTTACGGAATTCTGTAAAATACACTGTTGAACATGCCGGGCACAGCCCGGGGAACGCTAGATTTCAGCAATGACTTTAGATAGTGCTGGTTAAATAACCAGTGGTGAACTATCTTTATGGCTATGCAAAAATGGACCGTTCAGCGTATCTTTCAAGAGTATAGTTTAAGCCAATTAAATATTGGCTTTCCGCTGTACCAGCACAAAGCATTCAGCTTCATTCGTGACTGTCGGACAGCAAAAATGGGGGCTCACAGTCAGCATTGTTCTCAAGGCCATTTTTGCGGCGTTCACTACAATTCCTGTCGTCATCGAGGCTGCCCACAGTGCCAACATGTCGTTAAAGAGCAATGGTTAAATGACTGGTCAGCTCGTCTTCTTAATACTCAACACCATCATTGGATCTTCACATTCCCACATGAGTTACTGCCTTTATGGCGCTTTAATCGTAGCTGGTTTCAAGACGCGTTATTTAAAGCCGTCAGTCAAACGCTAAAACAATTAACCAATGATGATAAACACCTCAAAGCCAAAGTTGGTTGCATATTAGCGTTGCATACTTGGGGGCGAAATTTAAGTGAACATCCGCACATCCATTGCTTAATATCACACGGAGGTTTAAATAAAGCTGGAGAGTGGTGTAACCCGAAGCGGAAGGGATTATTTCCGGCTGAAGTAGTAAAACGATTATTCCGAGGAAAGTTTTTAGCTGCAATTAGGCAAGCGATAAAGAGTGAACAGTTGTGTTATTCAGGAGATAAAGAAGCATCATATTGGGTTCACATGGCAAATAAACTTAGTCGGGTAAAATGGCAAGTTTTTGCTTGTAAGCCGTATAAGCATGGATTAGGAGTTGCTAAATATCTTGCCCGTTATATGCGAGGCGGGCCTTTACATAATAGCCAGATCCTAGCCGTTAAAAATGAAATGGTTAAACTTAAATACCATTCACATCAAAGCGGAAGAGCAGAGAGAATTAATTTTAAAGTAGATAAATTTGAACAAAAAATATTAACGCATATGCCGTTACCAGGTAAACCAACGGTACGATATTACGGGTTATATCATCCCGGTGCGCAAACAAATCTCAATATAGCGAGAAAAAATTTAGGACAAGCGGCTTATAAAGCGCCCAGTAAACCAGATTGGCAAGCAGTACTAAAAATGCTTGGAGTAGAATTGATTTGCCCTGTTTGTGGCTGTAATAATATAGAGGTTAAGTCAGAAAAATTGAGTTGATAAAACGGAGACATATATAGCGTTTTCAGAACGTTTGGCATCGTGCTGCCTGAATTTCATAAAATGTGATTTTAGTATAGGTAAGTCAATGCCTTAAGTGTTATGGTTAAGGGATGTAAATGACTGTTTTAGTCTCGTAGTACGAAAGACATTTCCACATGGTGGACGGATGTCCAACAAAATAGATGAAGCAGACTAATTCAGTATTGAACCTCTCAGAAGGTTCTTTTTTTGCAGCCTGAATTAGCTGCTTATCTAAAACGTTATGTTGCCGAGATTGTATGGAACCCATAGAAGCTTTTGCATTATATAGACTTGATAAACTCAGTAGTGATGAGATCGTATCACTGGCTGATGCTTGGCTATGTGAAGGTGTTTTTACTGATGGAATAAATGAGCTATCAGGTTCAATTAATTCTGTAATGGCAGATATTGCACCAATTTTCGAAAGGACAATGACTGAACTAAATATTCCCTCCTTATCAAAAATTGATGCTGCTAATGTGTTAGTGAAAAGAAAACTTGAAAGGATAGTTTCTAATACTATTGATCCAGAAGAAGGAGTATCCTTTCTTTATTGGAATGTTCATCATGAAATTACAGACGAATATCCAGATAAAGATTATATAGGTGATAATCTTGGTCTAGAAAGTATTTTCTGTTGGCTTAGAGAGATCTGGGATTGTAAGGATGGCTCAATGATCCTTTATCATACAGATCTTCCCCGTGAAAAAGCAGAATTAAAATTCAGAGAGCATTTAATCGAGGAAGCCGAAAATTGGCTAAGTAATGCAACATAACCAGCGCCTGCAATCTGACTCCGCAAACTGTCACTTTTTGTGTATAAAACCCGCACAAAAACTGCCAGCTTGCTACGCAGTTTAGGCGGGCGTTATGCTGAAGGAAGCACATGGAATTAGCTACATTCGAAAATGATTTCTGGCAACTCAGAGATGGCGAGGAAGCCCAT
>Ga0209292_1003444_pt1 | contig 17362 bp, 13 predicted proteins | sample GOMGulsemesocosm_2_FD_184634 | JGI IMG/M metagenome (GOLD analysis project Ga0209292, IMG submission 184634) | Methane-oxidizing microbial communities from mesocosms in the Gulf of Mexico - GOM9C Gulf of Mexico (SPAdes) (version 2) | ecosystem: Environmental > Aquatic > Marine > Cold seeps... | reverse complement strand
TCTATCTGCGGATCGGTCGAAAGTACCTCGCTCAATGTCCGACGCACCAGAGCAGAGTCATCCACCAACATGACTTTTATTTTCTCCACGATTCAGCTCCCGTGATTGTTATTTTTCGTTGGTCATTATTTTGGTTTGCGATAAACCATCGGTGCCACCTGTTCAAGGCCATTCTCCAACCCGTTAAGTGATTCCGAATGCCCCACAAAGAGATAACCACCCGGAACCAGCTGTTGCTCAAAACGCCGCACCAATTGCTCACGAATTTCATCATTGAAATAAATCATTACGTTTCGACAAAAGATGACGTCCATCTTCTGCGGTATGCCAAAATTGCTACTCATCAAATTCAGACTTCCGAATTTGATCCGGCTTCTCAGCTCCGGGCCCATCTGTACGAGCTCTTTAGAAGCATCACTGTTACGCAAAAAATATTTCTTGCGCAACGGCATGGGAACAGGCGCTATCCGCTGCTCAGGATAGATGGCTCGACTGGCTGTATCCAAACACCTACTGGAGATATCTGTCGCCAAAATACTGAACGTCAACCCGCTATGCACTTCAACCGCTTCGTTAAGTACTATCGACAAGGTGTAGGCTTCCTCACCACTGGAGCAGCCGGCACTCCAGACTCTCAGCTCCCTACGCCCCTCCTGTAACCTCCTTTTCCCCAGCTCAGGAAGAGCCTTGTTTATCAGATAATTAAAATGTTCCGACTCGCGGAAAAAGTCGGTTTTATTGGTAGTAATCGTATCAATCAGGTGGAGACGCTCATGCTTTCCCTCTGGACTATCCAGCACATAATCCAGATATTCCTTGTAACTCTTAAACGCTAATTTCCGCAGACGCTTACGCAACCGCCCTTCCACTAACGTATGCTTCGAGCCTGTTAGCTGAATACCCACCTGATCGTTAATGAACTCAGCCACTCGCCGTAGTTCGCCTTTTGACAAAGAGCAGCCCGTTTGTGACTGCGGTGTAGTATCAGACTGCATCTCCCGCATGATCTGCACCCTGCACCTCCGGCCCTGATTTATCCAAACCATCAAGTAACACAGACGAACCGCTCTCCTGCACCTCAGTCAGCAGGCTATCCGAAAAGATCCTGTTCATATCAAGAATCATCACAAACTCATCATTGTGCTTCCCTATCGCTCTGATGAACTCTGCGTTAATCCGAGTACCCAGGCGCGGTGCAGGCTCCAGCTGATCTCTTCTGAGCTCAAGCACCTCTTTTACTGAATCGGCCAAGGCGCCCAATACCGTAAGCTGGTTATCAATACGCACCTCCACAATCACAATGCAGGTGTTAACGGTCGGCTCGATCTCTTCCATGCCAAACTGGCATCGCAGATCCACCACTGGCACGACACTGCCCCGTAAGTTGATAACCCCACGCATGTAGTCAGGGGTACGTGGCACTTTGGTGATACGACAGAACTCTAATACTTCTCTAACCTGAGTGATTTCAGTGGCAAAGGATTCATTATCCAGCGTGAACGTCAGATATTGGATAGGCTCCTCCAATACCACACTGCTTTCTTCTACATTATTGCTCATCGAATTAACTCCTATTTGGGGGCGGCCGCGAAGGCCGCCCCCTCAACCCATTAATAGCGGACGTACTCACCTTCTGCTGCGCCCTGCTCACTCATATTGAGATCGATCCCGCGGCCCGCTTCACTGCTAGACTTCCGTCCTGCACTCTTCTTCTCAGCCTTACCTCGTATAGCAGCACCAGTCGACTTGCTTGTACGCCTTTCCATCTCTGGCGCATCGCCTCTATCAGAGTTAGACGCAGACTCACCCAATTTGAAAAAAGATATCAACCGACCTTGGGACTCGGTTTGATCCGTCATCGTAGTCGCCGTTGCTGACATTTCTTCTGCAGAGGCCGCAGAATGCTGTACAACCTGATCAAGCTGCTGAATGGCTTTGTTAATCTCATCAGAACCAAGATCCTGCTCACGAGAAGCAGCACTGATTTCTTGCACCAACTCTGCCGTCTTCTGGATATCCGGCACCAGCCTTTCGAGCATCAGCCCCGCTTGCTCCGCTACTGTTACGGTGGAGGTTGATCGCTCACCAATCTCAGCGGCAGCCATCTGACTACGTTCAGCCAGCTTGCGCACCTCAGAGGCCACCACGGCAAAACCCTTGCCATGCTCGCCAGCTCGCGCGGCCTCAATGGCGGCGTTAAGTGCTAACAAATTGGTCTGGCGTGCGATTTCCTCAATAATAGAAATTTTGCCAGCAATGTCCTTCATGGCCGTTACCGCCTCGGTCACCGCTTTTCCACCTTCTTGTGCATCAGTCGAGGCCTTCTTGGCTATCTGTTCCGTCTGTCCGGCATTGTCAGTACTCTGGCGGATATTGGCAGACATCTCTTCCATCGATGATGAAATTTCCTCTAGAGAAGCCGCTTGTTGAGTCGCGCCATGACTCAGTGTTTCCGCCATCTTGTTAACTTGATCCGAGGCCGAGTTGATCTCTTGTGTATTATCCTGAACATCGTTAATAATGTGAGACAAACGTTTAATCGTACTGTTTACATCGCCTTTAAGCTTGTCAAACACACCTTCGTAGTCTGATTCGATCGTCCTCGTTAAATCGCCGCTTGCCACTGACTCTAGCACGTCAGAAACGTCATTCAGGGCAGCTTCAGTGACATCCAGCATTTGGTTCATGCCTACGGCCAGGCGTTCAAAGAACCCGGTCCGGCCCTCTACCGGAATGCGGTCACCAAATTCCCCTGCACCCGCTGCGCTCACGATGTCATTTATCTCTTTCTCGACCCGTACTTCTGCGGTCTTGTTGTCCCATTCAACCACCGTGCCGATACGCTTGCCCTGCTCATCAAATACAGGGTTACTCATGATGACCAATGTCAAACCACCAACGTTCACGGTGGTGGTATAGGTATCTTTCAAATCCCGTAGCAAATTCTGCTGGTGTGATGGATTTTTATGGAAATCATCGATGTTACGTCCCATCAAATTATCCGCATCAAAACCAGGAATAGCCGCAGTTAGTTCCTCTCGCGCATCAGAAAACATCTTCTGTACGGCGTCGTTCATGTAAATAATGACGTTATCCGGACCTGCCAACATCACGTTAGCCTGAACGTTATCTAGCGCAGTTCGAATACGTCCACTGGTCATGGCTTGCTCACGAGCATCCACGATATCGAAGCCCAGCTTGATCTGTACGGACTTAAAAGCCCTAAGAAGATCTCCAACCTCATCAGCGCGGCTGATGGGGATATCTATGCTAAGCGGGTTTTCCTGAAACTGTCGAAGCAACCCTGTTATCTCCGCCAGCGGTTTGACGAGCCCTCGTACTGTAAAGAACCCCATAACAAACATAATTGTTGCAGCACCACCCAGCACCGAGTAAACGATGTCAGTATCGTCATAATTCAGCGCAAAAAGAGTGCTAAAGGCGAGCAGTGCCAATGCCAGCGCAAAATTACCCCAGACTAAATGTTTAGTCTTAAATTTGGATTTGACTGCCGCTACCAATTTGCCAATTCCGGTGGGATGAAGGCTAGCGCGCTTGGCATTGATATCCCGATAGAGCTTCTCAGCCGATTCGACCTGCTCCCTTGAAGGCTTGCGTCGCACCGACATATATTCGTTAACGCGTCCGTTTTCTAAGACCGGCGTCACATTAGCTTCGACCCAGTAATAATCACCGTTCTTACAACGGTTCTTAACGATGCCAATCCATGGGTCGCCACGCTTGATCGTGGTCCACAAATCAAGGAATGCTTCGGGCGGCATATCCGGATGACGCACCATATTGTGCTGTGTGCCGATCAGCTCTTGCTCGGGATAGCCGCTGATGTCGATGAAATCCCTATTACAATAGGTGATAATACCTTTCAGGTTCGTCTTGGAAACCAGAATAGAACCTTCCTGCATATGCTGTTCAATATCTGTTACCGGCATGTTCACTTTCATAATTAAATTCCTAATGTACTGTGGTAGATATCGCTTCCACATTCTCAAAAAGGTTCGGAGCATCCAAAATCAATGCCACCGTTCCATCGCCTAAAATTGTTGCACCTGACAACCCTTCAACCCCTTCGTAAAGCTTCCCAAGGCCTTTGATTACCGTTTGGTGCTGACCTATAACCTCATCGACAGTAAATCCAAAACGAGAACCTCCCGTACTTATCATCACAATCTGTTCAATAGCTGGAGGAGTACCCTGTTGGCCAAACCACTCCCGTAAGCGCACATAGGGCACCAGTTCGCCCCGTACTTCGATTAATCGATTACCATTGCGCTGCTCAACATCATTGCTTGTCAGTTCAATACACTCTTCCACCAAGGAGAGTGGCAACACAAAACACTCCTTACCCACCTTCACCAGCAACCCCTCGATGATAGCCAGGGTCAGAGGCAACTCGACAGTTACCGTGCTGCCTTTACCAGGATCACTGTCAATCCAAACCTTACCGCGCAGAGACTCAATGGAGCGCTTAACCACATCCATACCCACCCCTCGGCCAGAAACGTTGGATACCGTCTTGGCGGTGGAGAAGCCCGCATCGAAGACCAGGTTATAAAGTTCCTCCGGTGTAGGGTTGGAAGCTTCTGTCAGAACACCCCGCTCAATAGCCTTGGTACGAATGGCTTCTGCATTCAGACCGGCACCGTCATCTTTAATCTGGATGACCACATGGGATGCTGAGTGGACGGCTGAAAGATGCACCGTACCTTTACGCGACTTACCTGCCGCCTCCCGTATTTCAGGGGTTTCAATACCGTGATCGATGCTGTTGCGGATCAAGTGCACCAAAGGATCGGCCAGAGAATCAATAACCGTTTTATCCAGCTCTGTATCCGCGCCTTCTGTGACCAGCTCGATGTCCTTTCCCAGTTCATTTGAAAGATCACGTACCAGACGGCGGAAGCGAGCAAAGGTGGTGCCGATCGGCAGCATACGGAGACCGAGGGTGTTATCACGCAGCTCGGTGGTCAGGCGCTCAACCTCCTCGGCAACATTAGTCAGCTGAGTATCCATCAGAGTACTGGCTGCTTGATTTAGCCGTGACTGGGCGATAACCAGTTCACCCACTAGATCCATCAAGGTATCCAGCCGCTCAGCTGGAATTTTAACGTTTGATGTCCCCTCTTTAGCTTTACGCTTTTTATGTCCATCACGTATAACCTGCTGCTCAGCAAGTGCCGCTTTAACTTTCTCGGGTGGAACATTACCTTTTTCACTGAGAATTTCGCCGGTGCGTTTCTGTTGAGCAAGCGCTTGCTCAACCTGTTCAAGCGAGGCGTCGCCCCGCTCAAGCAGAATCTCGCCAACGGGCTTTTCATCCGGCATGTCGGACCAGTGCCCGTCCTGTTCAATGGTTTCTATTGTTATGGACCACTCATCCTGAACGAAGATAAAGGCATCATCGATGCTGTTTCTGCCTCGATCAGTCGTGAGGATCAGGTCCCAGACAAGGTGACAGCTTTCAGGATCAAGCTCTGCCAATGTCGGCACACCAGCCGTCAACGTACTGATATGGCATGGGCCAAGAGCGACAAGCTCGCGCAAAATCGGAAGCGGATCCATTCCGCTGGCCAGGGCGTCGGCAGCCGGAGTAAAACGTATTCGGTAGGTTGCAACACATTGTTGCTGGCTTTCTGCCTCTAGTGTTACATCGCTGGCAACCATTGAGGTAATTGCGCTGTCTGACAACAACTCGACCAATTGCTCCAGCAAAACGGCACCTTCGGCTTCCAGACCGGGAGAGGGGTCTTTATCCTCTAGTAACCTGCGGATATGATCACCAGAGCCCAGTGCGATATCAATCAGCTCCTTTGTTACCATCAGGTCACCGCTACGCACCTGGTCAAAAGCATTCTCCAGGTGATGGGTAAAACCCGCGAGTTTGTCGAAGCCAAACATGGCTCCCGACCCCTTAATGGTGTGCATAGTACGAAAGACACTAGCGACTGACTCGGCATCATCGTACTGCTCTTCCAGTTCCAGCAATGCGGCTTCCAGCTCCACAAGCAGTTCTGCTGCTTCTTCGCGAAAGGTCTCTTCTGGTGTATTCATCATCGTTTACCGCCACCCTTCAGGTTATCTATGGACCGAAATACACGGCTCACCAGCTCAACGTTTTCAGGTTGCTCCTTCAGTTCCAGCAGCGCTGCTTCCAGTTCTGCAAACAACTTCTGAGCCAACTCAATATCTGCGAGCAACGTCTGAGCCTCTTTATGGCAATTATCCTCAGACATAGTCATCATGGGATACCCGCGAATTGACCCGTCAATCGACTCAGCTCCAGCACTTCCAGGACACTTTCACTGGCATTGCACAGTCGCAGCCCGCTCTCGGTTCCGATCACATGTTGCCGTAGCGCAACCAATAGCTGCACCCCAGCGGTATCTATCTCAGTCACGCCTGCAAGGTCGATCTTCATCCCTTTACATCCTTGACTCTGTTCCTGAAAGGCCTGCAGATAGTTAACTGCGGTGTAAATTGTTAACTCGCCCTCGAGCGCCATATGACACAAACCGTCTTCGTTAATCACTTCGATACTCATGACTACCCCCTTGGGTTCAAGCCAACTTAGCAACTGCTGCTAACAATGCAGCTGGCTGGAAGGGCTTCACTAACCATGCCTTTGCGCCAGCGTCCCTACCCGCCATCTTCATAGTGTCCCCAGTCTCCGTTGTAAGCATCATGATGGGGGTGAACTTATACTGCGGGTTCTGCTTGACCTCTTTAACCAGGCCGATGCCATCCAAATTGGGCATATTCACGTCGCTCACAATAAGGTGCACCTTCTGTCCGGTTAATTTAGAGAGTGCATCTCTGCCGTCGCAGGCCTCAATAACCTCGTATCCCGCCCCTTTCAGAGTGATACCCACCACCTGCCGAATCGATGCAGAGTCATCCACTATCAAAATTGTTTTTGTCATTTAAACCTCCCGGATTTATTAAAAAAATGTAACTTCAGCGTCTTCGCTTGTCGGAACTTCTTCAAGCACCGGAACATCTTCAGCAACCTGACCACCATGGTTTCGACGCTCCTCATCGGTACTATAATTAGCAGCTCGATCAGCCAAAAACGCATCCACATCTAAAGGCTCTAACATCTCCCCATTGGCGTTCTGAGCCCCCAATCGTGCTAATAAGTCCCCGATATCATCCTCGACATGCGCTAAAATTTGACTCACTCGATCCTGGAACTGAAAGGCCACCAGCACGTCAACAATTTCCGAACGGATCTGCTGGCCTGAGCTCCTTAAGGTCGCGCCGTCCTCCTGTAACGAGGTAATAGTTTCATGCAAGCGGGCAAATACGGTTTCTATGACCTCTTTCCCGCTGCTTACCGCCTCCGAGCTAAATTCCTTAGCCTGCTCAGCTCGCCGCAATGTTGATGACATGACGATGTCGATTTCCTCAGTCTTGTCATGAATGCTTTTCCCCAGCTCCGCCGACTGTGTTGCCAACTTCCGAACTTCAGTGGCAACCACTGCAAAACCATTTCCTTGATCACCTGCATGCGCCGCCTCAACGGCCGCATTCAAGGCCAGCAAGTTAATTTCAAAGGCAATTCTCTTCACCCCGGCAGCAAACTCAGTTAGTTCATCCGTCTGAACGGCCAGCGACCGCACCTGCTCAAGCATTTGGTCCTCATGCTCCAGCGTAGTGTTGAGTGACCCAATAACGGACTGTAGTGACTCTTGGCTCTTGCTGAATAAAGCGATCATCCCTTCGCCGTCGCCTAGCTCTTCCGTGCCGGATTTTGAAACATTAATCACTTGCTCCAACCGCTCCACCATCGCCGAAAAACGTTGCGTCAATTCGACGATGCCCTCTTCTGTTTGTTTGCGCGAAGTTCCAATCTGGCGAGACCAAACAGGAGCAACTTGGGCAAACAGGGTGTCCAACGAATCAACAGCGGCATGCAACCGCTTAACCTCTGCCTCATAATGCTCAACCGTTTGCGCCGCATGATTTAGAAGACCTGTGTGAGTCCGCCCTGCACGCTTAATAACCCAGCTTCCATACACCCCTAACGCCATTAATACTGCGCAACAGATGAAACCCAGCAGTGAAAAACCGATACCATAAAGTGCTGCAATTGCACCAACCAACACCAAGGCGACGACAATAATCAGGACTTTCATCTGCTCGCCATGAATCTCAAACCCATCCAAAACACCATGACGGAGCCCTTCATCACCCTGACCACCTGAGAAAGTCAGTTCAGAAGCTAAAGCATTGTTGGTGACCATATTCACGTATCCTTTTCTATTTTTACCGGGACTCAGTGCAAGCCTGAAACGTCATCAGGAAACAGCCCCCCTTAACGCCGGAAAACCACTACTTTTTCTGCACTGGCGATTTCAATATTTCTAATATTATCATAATTATCATTATTATCAATATTATCAGAACTATCATTATTATCAGTAATGCACTAATATCATTCATAACGCATCTTTGCTGTCCGCAAAAAAAAATCACCTATTCAAAAAAAATGATAAAATTGATACTCTTGCAGGCAACATGCCGCCAGTACAAAAAGTGGCTACTTATAGTGCGAACTGAGATTGAGACTTAATGATTGATAAAACCGTATTAAGCAGCGCAGAGGCTGCCAAAATGTTAAATGTTTCACTACGAACGGTGCAGTTGTGGGTTGAGAAAGGAGTGTTGGCTGCCTGGAAAACACCAGGAGGACACCGCCGAATCACCCTGGAATCCCTTCAGAAACTTCAACACCAGCAGTCTGTTCAAGCAGGAATAACAGAGTCCAAACTTAAGCTACTAATTGTTGAGGATGAAGCACAGCTGAGAAAGCTCTACCGTAAACAGTTTGAGCGCTGGGATATGCCCCTAGAGATTTATATGGCAGAAGATGGATATCAAGGGCTGATAATGTTTGGTGAAACAAAGCCTGACTTTTTGATTACAGACCTGATGATGCCATCAATGAATGGAACTCAGATGATTAGAACCATCCGTGACAAAAACGAGTTCAATGAGACAAGGATAATTGTCATTACCGCCATGGATAGCGATTCTGCTGAGGTCATTGAACTGCGTAAAAATAACATTGAGGTTTTACATAAACCGTTTGATTTCGATGAGCTTAAAGGACTCATCGAGGACAAAGTTTCGGCAAGGCAGTCCTAAACCAGTCAAAAGCATGAGGGCAGTCCCCTGTGACAACGGTGACATAAGAGGTGTGTTTAATGAATACGAGTGTCGATAGCTATGACAATGAATAAAGATAATGTGATTACAGAGCTGGCACAGCTACTCGCTAAGACTCAGGACCTATTGATCGCGCTCGACACTCAAAAAAACTGGCCAGCAGTGAACCATCGTTTGCAGAACCTTGTTAGCCATTTGCTCGGCCTCTCGACGCCTTTTGAGATCACGCTCGTCGCTCAACTCCCCAGAGCGCTGGCGTTTTCGCTGACCGCGACAGAGGAAGGAGCGTCACCGGATGATATTGAGAACATTACAGCTGACCTTCACAGCTTGGAGTCAGCCCTGCAATCGGAGCTGAGAATCCGGTCACTCACTTCAAGCCAGAAGTACGGCCACGAGCATACCCCTGATACTCTAGAAACGCGCCATCAGCTTAACAATATCTTATTGCTATCCACCGACCCAGAGCTAGTTTGTGCTCAAACCGGAATCAATAGTTACCCCGGGCTGTCGACACAGGTCGCGCCTGATCTGAACTCTGCGCTTAATACGCTGCATCATCACCCTATAAATGTTCTCATTATCGATATTCGGGCGATTGAGGGCTGCACCGCTGAAATAGCAGCCCTGCTGAATGAAAAACAACGTACGGAAAATACCCAGCTGCTGCTGTTAGCAGAAGAGCGTGATATTGGAGCGCTTCAAGAGTTGCGCCCACTCTCTTGGCAATGCCTGCTCATCAAGCCTGTTCAGCCCTCCGTGCTACAGGCATCCATAAACAATCTGTTGCAGCAAGCCACTAATTCATACATTAGAAATATGAAGCCCGCTGAGGAGCGATTTACACACGGGCATGAAATTCAAGCCCTGAACCAACATGCTATTGTCACCATCACAGACAAGAAAGGCGCGATCACCTACACCAACGACCTATTTTGTCTGATCAGTGGTTATTTCCCAGATGAACTGGTGGGAAAAAATCACCGCATACTTAAATCAGGGGTACACCCCGACGCTTTCTATCGTGATCTCTGGAGAACCATCGCCTCAGGGGACATCTGGAAAGGAGAAATTTGTAATCGTAGCAAGGATGGTAGTCTCTACTGGGTCGCCTCAACCATTGTTCCATTTTTAGATAATAACGGTCGCCCCTACCAATATGTGTCTATTCGTACCGATATTACTGAGACCAAACGGTTTCAACTAGAAGCCAAGAAATCGGATGAGCGTCTACGCTTGAGTCAAGAGTTCGCCAACATTGGCACATGGGAATGGAACATAGAGACAGGCGAACTGTACTGGTCAGAATGCATTGCCCCGCTTTTTGGGTATCCCCAGGGAGAACTGGAAACCTCCTATGAAAACTTCCTGAAAGCGGTCCACCCCCATGACCGTTCACAAGTAGAGAACGGTGTAAAGAACTGTGTAGAACAGGGCACCGAATACCTAATCGAACACAGGGTGAGCTGGCCCGATGGACAGATCCGCTGGGTATTGGAGCGGGGGGATGTTACTAGAGATGAGCAAGGCAAACCGCTGAAAATGCTTGGTGTCGTGATGGATATTCATGATCGAAAGATGGCGGAGATGGCTAAACACGAAAGCGAGAAAAAATTTCGTAACCTGTTTGCCCGATCACCCGCTGGAATCATCTTGTGCGATATCAATGGCCGGTTACTGGAGGTTAACCAGACCCTGCTGGAGATCATGGGCTATACCCAGGATGAGTTCTATGCGCAGGATAAACACAACAGTCTACTTCAGCAATTCCCTAATCTATCGAACCTTGGTCTGGTGGAGCAGTTCAGAATCACAGCTCAGCAAGAAGCGGTTGAAAGCAAGCTACCCCATAAAGACGGCCATCAATTGGAGTTGCTGCTGAGTTTTTCGTTAATACCCGACAAATTCGGCAAGCCGTTAATTAGCATCATTGTTCAAGATCAGACAAAGAGAAAGCAGGAGCGTCAAGAGCTGAAGATCTTCCGGAGGATCTTTGAGAGTACCCAGCAACCCATCGGCATCGCTAATGCGGAAGGTGAATTGGTATTTTTCAACCAGCCTTACGAGGAACTCCTTGGTCAGGCGGGTGAGTCCCTAAAGGGATTATCGATTACAAACTTCTTAGTAGAGTCATCACCCGTAGCGCTGACAGATGAAATCATGGCAACCCTGGCTGCCGACAAAAGCTGGTCAGGCTTGTTACCAATTCAGCGCGACGATGGCAGCAAACTAATAACAGATAATAACTTCGGTACCGTTTCTGGGCCTGATGGTTCGGTGCAGTTCCTGTTCCATATTGCCCGCGATTACTCTGATGAAATAGATCAACAGGAAAAACTAATGAATGCAAAGGATATTGCAGAGCGTGCAAGTCACGCCAAATCGGAGTTTCTTTCCAGTATGAGCCATGAACTGCGCACGCCCTTAAACGCTATTCTTGGCTTTTCCCAACTTCTCGAATACGACGATGATCTGGCTGATGACCAACAGGATAACATTAATGAAATCAGCAAAGCTGGTCGCCACCTGCTGGAGCTAATCAATGAAATTCTTGATTTAGCAAAGATCGAGTCTGGTCACGCCACTCTCTCGATCGAACCCATCCAAATAGGGGATCTGCTATCGGAGTGCATCACCTTACTACTCCCTGTCGCCCAGCAACGTGGAATTACGCTGCATCTGAAGGGTGAGAGCGCCCACTATGTTCAAGCCGACTGCACCCGACTTAAACAAATATTGCTTAACCTGCTCTCTAACGCGATTAAATATAACCGCGAGCAGGGTTCGGTGTTCATTAACTTAACCACCGTTGATGAAAAGACACTAAGTATCACCGTCTCCGACACCGGTTATGGCCTATCTCAAGAACAACAGGAAAATTTATTCCAGCCCTTTAACCGCCTTGGCGCAGAGAATACCGAAATAGAGGGCACCGGGATAGGGCTTGCCATTACTCACAGACTAACAACGATGATGGGCGGAGATATCAGCGTCGAGAGTAAAGAAGGCGTCGGTAGTCAATTTAGATTGGAACTACCTTTTGAGCCATCTCTGAAAGAACCTCAAGAGCTAGAAACTACGCAGACAAATGCCATAGCGGCAACGGCGGATTTCAGCACCGTCGATAGCGTATGTCCTGCTCCCAAGTCAACTCATCAAATACTCTACATCGAAGATAATCCAGCCAACCTCAGATTGGTGTCTCGAATACTGTCTAAACGACAACACATCAATTTGATTACGGCTCACGAACCAGTACTAGGACTCGAACTGGCCGCCGCACATCAGCCAGAACTAATTTTGCTGGATATCAATATGCCTGACCTGGATGGCTATCAGGTATTGTCTCGGCTACGCTCAAACCAGCAACTGAAAGATATTCCTGTGATAGCCGTAAGCGCAGCGGCCATGCCACGAGATATCAAAAAAGGAAAGGAAGCCGGTTTTTCCGACTATCTAACAAAGCCTCTTAATGTGGAGAAGTTTCTTACCACACTGGATTATTACCTGACGGAATGCGAACCTAATAAAGACAGGTCTGAAAATGAATAACCGCTGGCCCCCTGACCGTGATGAGGCATCCATTCTCATTATTGATGACGAGCCGGCTAACCTGAAGCTATTAAATAAAATGCTCCACGGTATGGGGTATAACAACCTCTGCCTTATTCAAGACCCTAGAGACGTGTTGACGCAATATCAACAGTGCCGCCCAGACCTGATTTTACTCGACATTAACATGCCTTATCTGGACGGATTTGGCGTACTGAGTCAGCTAAAGGAACTAAACGATCCGCTTTTACCGCCCATTGTCGTACTAACCGCACAAACTGGGCGAGAATATAAATTACGCGCATTGACGGAAGGGGCAAGAGATTTTATCAGCAAGCCTTTTGACCAAGCCGAGCTACAAGCCCGCGTCCGCAATTTACTTGATGTGCACCTGGCCCATCGCCTGATGCATGACCAAAAAAATGTTCTCGATGCGATGGTACGCGAACGTACTGAGGAGTTACGCCATACACGCCTGCAAGTCATACAACGGCTGGGCCGTGCCGCCGAATACCGAGATAACGAAACAGGATCTCATATCATACGCATGAGCCAGTTCTCCATGCTGATCGCTCAGATTATGGGCTTAAGCCAAGATCAATGCGATTTAATCTTACATGCCAGCCCAATGCACGATATTGGAAAAATTGGTATTCCGGACCATATATTGCTCAAACCAGGAAAACTGGATCCAGATGAGTGGGAAATAATGAAGGGACATTCATCGATAGGGGCCACACTACTTGACGGCGATGATTCCGCTTTAATTAGGATGGCTCGCTCTATTGCTCTGACTCACCACGAAAAGTGGGATGGCAGCGGTTACCCTCGTGGCCTTGTAGGCTCTGAAATCCCGATTGAAGGGCGCATCGTTGCCGTTGCTGATGTTTTTGATGCACTTACCTCTGAGCGCCCCTATAAAAAAGCATGGAGTATCGACGCTGCTGTCGATCTAATCCGAGATAGTGCCGGCAGCCATTTTGACCCTCACATTGTGGAATGTTTTCTCGAAGTCCTGCCAAAAGTTCTTGCGGTACGCACTCAATATAGCGATTCAGAAGTTGACCTAGGTGGATTATTATCTGGCAGGCAAATAACTTTATAGGATAGGAGTTCTTATGAAACAGTGGCTATACCTGGAAGATGGAATGTCCAATCTGGCCGAGTCTTTCCTGCAGGGTTGGAGCGAACAACAACCCTGCGGAGGCATTTTAGCTTTAGTATCGGAAAAAAGTCAGGCGACCATTCCGTCATTACAAACACTGTCTCGAGAGTATCAAGTCGGTATTGTTGGTGCTGTTTTCCCTGAACTCATTGTGTTGAATGATTTTAAAGATAGCGGTGTTCTGCTGTTATGGATGAGTGAAATGCCGAACTACTGTCTCTGTGAAGCAGAGAGTGCTGCTGACGGAGAAACACCATACCCAGTTGAAGCGATCACACAATTAATCGATGAAAGTGCGGATTCCACCTCCCTTAAAAAAACACTGTTTCTTATTTTTGACGGGGTGATGCCCAATATTGCCACCCTGCTCGATGAGATTTATGCGGAAATTGGAAATGAAGTTTTCTATTGCGGTGTAAATGCCGGTAGCGAAACATTTGAACCAACACCCTGCCTGTTTGATCAAGACCGAATCGAGCAAAATGGTGTATTGGCTTTATTGGGGGGAAATCATTTAACCTCCTATCTGAAGCATGGATACCAACAGCCCTCAAATACGTTCATTGCTAATGCTGCAGAGGGTAATTGTATTAAGCAGATAAATTTTCAACCGGCTTTCCAGGTCTACCAGCAATTGATCAAAGATCACTTTGACATCACCCTGACACAAGAAAACTTTTACACATACGCATCGCACTTTCCTTTTGGTATTAAACTGGCGGAGGGTGAAGCGTTAGTACGAATTCCGGTCAGACTGGAAGATGATGGCTCTATCCGGTGCGCGGGTGAAGTATCTGAAAATTCTCTACTGATGCTAATGGAGGGCGTTCAACCAGGGGAAAGCAGCGTACCTGATGCGATCTTTGAATATAGCACCCAATTTTCTGATGGCCTCGATCTGCTTTTCTACTGCGCAGGAAGACGGATACACCTTGGGACATCAGCAGAAATCGAATTAAAAAACCTCGAAAAAAGTTTCCCTCCTAACAGTATGGTTGGAGCACTAAGCCTCGGTGAAATAGGCAGCATAAAGCAATCTCGCTATCCTCTTTTTCATAATGCGGCCATTGTCGCCGTTACTGGGATTCTCTAATGAATACTGAATATACACTCAGCATTCTCTATGACCTCGCCTCAATCATCGCGAGTGAAACAAAAACCACCGTCATGGCGAAGCGCTTCATTCAGCGACTGCTTTTTCACACCGGCTTTTCCTGCGGACTACTTCTCTGCGAAAGAGAGAGCAATAACTGGCACCTCTGTACCGTCGTAGGTAACCGAGCGCTAAAACAAAAAACCGGATTGAATATTAGTGTAGCGGAGGAAACTAAGCCCGCTCTAGAAACGGCACTGGGCGAACACTTAAAGGATATAGCGGACTACCCTGGCAGGCTACACCTTCCCTTACCAAAACTGGGTGAAATTCTATTGTTATCTCCAGAGAAAACGGCAAATGGGGAGGCTTACCAAAGATTATTTTTCCCGGTTTTAGCGAACTTCAGTAAGAGTTATCAATTGTGTCGTGAAAACGAAGAGATAAAACAGCGCCTCTATGAGCAGCTCCAACAACGTGAACAACTTCTATCGTCCATATTAGAAGCAAAGGAAGCTGCCGAACATGCAAACCAGGCCAAAACTGAATTTCTTTCCAGCATGAGCCATGAGCTCCGCACCCCCATGAACGCCATTATTGGCTTTTCTCAGCTATTGGAGTACGACAACAAGCTGAATGATGATCAACAGGATAGCGTTAATGAAATCAGCAAAGCCGGTCGACACTTGCTGGAGTTAATCGATGAAGTTCTTGATTTAGCCAAGATTGAATCAGGTCATGCCGACCTCTCATTCGAATCAATCCAAGCTGGAGATTTGCTTTCGGAGTGTATTGCCTTGCTTACCCCAGTCGCCCAGCAGAGCGAAATCACGCTGCATCTGAAGGCCGAGAATGTCTATTATGTTCGAGCCGACCGTACCCGACTTAAACAAGCATTACTTAACCTGCTATCCAACGCGATCAAATATAACCGTGAGCAAGGTTCCGTGTTCATTAACTTCGTCCCCATTGATGAAGAGGTGCTACGTATTACCGTCTCCGACACCGGCTATGGCCTGTCTCAAGAACAGCAGGAAAACTTATTTCAACCCTTTAACCGTCTCGGGGCGGAAAGTAGCGAGATAGAGGGTACAGGGATAGGGCTTGCCATTACTCACAGCCTGATAAATATGATGGATGGATATATCGGTGTCGAGAGTAAAGAAGGCGCTGGCAGCCAGTTTTGGCTGGAGTTACCTCGAGAACTACAGACTCCGCAGACGAGTAATATAACCGCTACGACGGTCATCAACACCGCTGATGACGCATACCCTGCTCCGAGTTTAAACCACCTTGTGCTCTACATCGAAGATAACCCCGCCAACTTAAGGTTGGTGACCCAGATACTGTCTAAACGTCAACACATCGACTTGATTACAGCTCTCAAACCTAGATTGGGACTTGAGCTGGCTGCCATACATCAGCCAGACCTAATTTTACTGGATATCAATATGCCAGAGCTGGATGGCTATCAGGTATTGTCTCAGCTGCGCTCAAACCGGCAACTAAAAGACACTCCTGTGATAGCGGTAAGCGCAGCGGCCATGCCACAAGATATCGCAAAAGGAAAGGAAGCCGGTTTTTCCGACTATCTAACAAAGCCGCTTGATGTCAGGAAGTTTCTTGCCACAGTTGATCATTACCTGGCGGTATTCAAACATGATGAAAGCAAGAATGAATAATGAATGGAGCTTAAGGCCAAAAGAGGCCTTCTGAATAGCCCCCGGGTTTCTAGATACTTAACAATCTCTCAAAATGTCACGCCGTGGGATAAAAGCGCCGCCGTTAAACTGACCGACAGTAATGCGCCCATCAGAATCATTTTTTTCTAGCTGGCCAGAATGTGTACGGGATGCCTGATACCGAATTGACGACCCCGTAATTGGGTGACTTAATTTGCCAGTCTAGCGATTCATTTCAAGAGATTGAAAAACTGCATCGGGATCAATAGCGGGCGCAACAAGCTCGTCAACCTTTAGTCGCGCCAGCCCACAGCGTACATTTATCATATCATCAACACTGATAACCTTATCAAGGTGTTGGGGCAACTTAACCCTTCGCTAAAATCCTTAGCAAAACATGAGCAGCCTCAAATAGGGTGTTGAATAGCCCCCATAACTCTAGGCACTCCGCATAAAGATAAAGAATGATTGTAGGAAGGAAATCGGCCTTTTTTGTGCCTGCATCCAAATCACATCCACACCTTACCCTTCACGCAGTTACCCCTCCAGATACACTGAAATGGCATCGCAAAACAAATCCCTGTAGCAACCAGATTTTGTCGCCTATTTATCCGAATGAGTTATTCAGCGTCGTCGCCAGCTATGTAATAATTACATTCGACGTAGCATGTGCCATCCACTTTG
>Ga0209292_1003442_pt1 | contig 17367 bp, 14 predicted proteins | sample GOMGulsemesocosm_2_FD_184634 | JGI IMG/M metagenome (GOLD analysis project Ga0209292, IMG submission 184634) | Methane-oxidizing microbial communities from mesocosms in the Gulf of Mexico - GOM9C Gulf of Mexico (SPAdes) (version 2) | ecosystem: Environmental > Aquatic > Marine > Cold seeps... | reverse complement strand
TCTATAATAATTAAACTATTGGCTCGCTTACGTTGCCACATCATTTTAAATATATGTGCAAACATTAGTGTGCTCCTTTTAATGCGTTGATTGGGTTCATACGTGACATTTTCCAAGCAGGGTAAACCCCTGATAGAAGGCCGAAAAATAAAATGACCAGTACAGTAGAGCCTAATACCCTAAAATTGATTTCAAAACTATGGAATGGCACAACGCCACTCAATGAAATGAAGTACATGGCAAGCAAAGCAAGTGCAAAGCCTATGACTCCACCAATGCAAGTAAGAATAATGTTTTCTAACATAAACTGGCTAATTAAATGACTAGAGCGGGCACCAAAACTTTTTCTTACGCCTATTTCTGATGCTCTTTCCAAAATACGACTGATGTTTAGGTTGATTAAATTAATCGTCGGTAACAACATAAACAAAACCATAGCTACAATTAGCCACATAGTGAGCTCTTTGGTTTTTGGCGGTACGTTTAAGTCTCTATTAAATAATCGGGCTATTTGCTCAAATTTCGTATTAGCGCTAGCAGTGACAACAGGCCACTTTTTAGGATCAGGATGTTTATAATCGGCAAGTCGTTGATGAAACTCTCTCTTCATTTCCGGAACTTGTTGAGATGTTTCTGCCATAATTAATCCTGTAAAACCTCCCATGGCTTGTTCGGTAAACGCAGTAGAAGCGGTAGCGAATAACGGGACCCAAATATTGGAGAAGGCATTAAGGTGCAAAACAGAGACGTTTTTTACAACACCAATTACTTGATAACTAACTCTACCCACAGTTAACGATTTACCTAACGCAGAGTCTTCATCAAAATATTGACGAGCGGTATCTTCGCTGATTACGGCCAAATGTTGGCCTTGTTCCGCTTCTGCTTTGCTAAATGGGCGACCTTCAATAAAATCAAATTGTAGAATTTTCCAATACTGACTGTCAGTGCGTTTTAAGTAAGACTTAATCCGTTTACCGTTGCGAAATCCTATAGCTTGACTTTGCATGCTAAAAATACTTGTTAGCTCTGGTGTTTTCATGGGTTTCATTACAGCATTTAGAAATTGGTAACCAGGCAAATCCCTTTGGTTCGCTCTGCCATTTGCTGCAGTAATGCTAACTTTATCTACCGCTAAGAAACGCTCGCTGTTGCGCTCAGCACCTGGTGGATGCGTAATATTTTCGATCAAACTACTGATCAGTAAAACCACCATCAAAGTCACAGAAATACAAAATAAACTAATAAAGGTATAAAATTTTCTGCGCTGTAAAACCTTAAAGGCTAATAACATATAGACACGTAACATTTTAAACTCCCTTAATTAACCAATTGTCCGTCAAATAACCGGATAATGCGCTCGGTACGTTGAGCTTTTTCATCGTCATGAGTCACCATAACTATCGTGGTTTTATCTCTCTTATTTAGATCGTCTAAAATAGCCATAATTTCATTACCCATTGCACTGTCTAAGTTCCCTGTAGGTTCATCGGCAAGTAATATTTTGGGTTTACCAACAATTGCCCTAGCAATAGCAACACGTTGCTGCTGACCACCTGATAATTGATTTGGGAAGTGTTTTGTTCTTGCGTTTAAGCCTACTTTATCAATAGCTTCCAATGCTAATCGGCGTCTTTCTTTTGTTGATATCTTACGGTAAAGCAAAGGGAGTTCTACGTTATCAAGCACACTTAAATCGTTAATAAGGTGGAAACTTTGAAAAATAAAGCCGATTTTTTCGTTACGAATAGGGGCAATACTTTTATCGCGATAACTTTCAATTTTTTGTTCATCAATATAAATTTGTCCTTCACATGGTTTATCTAATAAACCAATCATATTCATTAAGGTTGATTTCCCGCAGCCTGATGGACCCATAATGGAAACAAATTCACCACTTTTAATATGTACTGAGACATCATTTAATGCGGTAGTTTGTATCGTATCGGTACGGTATGACTTTTTCCCTTGCTCTATTCTTATCATTGGTTTTATCCTAATAATTTGTTTATATTAGCTAAATGCTAGTTAATTTGAATGCTAGTTAAATGCTGGTATTCACTTATATCTGAAATGATGACTTGGTCACCTTGTTCTAAACCCGCAATAATTTCTATATATTGGGCATTACTTAAACCTGTAGTAATTCGTCGTTTATTGGCGTCCCTTTGATTAACAACAAATATTTCTTGTAATCCGCCGCCGTTAAAAGCAACACCATTTTTAACTCGTAAACTTTTTTGTTTCTGAGCCGTAATAATTTCAAGTTCCAAGCGCAGGTTAGGCCTAAGTTGCGAAATATCGGCTTGGTTAAAATCTACTAAGACCTGCATCACTCCGTCAGTTACGGTAGGCAATACTCTGCTTAATGTGCCTACGCTGTCACCACTGGGCAGTTTAATTTTCACCTCAAGGCCATTCGATAGTTGTTGTGCATAATAATCAGATAGCGTGCCTTCAATTCGGTAACTGTTAAGGTTGGCTACTTTAGCTAAGGTCAACCCTTGGTTAACGTTTTGTCCGGTTTGATCTAATACATGAGTTAAAATTCCGTCGTAAGGTGCTTTAACTTGGCACTGAGCAAGTAATAGTTGCTGTGTAGCAAGTTGCTGGCTCAGTATTTTCTTTTCGAGTGATATCTTCTCAAGATCAATTTTTATCAGCGCGCGGATGTCGTTTACTTGCTCTTCTAATTGACGCAATTCGATTTGTGTTTTCTCGACGTTAAGTTTGGCAGTATCAACGTCAAAATCAGAAACAATATGGTTTTTCTGTAATTCAAGATAACGATTAAGGTGAATGTTTTGGCCTTTTAAATCAACATTCAATAATTCTATTCGGCTTTGCAGGGCTCTAACATCTTTCGTTTGTTGTTGTTTAAGTCGAACGATAGCAACATCTTTAAGTTGTATTTGGTCGCTCAGACCATTTACTAAAAGTAAAATCTTACTATTGTTAAGCTCCATTATTATGTCACCGGCTTGTACTTGCGCCCCGGCTTTTAAAAACACGCGGGTAATTTCAGTTTGCATCGGGCTAGATATTTGCTGCTCAAAACGTGGTACAACGATGCCTGAAGCTACAATACTACTACTTACAGGCCCTTGCTCAACATGAGCTACCTGAATGCTGTCGCGTTCTATGGCTGGTGATATCATGATTTTAATGCCGTAAAATAAGGCAAAAACAATAGTTGTCCATCCGATAAATTTACCTATTTTACGTTTTTTTTGTGCATTTAATGTTGCATGGTCAATACTGGAATCCACTGCTCTGCGGCCTATATTAATATTATTCATATAGCCACTATTACAAAATAAGTACCAAGTTTGTAAAAGTCGTTGATAAAGGTTTTAATGTATTGTATTTGTTGGTAAAAACATTAGTTTTGCATTTCATTCAAATAAAAAATCTTGGCTGGTTATTATATGAAACTGACCGATTGTAACCAGAGGTGTACGAATTCGGACAATTAACAAATGATAATCTCCTTGTAAACTTCGTGTCGAGATGGGGGGGACTTATTGTTCATCTGTAGCTAGTTGCTTTAGCCATAATAAGTTGAAAATAAAAGTTTTTTTATAATCAAGTGGATGATTTACTTGTTGTTATTAATGTTTCATTTCAGTAACATATTATTTATGGAGTTTATCTTATAACAACTTGGAGTTTTTAATGTTTCGACATATATGTCTCGTTTTTTCTATTTTTCTTTTCTCTGCCAGTGCCATGGCAAAAGAAGGGGGTATTCCATTAGAGCATTTCAACCAAATGCCTTTGGTGCAGCAACCTATTATCTCTCCTGATGGTAAAAATATTGCAGTTATTTTAAATCAAGGCGATACCACTCAAGTGGCACTGTTCCCTTTTGATGACAAGAGTAAAATGCAGATTTTATTGCAGCTGGGTACTGAGAAATACCGTATTGAAGATATTAGTTGGGCGAATAATAAAAGAGTTTTAGTGTCAGTTACACAACCCTTATTTATTAGTGAATGGAAAAAAAGAGTTAGAACAAATCATATTTACTCTGCCAGTATCGACGGTAGTGATGTTATCGAACTTAGAATGAAGACGCGGAAGAAGTCAAAGTCATCTTTTTATATGAACAGCCCTGATTTAAAAAGCTTACTGAAAGAAGATCCTGAGCATATTTTAGTAACCATGAATAATGAGCGAGATAATTTTTATTCTTCTATTTATAAAGTGAATGTTAATACTGGGGAGTTCTCCAAGTATTTGCCGAACACAAAACGTATTTATAGTTGGGCAGTAGGTCATAGCGGAGATATCTTGCTTGGCGTAGGTGCGGATAAAAACTATAAAAATAAGACTCGTTATATTTACACCCGCAAAGATGTTGATTCAGACTGGCAAATGGTAAAAACGTTTGAAAATTATAAAACAGAAACATTTTGGGCCCAATCATATGATCCTAAAAGTAATTCAATTGTAGTTATTTCTGATTACCAATTAAATAAAAAAGCTTTGTGGAGATACCATATAGAAAGCGGTGAGTATGAATTATTAGCAGAAGCGCCTGGTGAATTCGATATCACTGGTACTATACGACGTTTAGAAGGAAAAAATTGGACTATTGTTGGTTATAAGTACAATGATAACTTTGTTAAGCGGGTTTATTTTGATAAAAGCAGTAATAAGTTTGCCCAACAAATTGCCACCCTATTTGATAAAAGCAACTTAAAAGCAAACATCTATGATTGGGATGAAAATAAAGAAAGGCACATCATTTATGCTGTTAGTGATAAGTCGCCAGGTAAATTTTATTTGTATGACAAAAAAACGAATAAACTTAATTTTTGGTATGCAAAGTTTCCACAACTGGAAAAAGCTAACTTAGCGCAGGTTCAGCCTTTTGACTTTGAAGCTCGCGATGGCATGAAGTTGCATGGCTATTTAACCCTGCCTAATAATGTGAAAAATCCACCGGTGGTTCTTTATCCACATGGCGGGCCTTTCTCAAGAGACAGCCAATATTTTGATAGTTATGTACAGATGTTTGCTAACCAAGGTTATGCAGTATTACAGGTGAACTTTCGTGGTTCAACTGGCTTTGGTAACAAATATGAAACCGCAGGCTATCATCAGTGGGGCAAAAAAATGCAAACCGACTTAATTGATGCCATGGACTGGTTAAAAGCAAGTAAACAAGCTGATGCCAGTAACGCTTGTATTGTTGGTGGTAGTTATGGTGGTTATGCTGCGTTATCTGCTGGCTTTCAAACTCCGGAACGATTCAAATGTATTATCAGCCTTGCTGGCGTTGCAAACATGACTACTACGTTAGCTGATTGGAAGCGCTGGGGGAATAAGGCCGATATCGAGAATGCTATTACAGATAACCAGTCTGAACTCGAGGGACTGTCACCAATAAACCACGCAGAAGCGTTTAAAGCACCAGTGCTTTTAATTCACGGAAAAGTAGACGCTGTGGTGAGTTACCGTGAATCAGAAGCTATGTATAACGCGCTAAAAAGGGCGGATAAAGAAGTGGATATGGAGTTATTTAAATATGGAACTCATCATTTTAATGATGCTGTAAACCGTAAAAACACTATGGAGCTAATGGCTGATTTTTTACGAAAATATTTATAATAACATTTGAATTAAAGATTATTGAAAAAGCTATTGTAAAGCAGCAAAATTAATTGCTGCTTTTTTATGCACAGATTTTTTACCATGGAGTGGTTACTAAAGATGTCTTTATTCTTTATTCTGGCGCTTTTTCGTTAATGCCTTGAGGTAAAAAAATTCGCACAATTAACCCTCCATTTTGGCGGTTGTTGAGGCTTATTTGGCCGTCATGTGCTTCTATTATCTCTCTACATAAGGCTAGACCTAGCCCCGTTCCTGATTGTTTCGTTGAATAAAATGGAATAAGTGCATTGTGTAGAACAATGTCTGACATACCTGTTCCCCTGTCTGCTATGGTTATTTGGCATCCACCCTTTAATAAATTTACAGCTAGGGTAATCTGATTATCATCCGAATTTGCCTCAACAGCATTTTTCAAAAGATTGATCAATACTTGCTCTATTTGGGCAACATCAAAATAAGCGGGCTGACTGGGTAAATCACCTTCGACAATAAAGGTTGATTGCTCTTTTAGTTTTTCTATTAAGTCATACCAATTGTTTTTTTCAATGATAGGCATAGGTAGTTTGGCAAATTTAGCATAACCACTGATAAATCTATTTAAATGCTCAACTCTGTCTTTGATGGTAGAAAAAACTAAAACAAGTTTGTCGTGCGCTAAATTATTAGCTATTAACTGGCCAGAATGCGCCATAGAAGAAATTGGTGCTAAGGAGTTATTTAACTCATGGCTAATTACCCGAATAACTTTTTTCCACACCGCGACTTCTTGTCTGCCAATTTCACGGGTGAGCTGCTTGAATAAGAATAAATGATGGTATTGATTATTTAATAAAAACTGGCCACGAGAAATATGCCATGTGTGGACTTCATCATCATCTTCGATGGTAAATAAACCATCTTTATCTGCTGCAATGGCTTGAGTTAAACTTTCTGGCCAATGCTTTCTCATTTCAGTAAAACTGTTACCTTCGAACCGTTTACCGTCGTTGAGTAAAGCTTTTGCTGAAGAATTAGCATAAATAACATGATCGGTATCATCGACTAGCGTCATTGCTAATGGCGAGCTTTCGATGACTTTATCAAGTAATAACTCTCGTTGATAAATATGTTGCTTCTCTTTTCGTAAACTTAAAGAGGCCTCATTAAATAATTGATTAAGCTGGCTGAATTCATCATTTGCAATAACCGGTAAAGAAACAGTAAATTCATTATCTTTGAGATTAAGTAACCCTAGCTTTAAAGATTGAAAATTTTTATCGATACTTGAGTAACAATATAAAGCTATAGCAAGGGCGATAGGCAATATAAATAGCATTAGCAAGCTAAAGTATTGCCAGTTGTCACCACCAGCGGCATGATAAACTAAGGTACAACTTACAATAACTGCTAAACATGTCGCTATAATAAACTTTGCTTTAATGGAGTCGAATATCATTTTGCGATACCAAATTTGTCCATTCGTCGGTATAGGGCTTGGCGGCTAAGGTTTAATGTTTTTGCTGCATGGCTGATATTGCCATCGGCGGCATTTATCGCTTGAGTTATATCTGTTTTAGTTAATTCATTGTTTAACTTTTCTGGCGTTATTTTAATTGCAGATAAACCAAAGTCAGCAGCGCTTAGGTCACTCGATTGATTAAGTAACATCGCACGTTGACATGAATTCTCAAGCTCTCTGACATTACCTGGCCATGGATGGGTTTTTAGCGTTCGCTCCACCTCTAATGGCAAATTTATCTTAGAATTCAAAAAATGCTTGGTCAGCGGAATAATATCGTCAACACGGTATTTTAGCGCCGGTATATCAAGCTGAATAACATTAAGGCGATAATAAAGATCTTCTCTGAATTTTCCGGCTTTTATGTCGTCTAATAAATTCGAGTTAGTGGCGCTGATCACTCTAACATTTACTTTTTGAGTAATATGGCTACCTAAACGTTCGAACTCTCCCGTTTGTAATACCCTCAGTAACTTTACTTGTCCGGCTAAGGGGAGGTTACCAATTTCATCTAAAAATAGTGTACCGTTATTTGCTGCTTCAAAACGGCCTATACGTGTTTTGGTTATCCCTGTAAAAGCGCCAGGCTCTGCACCAAATAGTTCAGCTTCCATCAGTTCATGAGGAAGGGCGCCAACATTAACTTTAATAAATGCTTGGTTATTTCGTGATGAATTTGCTTGAGTGATCTCAGCTATTTTTTCTTTTCCGGTACCGTTTGGACCAGTAATTAGTATTGAGGCATCAGACTTTGCTATTTGTAATGTCATATCAATTAAACGTTGCATTGATGAACTTGCAAAAACAATACCGCATAATTGATGAGACTTTAGGTTAGCACTACGTTCGTTATGTTGGCGTAAAAGGTATTCATTTGCTTGGTTTAATTCACTGATTTCAATTAAATTCTTAATGCTAACCAATAGCTTTTCGTCATCCCAAGGTTTATTGAGATAATCGGCGGCACCGTTTTTTACTAATTCGATAGCCATTGATAAGTGTGACCAAGCAGTGATCAATATTATAGGAAGATCAGGTTTTATTTGGCGTAATTGATAAAAGGTATCTTTGCCTTCTTCACCACTGGTGGTGTCTTGGCTAAAATTCATATCAAGAATAACCAACGAAATACGCTGATGCATTACTGTTGTAATTGCCTCTTTAGGGGAGTGACAACTAATGCTCGGTAAATCATGTAGTTCGAGCAATAATTCAAGTGCCTGACATACCGATGGGTTGTCATCAACGATGAGTATTTTATCCATGTAGCTCTTTATTCATTATTGTTAAATTAAGCGTCTCAAATATCGTGAGACGCTTTATTTTATACTTAAGCTAAAACGTAAGCTAAAGTAAAAATTAACTTCAGCATCTTATGCTCTAAAACTTAACAGAGCAAAAATCAAACCGACCTTGTTGATATTGCTGGCGAGATACTTGCGGCGCTTTTCGCCGGAAATAGCACCGCTAATTGGCCTAATAATACTAAGCCGATAGTAGTAGCCATTATATAACTAATAGCAATTCGCGAAGAAGAAAAATACTCCATTAAATAACCATTTAGAAATATACTTAATATTATTCCGATGATAATACCAATAGCAGTCATTAGGAAATTCTCAATCATAAATTGAGTAATTATATCTGTTTGACTAGCGCCTAGCGCACGCCTAGTACCAATTTGACGTTTCCTGCGATTAACATTAAATATTGCCATGCCGGAAACTCCTAACGCTGTGATAAATAAAATAATACTTATAATTATTATTAACATATTAACCATCAAGTCGTCGGATTGATATTGGTCGCGTAAATCATCGGTTAATTTATTAGGTTCCATAACTACACGACCTTTATTCAGTGCCAACATTTTTTGAGTAATATTACTCATAATTCTGTCAATAGCTGTGTTATCAGTATTAATTAAAAAACGCTTGAAGGTTCTAGGGTGTACGACCGGTATAAATATATTATTATTAACATAGCTTGAACCAAGCCATGAACCTTGCATATGGCCAACTATACCTATGATCCGGATAGGTTGTTCAAACTGATAAATGTCTTTGCCAACAGCATTGCCATCTGGAAATAATTCGTCAGCCATCGCTTTGGTGATAATAACGGTATTGGGTTGAGAAGCGCCAGTAGCATAAATTACATCATCTTGAGTAAAGTCTCTCCCTTCTATAACGGTTAAACCTAGTGTTTTCAGTACGTGCTCATCAGCCCTATAAACTCCCGCTTGAACTATTTTTGCACCACTTTCTTCTATTTGTACTCTATAGCCAGAAGAATCACCAGAGCCGGTTAAAGGCACTTGATTTATAGCAACCGCATCATTTACCCCAGGAATAGCGCGCAACATGTTTTCATCTAATTCAAGCTGTTGTTGTATATCAATAGCTTTGTCGAAGGTAAAAATGTTAAATGAAAATAATTGAGACTCATCTAGCCCAGAATTTCTTTGCATTAACTCTAAACGTTCATTAATAATGTAAGCAGCATTACTTACTACCGCTAGGGTGAGCGCCACTTGCAATACCATTAAAATAACGCTGCTTTTGTTTCTTAGCATGGCATTAAATATTGGAGATATATTCAACATAGTCAGCTCCTACTGTGTTTTTAAATGAATGGACGGTAGTGTTGTACAAACACGCCATGCTGGATATAAACCTGAAAGTACTGTTGCACTAATAGCGATAAGTGGCGCAGCAATAAACATGCTCATGTCCATGGTGGCTAAAACATCGAAGCCATCGTATTGATTTCTCAAAATGAACAGACCAATATTGGCAATAACTAGGCCGAGTACCCCCCCTAAAAAGCCGAGTACCCCAACTTCAACTAAGTGCTGTAAAAATACTTGTGCTTGATTTGCACCCAGTGCTCGTCTTACGCCAATTTCTGGAGCACGTTTTAAAAATTTAGCCAGCAATAATCCAACAGTGTTGATTAAACAGACAGCTAAAAACATAAAACTAATACCGACGAGGATATTACTGTCATTGCCAACAACTTCATTATATTCAAGCCACTCTTCAACATTACGTAATGTGCCTCTGGCATCATCACGCTCGAAGCGGCCTAATTTCTTTTGTTGTTCAACATAGCCAGCTAAGAAGTTTAAAAAGTCTGATTTTTTGTCGTTATTTTCTAACTCTACCCAATATTGAATCCACATGATCTCAGAGTTTAATTTGTCTTGATAAGTGTCTATTTTTTCAGGTCCCCAACCATTATTGTTACCCCAGCTAGGATATTCGTGCACAGGTAACAAAGAGAAAGGGATATAAACTTGCTCAGACCGTTGGAATTGACCATTGTTTAAGTCGTAAAATTTTGGTTTTGGGTTCCAACTTTTACTAATGCCGACGATCCGGTAACTATTCTGATTTAAATAAATATTTTTACCGAGATTATCGCCACCTCCGAATAACCTTTCATTGAGCTCTTCAGCGATAACTACTTGATTATCTGGGCTGTGATCTATTTCTTTCCCCCATGAGCCACCATATAAAAACTCAATATTAAACATCTCAAAAAAATCGCTTTGTGTTGCACGAGCTGATTGCAATATTGGAGCGAAATCAGGGTCTTGCGTTTGTATAGCAAACCCCGTTTTTACTGATGAAATTTGACGTATTGACGGTGTCATGCGTTGTATATTTATCGCGTCTTGATAAGTGACTTGCATTGGCATATCGTCATAGGTATGCCGAGTTCCGATTTTGTTCATTGTTTGCAATTGTAGGGCAAATAATTGCTTACCTTTTTCAGGCATTGGGTTTACTGAACGTACGTGATTAAGTGTTAACGCGTTCATTGATACACCAATACCAAGCGCAATAGCTAACACCATTAATGCTGTGGTTATTGGCGTTTTTAGTAAACTTTTTTTGGCCAACTTTAAATAGTAAAAAAACATAATTTTCGTCCCTTTAAGCTGAAACAGCTTGTTTGGCTTCGACTTTATTATTTTGATATAAAGTGAAGTCACATACTTGGCCGTCAACAATTTGAATGTTTCGTTCAGCTCGTCTCGCTAATTCAGGATCATGCGTAACCATAACAATAGTGGTACCACTTTTATTGATATTTTCTAATAACTCCATCACTTGGCGAGCCATTAAACTGTCTAAGTTACCTGTAGGTTCATCGGCGAGTAAAAACCTTGGAGTACCTGCTAACGCTCTAGCTATCGCTACTCGTTGTTGTTGACCTCCAGATAATTGTGATGGTAAGTGTTTCATACGGGCAGCTAAACCTACTTGCTCAAGTGCATTTTCAATACGTTCTTTACGTTCTTTACTATTAAATCCTCGATACCTTAGAGGCACGTCGACATTTTCAAATAAATTTAAATCAGGTATTAAATTAAAACCTTGAAAAATAAAACCAATTTTTTCATTTCGTATTTTTGATAATTGCCTATCGTTTAAGCCGACTACATTGATGCCATCTAATTCATAGGTACCTGTTGAAGTCGGTTCGAGTAGACCTGCCAAGTTTAAAAAGGTGGTTTTCCCAGACCCTGAAGGACCTGTGACAGAAACAAACTCTCCTTCTTTTACATTAAGGTTAAATTCACTTAATGCGTGTGTTTCTACTAAGTCTGTGCGGTATATTTTATTAATATTATTCATTTTTAACATGGTTAATTCCTTATGATGTTAGTTTAATAGCACACGGGGTTCTTGCTTAAATAACGCTAAATCTGAAACAACAATAGTATCGCCTTCTGTTGCTCCAGCTAATATTTCAATATGGCTGATGCTTGATGCACCTGTTTCAATGGCTAGTTTGCTTGCTGAGCCTTCTTGTACTAAATAGGTTGTCTTACCTCCACCTGATTGTATGAAAGCGCCACGTTTAACCATTAATACATTCTGTTTTTCTTCTAAAATAATACGAGCAGATAAACGCTGATTTTGTCGTAAACTAGCACGACTAATATCATTCATTCTGACTCTTGTTGTTACTTGGTTATTGCTAACTTCAGGTGAGATTGAAACAAGTTTGCCGCTTAACTTGACACCACCGACATTAACTTCAACCGGCATACCTATGCCCAGCTCGTCAGCATAACTTTCTGGAACATTGAGCTCAGCCTCAAAAGCGGTCAAATCTACTACTGTCATCAGAGGCTGATTAGCAGCTACTTGCGCTTTTTGTTCGGTCAACCAATTACCAATAATACCTGCGACAGGAGAGGTAATATCAAGCTCATCAACTTTCCGTTGTAATTCAATAACGGCAATTTTTTGTGTGGTCACGGCTAGCTTCTTATTTTCAATTTCAAAAGCTACGGTGTCTTTATTTAATTGTGTTTCTTGTTGAGCGTGGGTATAGGTTAACTTTGCTTTAACTAAATTGTCTTGTGTTTCTTCAAAGTCTTTTTTACTAATAAGATTTTGCTTGTTGGAGATAGAGCCACGATTAAACTCACGTTGCGCCGCGTCTAGTTCAACTTTTGCTAATTCTAGCATTTGCTTTTGTTTCAGCTCAGAGCGGCGAGCCTCTAATTTACTTCGGGCAACATCACTTACCATACTTTGTAACCGGGTGGTTGCCTGTTTTAATGTTGAATGAAGCTCTGGGCTAGAGATTTTAGCTATCGCTTGATTTTTATCGACCATATCGCCGGGTTTTACTTGAAAAGTAACTTGGCCTATTTCTGTGCTATAAATTACAGGTGCATTCGCCGCCACAATTTTACCGGTTGTGGCTATATCTCGAAACAAGTTACCTCGTTCAACTTTTGATGTTTTAACGCGTAAACTATCGATACTGAGCCGTTGATTTGACCATTCGTTTGCCGCATAAACTAGCGTAGTTAACGCTGTTAACGTAACTAATAAAATTAAAATGGTCCGTGTAACCTTAATATTTCGTGGCTTAATCGCTAGATCTTGTTGGCTGGTATCTTTTATCATCTCTTATTCCAATAGCATGTAAGTTGTTCTCAATAGAGCAGCTTACATGCCAACTCGAAATTTTTATTTAAGTTATTGAATTTTATTTGAAAAGTTTATTGTTGGTGAGGAGGTGATTGTCCGCGGACAATGAGTTAGTGTCCGATGTCTGGGAGATTCGGACAGCGGACAATAATCAAAGGATAAAACTTGTAACCCATGTTAAATCGTTTATTAAGTGCAACTTTACATAATAGAAATAAGCATTTTTAAACTCATCATAATGAGCAATAGAGCAAAGAGCCTTTTTAAAACATTTACGGGTAAATAATGAGAAGCCTTTGCCCCAAAAGGCGCGGTAACAAAACTCATTAAAGAAATTAAGAAAAAAGCAGGTAAATATATAAAGCCAATCGTGTAGTTAGTAATAGTAACTTCGCTCCAACCGTTCATTAAATAACCTAACGTTCCCGCTAATGATATGGGTAAACCTATTGCGGCAGAGGTTGCAATCGCTTTTTTTAAATCTAAATTTCTTGAAACAAGATATGGCACAGTTAAAGAGCCTCCGCCAATAGAGACTAACGCGGATATTGCGCCAATACTTGTAGAAATAACTATGATATGGCCTTTGTTATCGCTACTTTTTAATTGCTTGTTCTTCTTTATCTTCAACATTTTTATAGCAACAAAAGTCATAAAGGCAGTAAAAAAAATAGCTAAATAAAATGAAGATAAATGAGAAGCGACAAAGGTTGAAAGAAACGTTCCAGCAATAATTCCGTAAGACATGGTTCTTACTACCGACCAAATTATTGCTCCTTTCTTATGGTGTGCCCATAAACTTGAAATTGAGGTAATGATTATACAGGCCATAGATGTTCCAAGCGCTAAATGTATAACCTTTTCGTTAGGAACTCCTTGTATCAAAAAGATCGAAGTTAATATTGGTACTAAAATACCTCCGCCGCCAACGCCTAATAAACCCGCGATAAAACCAACGATAGTCCCTAATAACAAAAATGACAGTATCCATTCAGGTGTTAACATTGATAACCTTAATCTATTTATTCTAAAAACTAATGATAAATAAAATATGGCTTGGTAGTATGTCGATGATACGACTACTTATATCGAATTCATGCCAAACCTTAAAAAAATAACCCCATCTAAAGAAAGTAAACAGCGATTAACTCAGCCCATTACCATTGTTAGTCGTTCATTAGGTATTAATTCAATTGTTGAAAAGCACAGTCATAGCTGGGGGCAATTTGTCTACGCACATAAAGGTGTATTAATTGTTGCTACACCGAACGAACAATATATTGTACCTCCAGAGCAAGGAGTATGGTTATTGCCTGGCATAGAACATGAGGTTACGGCGATAAGCAATGTAGAGTTAACTAGCTTCTATTTCGATAATGCATTACTTAAAAAGCTGCCTTCTAGTTGCTGTGTGCTAAAAGTTAATCATTTTTTAAAAGCTTTAATTGCAGAGGCTAATGAAATAACAAATGATTATCAATGGAGAAGTTCTGATGGGCGGTTACTGCGCTTGATATTGGACAGGCTATCTTTAGCGGAAAACGTGATATTGCAATTGCCGTATCCAAAAGATTCAAGATTATTAAAAATGCTGACTTTAATGCAAAAAGATCCTTCTACAAATCACAATTTGGAGCAATGGGGAAAGGTGGTTGGCGCTTCAGCTCGTTCACTTTCTCGTTTATTTAAAAATGAAACAGGCTTAAGTTATCGAACATGGCGACAACGTTTAAATGTTCAGATAGCGATTAGTCAACTGTCCATGGGTAAGTCGATTACATCTATAGCTTTATATCTTGGTTATGAATCGGCTTCAGCTTTTATTCATATGTTTAAAGTAAATACCGGAATGACGCCTAGTTTTTATCGAGATAAAGAGTGATATTTTAAACTATTCGGTGTCGTTTGCTTATATACACCATTAATTTTGATAATGGTAGCTAATAGCTGTTCTGTTTATACTTTATCATGAATCGAAAGTTATGACTTGTGCCGAAGCTACATAAAAAATATTAGACACCTGTTTTTCATCTAACGTAAGCGAATCCATACAAAATCAAATTCAAAAAGCGATTTCTCGTGTAATAAAAGTGTAACAATGTGTTTCTTGGGAGGTGAGGCGTTTGATTATCACTGTTTATAGTTGGCTTAAATAAGATATATCGGTTTAATGATACTTTCGAGTTACTTTAGCTTTATTGGTGATGTGTTCAATAAATACGATAGCTTGAGAGGATTCACCTGCATCATAAGTTAATACTCTTTCATGAATTTAAGCCATAGATAATTATAATTTACAGTATGATGCATTTTAAAAGCGCTTACATTTAGTGTGGAAATATAGTGAGCTTGTTTTGTTTGAAAAACAAACGATCGGGTTGGGTTTGCATGTCATTTCATTAATATTTGTTAGCTTGATGAAAATTGCAATGGACAAAGCTTGCTTCTAAATATATCTTACAAATCGAATTTTTAGCATGTTCTATATCATGTCTATAGCTTATTGCTGTATGTCTGAACTATAGAGAATAAGGAGGTTGCCATATATGTTTAAATTACCCGAACAATTAACAATTGCTTATGTTGATGATTGTAAAACCTCGTTATTAATAGAAATTCAGCAGCAAGATATTATCGAAATCGACGATAGTAATGTTCAGCAGATAGATACCCTAGGCATTCAGTTACTTCTCGCAACAGTAAAATTCATAATATCTCAAAACAAACAACTTATTTGGCAACCGCAGTCTTTAGCTATTAAAGAAGGTATAAAGCAGTTAGGGATTAACGACACTGCTTTAAACCAGTATTTTTCTAGCTAGCATTGTGTTGATAATAATTATTCTATAGGAAAGAAAATGTCAAAAATTTTAGTGGTCGATGACTCTAACTCTATACGCGATATGGTTAGTTTTACCTTGAAAAGTGCTGGCTATGAAACGGTTGAAGCTAAAGATGGCCAAGATGGCCTAGCTAAGGCTAAAACGAATAATTTTGATTTGGTCATTTCTGATGTAAACATGCCGATTATGGATGGTATCGCTTTATGTGGTGAGCTAAGAAAATTAGCACCTTTTAAATTTACACCAATTTTAATGTTAACCACTGAAAGCTCTACAGATATGAAAATGCGTGGCAAATCTGCAGGGGCTACAGGCTGGTTAGTTAAACCATTTAACCCTGAAAAACTACTTGCCACCATTAAGCGCGTTATACGGTAACTTATTATGAGTATTGATCTCTCTCAGTTCATTCCTAGTTTTTTGGAAGAGAGTTTCGAAGGGCTTGAGTTGATGGAGTCAAGTCTACTCACTTTACAACAAGGTGACGATGACAGCATTAATGCCATTTTTAGAGCTGCTCATTCTATTAAGGGGGGAGCAGGAACCTTTGGCTTTAATCACGTAACCGAATTTACCCATTTGGTTGAAACGTTACTCGATGAAATGCGAAATGGCCAAAGAAACATTGTTCAGCCAGAGGTCGAGCTATTATTAGTATCTGTTGACTGCTTACGCTTTCTTATTAAAGCTATTCGTGATGAGGAACCCTGTGAGAACAGTAAAATAGCTGAAACCGCTAAATTGCTCGAATTTGCGTTACAAAAGCAAGAGATCGAAGCTGCTGTGACAACAAATCATGAAATAACTTCAGATAATAGCCAGGCATTCTCTACTTGGTTGATAACCTTTATCCCTGAACCTCACTTAGTGCAAACCGGCAACGATCCACTGCTATTATTTAATGCCTTAGCTGAATTAGGTGAAGTGAGCCTTGAAGCTGACTGTAAAGAGCTACCGAGCTTATTAGGACTTGACGCTGAAACTTTACATTTAACTTGGACATTATCACTTAAAACTTCAGTGAATGAAGACGAAATTAAAGAGGTTTTTGAATGGGTTGAAGATGAATGCCAACTTTCTATTACTCAGCAAAAATCTGATAGTGCTGAAAATAAATTAGTTAGCAGCCCATTGGTTGAAGAAGCAGTTAAAGCGCCGCAGATTAAAGCTGTGCCATCTCCTGTTGTGGTTAATTCTCCAGAAAAATCAACTCAAAAATCGAAGAGTGAAACAGGCTCAATACGTGTTGGTGTTGATAAAGTTGATAGTTTAATTAATTTAGTCGGTGAACTTGTTATTACTCAGTCGATGTTGTCTGAGCTAGGTAATGATTTTGAAATGTCAAAACTTACCCGTTTAACGAATGGCTTAGAGCAACTGTTACAAAATACCAAAGAACTTCAAGAAAGTGTCATGCGTATTCGCATGTTGCCTATTAGTTTTGTTT
>Ga0209292_1003436_pt1 | contig 17381 bp, 16 predicted proteins | sample GOMGulsemesocosm_2_FD_184634 | JGI IMG/M metagenome (GOLD analysis project Ga0209292, IMG submission 184634) | Methane-oxidizing microbial communities from mesocosms in the Gulf of Mexico - GOM9C Gulf of Mexico (SPAdes) (version 2) | ecosystem: Environmental > Aquatic > Marine > Cold seeps... | reverse complement strand
TACTTCTACACCTGGCAGCGGTAGACCAACTGTTCCCGGACAGCGCTGGGCCTCATAGGGGTTTGAAGTGTTCATGTTGGTTTCAGTCATGCCGTAGCGCTCGAGAATGTCATGCCCGGTTGCCTTGGTCCAGCTCCGGTGAGTCTCAACGAGCAGCGGGGCAGAGCCCGATATGAAAAGACGCATGTTCTTAACGAAATCGGCTTCGATCTGTGCATGCTTTAATAGTCGGACATAGAAAGTGGGTACGCCCATTAATACCGAAGCTGTTGGCATAGCAGCCATGATGTTATCGACATTAAAGCCCTGCATAAAGATCAGTGAAGAGCCCGTCGCCAGTGTGACATTGATGGCTACAAATAAGCCGTGGGTATGGAAGATCGGCAGTGCGTGAATCAGTTTGTCTTGAGGGGTAAAGTGCCAAGTATCACGTAGCGTACTGGAGTTAGACCACAAGTTGCCATGAGATAACATTGCGCCCTTGGAGCGCCCGGTGGTTCCCGAAGTATACAAAATAGCGGCCAGATCGTCTTGTGTACGAGGGACTGTCTCAAAGTCGACCGCTTGGCTTTGGGCTAAAGTGGCAAAACTGCCGCTGCCATCTGCATTTAGGGTTTCAAGCACATTAACTGCTGCGGCATCTGCGACAGGTTTTAATAGCTGAGCACTAGCATCTGCACAGATAAAGACGCGCGGCTGAGCATCTTCTAAAAAATAGCTAATTTCACTGGCAGTATAGGCGGTGTTTAACGGAAGAAATACGCCGCCTGCGAGTACTGTGCCGATGTAGAGTTGCAGTACTTCGATGCATTTATCAACTTGTACGGCGACCCGGTCGCTAGGCGTAACACCCAAACTCAATAATAAGTTGGCGTATTGCTGAGCGCCATTAAAAAATTCAGCATAAGATAAATCAGTGCCATTTTCCAAGTGTGCAAAAATACTCTCACTACGTTGGCTAGATGACGCAGCTAAGTGCTGTGCTAAATAATTTCCTTGGTACATCTGGTCTGTCCTCACGTTGTTATTTAAGCAGTCCCTTTACCTTGTTCGAGGTAATGATGACATCGTTGTTTATGTAAGCTTCATGGTTTTTCTCAATATCTTTGACTTTGTATTGATAGTTGACCATGCAACCCCAGGCATTGTTTAGTCCGTTTTCTGAGTTGTCAGCTTGCAGGTGAATGTCTTCCAATCTGGCGCCGTTACCTAAGTGAAAGCGGGAAACCGAATCGCAAGCGCCCCCTTTAGCTGAGCGGGAAACGACTAGATAGTGAGCAATCAGTTTTAATAGTTGGTTGTTATTTTGGGTGAGAGCCAATAGAGCCTCTTTATCTGCGGCCTGTTCTAGCTCTTTGACTAGCTCAATTTGGGCATCGCTCAATGCAGATGTTTTTGCTGTGCTGTGCTGTGTCGCCCATCTTCTAAACCCAGGTACTGGAGATAAGGTGACAAAAGTGTCTAAGTTAGGGAATTCATGGCGTAAATTCTCAACGACTTGCTTGATCAGGAAGTTGCCAAAAGAGATCCCTTTTAGACCCTTTTGGCAATTAGATATAGAATAAAATACCGCGGTATTAGCCTGCTCGGCCGGTATCTGCTGACGATCATTCGCCAATATCGAAGTGATATCTCCAGGGGTGTGATCTGTTAACGCTACTTCGACAAAAATTAATGGCTCTATACCCAGTGCCGGATGAAAATAACCGTATAGCCTTCTATCACTTGAGGCTACACGCTGGCGTAACGAGTCCCAGCTGCCGATTTCGTGCACGGCTTCATAGGCGATGATCTTCTCGAGAATTGCCGCTGGAGTCTCCCAATCTATGTGCTTGAGCTGGAGGAAACCGCGATTGAACCAAGAGCTAAAAAGGTGCGAGAAATCACTGTCCAAGCTTTTTAGCTCGGGAGAGTCGGCAGTGTATTTGAGGAGGTCAGCGCGCATATTAACTAGCGCGAGGGTAGCATTGGGTACCTGGTTCATTCGTCGCAGTAGATTTTGACTGACGGGTTCACATACAAAGTGCAGTGCCCGAGCTGTTGTTTCATCTGGATTTTCCTGCCAAGCTTGAACCGCTTGCTCTAAATCGTCTTTGTCTGCGCCAAATTCATTGAGCAGCGATTTAAAAAAATCACTCTTTAAATGGTCATTCAAACCAGAGTATCTCAGCAGCACTTCCTGGGAATGGGCGAGTCCAGTCGCTTCACCCCGACTATTCAATATCAGTTGGCAGTGTCTGAGTAGTGATTTTTCAGGCTGTTTTCTAACCGCATCTAGGTTGCGCCCGATCACGGCAACTCTTGAAAGTAAATCACTCAGTAAACCTCTGCTCATCGCTACCTACCTTTGGCTATTTATTTGAATAAGACGCTTACACATGATCTTCCCAGTCGGAAAGAGATTTATGAAACCTTTATTTGTTCGTTGACTGATTTGAAAACTGTTCAGAAAACCGCTGCTAGGGTACGCAGGAGCAAGGACATGGCAAAGAGCAAAATGACGAAGGTCATTAAACAGTGCCAGTTCTCAACTACCGCTTGAGGAGCCATGCGCTACTGTGCATCAACAGCGACAATCAAGTCCACTGAAGTAAACACTAATTTGAAATGCAAAAGTGCAAGTATCAGTACGACAAAGACCACTAATACAAAGAGAGCTGCTAGGGACTGTGTCAATAAAACAGCAGCAGTACTCTCTATAGTTATCTTGAGTGGATTGCTCATGAAAATGATGACTGCAAAAGCTTCCAAGGGGTTTGGACTATAACCGAGTCGCGCAATCATGGATTATAGAGGCAATGCCAATTATTACACTTCGTTAAGAATGGGACTGCGTAATATACCAATACCTTCAATCTCAACTTCGCAGACATCTCCCTCTTGCATGAATACTGGTGGAGTACGTACATAACCAACGCCCGCTGGGGTACCTGTCACAATCACATCACCGGGCTCTAAAGTCATACATTCACTCAATTTGGCAATTAAATCGTCCATTGGGAAAATGAAATCACTGGTGTTGGCGTCCTGCATAACTCTACCGTTCAATCGCGATTGAATTCTTAAGCCAGTGGCGCCTGCTGGCAACTCATCGGCACTGACAAACTCAGGCCCAAAAGCACCAGTGTTATCAAAGTTTTTACCAATGGTCCACTGCGAACTCTTACGTTGGTAGTCACGCAGGGTGCCATCGTTAAAAATGGCGTAACCAGCGATGTAATCTAGCCCGTCTTCGATGGCGACATGACGCGCACGTTTGCCAATAATAGCGACTAGTTCCGCCTCGTAATCTAGTTTATCAGAGCACAGAGGTTTAATGATTGGCTGGTTGTGACCGATCAGTGAAGAGGCTCCGCGATAGAAAATTTCAGGGTAGCTAGGCGGTTCAACGCCGCCTTCTTTGGCGTGTGCCGCGTAATTTCTGCCAATGCAGATTATTTTAGAGGGTTGAGCAATCAGTGGTAAGTAGGAAATATCTTCAACAGCAACGTATGCATCACTGCTGGCAGCTTGTGCCGCCGCGTGTGCTGCACTGAGAGCTTGTGGCCCCTGTGCTATTAATAGGCCGAAGTCTGTTGGAATATCTGAGTCTACTTTAGACAAGTCGACCATGTTTTCGCCGACAGGGCAGCCTATACGCTGTTTACCATCATGTAAAAATGACACAAATCTCATAAATGTAACCTTCTTTGTATGTTATTTTCGTTAGTTAATCCTAAATAATCGGTATTATCTTGTCAATGTAAAAAATATCGATAATTAATGTGTTGGTGATAAATATAGACAGAAAAATAACAAATTGACAGTTGCTTGCTTTTGTAGAAAGGATCGCTCAGTTAAAAATATCTATTTAAACTGATGATTAATAGCGGTGATGCGTTCAACAAAGTTTTCAGAACTGGCCTAATTGAAAGCTAGATTTGGGCATGATTTATGCGGAATGAAAAAATATATTAAAGTAAGAGACCTCTGCATAACGTAGCGAATGCAGATAAGACAAGGCAAAAACAAGTGAAATAGCGGAGTTTATGTTTATAAATGAGCATTTTGAGCTTGTTTTTAACGCCGCATTATCAAATGCAGTAGTTATGCTGAGGTCTAAGTAAATCAATTGCTTGTTTGTTCTTTAAAGCAGGGACATATCATCTGATTTCCGTGCTAGTTAAGTTGTTAGCACAGAGCGCGAGAGTAAATTGTAAAAGATGATCGACAAGCGCGTTGAGGAGCTAATATCTAGCTGAAAAACAGTGTTTTAGCGAACTATCGTAACAGCAAAGCAAAATCCGCCAGTATGAAGGTAGTGGACACTACATGATAGAGATAGCCTTGTTAGTAAAGGCCGCAACTTTATCTGGTGCTTATTGCCGCAGATGTTAGTTGAAATAGTGGTGAAAAAAATGAGTTTAATTAAGTTGCAGTGCCAGGAATTCTCCCGTTTTCTTGTAGTGAGAAACTAATTCATGCACCGCTTTGTCGGCATCGTGATCGAGTACGTGTTGCAAAATTAAATCATGCTCGCCGGTGACATTACGCGATGAGTAAGCTGTCGAGCCCGCGGCATTTCGATAGCGAATATTTTGATCGTATAACTGGTTGCAAAATTTAATTAAAATAGATGATCCGCAGCCAGATATAAGGCACATGTGAAAATCTTTGTGTCTGAGCTCCCAATTGGGGTTGATAGTCTCATTGTCAACAAGCATCCTCGACTCACGCTTGAGGCGGTGGTGCGAGAGTAATAGTCGCTCTTCCCAGTGAATGTCTTGGCTGGCCATTGATTCCCTCAGTGCGCGCTCCTCTAGCCAGCAGCGGGTCTTAAGCAACTCCTGAAAACTCTCTGCACTGACGTGTGAAACTCTGAAACCGCGCTGGTCGATGCGAGTCACTAATTGCTCTGAGGTAAGCAAGCTGAGCGCCTCCCTGATAGGGCTGGCACCGGTACCCATTATTTTGCGCAGCTCTTCGATTTTTAGTTTCGAACCTGGTTTTAGCTCACCTTGTATAATCATCGAATATATACGTTGGTAAGTCTGATTGGTTATAGAGGTGTTGTCGTTATCTACTTGGCTCTGCATCATTTAATGACTTTATTATAAGTATGTTTTGGTTTTGATATTGTTTAAAAGCTTAATAAAAAGCTAAAACAGCGACGAGTTTGGGGCCATATTAACACGCAAATTCTTCTAGACAAGATTTTAACAGGGGATAGCGACTTATAACCCCTTTATAATCCGTGTATCCGTGCATTCTCTAGAGCAACAACTGCCTACAGCGGCTAGCTCTCAGGCCCGATCTTAGCACTGCTAGAGACAGTGATTGAGAATAATTAAACCACTGTATCTAGTAGTATCCATCTTAGGCTTGGCTCGCTTTAGTGTGATAGCCAAGCTATATTCGCCTTCATCAATGTATTGCGGTATCGCTGAACCAATAGCTTCAGTTACGAGATAAATATTAGTGGCGCGTTGACGCTCTAGCTAACGGTTAAGAAAGTGCTATTTTCTGGTTGCTAAGCGCAACGTTTAGAGAGAGTGATCCCTCATTGATCAGCCAGCGACGCACAGTGTAGCTGCGTGCACCTGCACTGTGCATGGGATCAGCATCGGCTAAGATTCTGGCCTCCTCTAAAGACTGAGCGCGATAGATAATCATTCCATTGCCCTGCATTTGCTCTCCACTCAGGTCGGAAACGGGCCCGGCAAAGGCGAGTTGCCCCGAGAGTTCTAGTTGACTTTGATATTCGAGGTGAGCGGGGAGTGTCTCTTTTATTGCTTCTGCGTTGCCTGTTCCAGTCGATTCTACAATATAAAGTTCCAGCGCTAGTGCACCGCGCTCTTTTGCCATGGATTTATACGTTAGCCAAGGTAACATTTTCTATCTCCTTACTTGCATGCATTAAATAAAATCGATATTATTTTACTATATCACAAATAATCGCCAAAAATAAAAAATCCTTAAAGGATAGCGCATGAAATTAATTGTAGGTAGACAAGATAGCGAAGTAACTGAATTGCGTAGCCTAGCAATAAGTCATCTTAAAAATGGCTTAAAATTCGCCTCAAAATTGCACTTAGCAGTGACTTTGCCGGCTTTATTTCTTCATTCTAATGAGCTTCTAAGGCGACACTTTTGCTCTTTATCGGCATAAATATTTTCCAATATTGAGTTTCATAAAATGGTATTGGCTGTCTTTTTCAATGATCAATGTTGTCTTCACACAAAGGTGATCTTTGTCCGCTAAATCCACAATAATTACCGATGATGCAGATGGTCTTATTGTCATTTTTGGCAGTATTTAGTGTCAGGCACTAAGGCATTGCCTAGCGTCCCTGTACTTGAACAGCCAATAATATTTACCACAATTGTCTAGGTAGAGTAGTTGCCAAGAGGAATTACATAGGACCAGCGATTGCCAAAGCTAGCCTTGGGGAAATGCTGCACAGTTGTGTGATTATCCCAGCCACTATCATGCTCGGCGCAGTAGGCGTTAGAACGGTATCTCTGACAAAGAATTTGAACACTTAAAAATACACTAATGATGTTTAAAAGTGATCAATAATGGGCAATATCGCCCGGTATTATGGGAGCAATATATGAAACATTGGATAAAGAACGCGGCATTAGCGGTTGCGATAACCAGCGTATTTTCTACCTCTGCCTTTTCTGCGCAAACTATTAAAGCCGTGGTCATCGATGGCTATCCGGCCCGTGCACTATGGGTACATGAGTTCAGTAATTACTTTATACCCGAGGTCGACAAGCGACTGGCAAAAACTGGCAATTATCTGATGGATTGGCAGGAGAGCTACGGTGGTTCAATTGTTAAGCCTAAAGGTGTATTAGAAGGGGTAAAGTTGGGGTTGGGCGATATCGGCATAGTGACCACCATTTTTCACTCTTCAAAATTACCTAGTCAAGCCTTAGCAGCAGTGACGCCATTTGTCGCAGTCGATGCGCGGGTGGTCGCCAGGGCTGTGGATGAGATAGCCAGAGAGTTTCCGGCGGTGCAAAATGAATTTAGCAAACAGAATCAAGTGTATTTAGCCACGGGAGTAGTGTTAGATACCTACCAGCTATTTAGTAAAAAACCACTGCATAGTTTGTCCGATTTGAAGGGCAGCAAGGTGGCGGGAGCTGGGATGAACTTGCGCTACCTCGAGGGCATTGAAGGTGCGGCGGGCGTTAGAGGTGGATTGACCAATTTTTATAACATGTTGCAAACGGGTTTGGTAGACCAGGCGATGTTGTGGCCCGAAGCTGCTAAAACGTTTAATATTGCCGAAGTCGCCCCCTATATGCTCAAGGCAAACTTAGGCTCGGTTAATTCCAAGACAGTCACAGTCAATAAAGATTACTGGAAAAAGCTACCGGATGAAGTGAAGGCAGTATTGCAGGAGGTAGCGGTCGACTACCGAGATAGATTAGCGAATATTGCCATGGAACGCGCGCAATCGAGCCGGACTGCTTACGAGAATGCGGGCGGTACTATCATAGCGTTGAGTGACGCAGATCGTCTACTTTGGGTCAATGCTATCCCAGATATAGCTGCACAGTGGGCTGAAGGTTTAGATAAAAAGGGAGAGCCTGGGGCAAAAATACTGAAGGCATATTTGGCTAAATTGAATGCAGCCGGTTACAGCGGCATTCGCGATTGGTCTGCCGGCCTAAAAGAATAATATTATTGACTTTGCTGCAGGCAGTTAGCACCTCACGGGGGCTTTCTGTCGGCAGAATCTAAAGTGGTGGCACTGTTGAGCTCTGGGAAAACGTTGCAGCAATCACTGGCTAGAGTGTCTGAGAAACACCTATATTGAGTAATGTTTTAGCGATTAAAGCGACTGTGGCTGGATCATTAGGGGGCTCTTTTATAAACTCTGTATCCGGCTTCTCTTTTGCAACGATATGCACCCAGATGGCGCTTCAGTAAGAATCCTCACTGCCGCACAATAACGCTGCGAGTTCTGTGCTTTGCATAAGAGTATCACTAGCTGCGGTGCTCGCTTTTTCTAGCAGCTGGGCGCGATAAATAAGCATGATATTGTCTGCCATTTTTTCTCTATCCCCCGCTCAATTTTTATATGTTTATTAAGATAATGTTTTTGATTTATCTACTTGCATGAGTGTAATAAAATCGATATTATTTAAATATATTACAAATAATCGCCAAAAACAAAAAATCCTTTGAAGGATAGCGCATGAAATTAATTGTAGGTAAACACAGTGGCGGAGCAACTGTTTCTAGTATTCTAGGAATCCGCTCGAGTGAACGTTTTTCAAATCCTTTGGCACTGCTGTATGCAGTGTCTCCATCACAGTATTTTGTTTTTGCTAGTATTTGGCAAATCGGTCGGTATTGTTGCTTTTCCGCGCCATTATCATTGGTCGGTAATCATTTCATTAATTTTTTTAGATCATCAGTGTGTCCTTAAATAAAGATGATTATGGCAGGTGAAACGCCAATGGCGACTTATAACACCGGTAGTTTCATTCTAGTATTGGCAGTCTTAGTACTTGTTACGACAGTTTTGTCGAATCGCTCAGGACTTGCATAGTTAATAATAAAAAATATAAATCTATTTAAATACAAAAGTTTAGGTAGGTTAGTTCTCAGATGGAGTTAGACATGACAGCACTTGAACAGGCACGTGAACTAGCACAACAGAAAGTCAGGGAGGTGCATGATAACAAGTCTCAACTGGACAGCGCTTCCATCGAATTGATTTTAACAGAGGCCCGATCTCACTACGCTTGGACTGATAGACCGGTCACCGAGCAGCAATTGCGCAAAATCTATGAAATCACCAGCGCCGGCCCCACTAGCATGAATACTTGTCCGGCCCGGATAGTCTTTGTCACTAGTGCGGAAGGTAAAGAGCGGCTGGCAAAATCTCTCAAGCCGGCTAATATCCAGAAGATGATGGGGGCGCCTGCTACCGCTATTATTGCCTACGACCCTAACTTTTGGACGCACTTACCTTATCTATTCCCCCATGATGACCGTCGACCACATTTTGAAGGTAAAGAAGAGCATGCGCTAGAGACTGCTTTTCGTAATTCTAGCCTACAAGGTGCTTATTTGATGATAGCAGCGCGCTCACTCGGCTTGGATGTCGGGGCGTTGTCGGGGTTCTCAAATGCGATCGTCGATGAGGAGTTTTTCTCAGAAAGTGGCTACAAATCGAACTTTCTTTGCAATATTGGCTATGCGGATGAGTCCGCGCTGTTTCAGCGTTTACCAAGATTTCCCTTTGAAAAAGTCTGCAGTGTTGTGTAGTCATCAGCATCTAACATGGTTAATCGGCGGGGTTGTAAGTAATAGATATTAACGACTGCGTCACTAGGAAAAAATTTGAACACTTAGAAATATAACAATAATTTATTAAAGAGTGATCAATAACGGGCAATATCGCCCTGTATTATGGGAGCAATATATGAAACATTGGATAAAACGCGCGGCTTTGGCTGCTGCGATAACCAGCGTATTTCCTACCTCCGCCTTTTCGGCGCAGACCATTAAAGCCGTGGTCATCGACGGCTATCCGTCGCGCGCACTTTGGGTACATGAATTCAGCAATTACTTTATTCCCGAAGTCGATAAACGTCTGGCAAAAACCGGTAATTACATGATGGATTGGCAGGAGAGCTACGGTGGTTCAATTGTTAAGCCTAAAGGTGTACTTGAAGGGGTGAAGTTGGGGCTGGGTGATATAGGTATAGTGACAACCATTTTCCACTCTTCAAAATTACCTAGTCAGGCATTAGCGGCAGTGACGCCATTTGTCGCGGTCGATGCGAGGGTCGTCGCCAAAGCTGTCGATGAAATAGCGAAAGAGTTCCCAGCGGTGCAAAATGAGTTTGACAAGCAAAATCAAGTATATCTGGCCACTGGCGTGGTCTTAGATACTTACCAAATTTTCAGTAAAAAAGCGTTGCATTCACTGGCCGATTTGAAAGGGAATAAAGTGGCAGGTGCAGGCATGAACTTGCGCTACCTAGAGGGGATTGAGGGGGCTGCGGGGGTCCGAGGAGGATTGACTAATTTTTATAACATGTTGCAAACCGGTTTAGTAGACCAAGCGATGTTGTGGCCGGAAGCGGCTAAAACCTTCAAAATTGCCGAAGTAGCTCCCTATATGCTCGAGGCAAACTTAGGTTCGGTCAATACTAAGACAGTCACAGTCAATAAAGATTACTGGAAAAAGCTACCGCAGGAAGTGAAAACAGTCTTACAGGAGGTGGCAGTCGACTACCGCGATAGGTTGGCTAATATTGCTATGGAACGTGCACAATCTAGCCGTACAGCTTACCAAAAAACGGGCGGAAAAATCATAGCACTGAGTGAAGAGGACCGTCTACTTTGGGTCAATGCTATTCCTGATATAGCTACGCAGTGGGCTCAAGAATTAGATAAAAAAGGTGAGCCTGGGGCAGAGATACTAAAGGCATATTTAGCGAAATTGAAAGCAGCTGGCTACAGCGGTATTCGCGATTGGTCTGCCGGACTAAAATAACAAAAAAATACTGACGTTGGTGCGGGCGGGGACGTCCTGCTGGTTTTTTTCCAGTAAAATCTAGAGCAGGTTGCCTGTAGCAAATTCACTCTTGAATATAGGGCTGATGGGGCACGCAGGCAACCACTTTTAGGAGGCTGACTGATAACAACTTTTCTATTGCCGACAAATCTTTTTCTAAGCTTGGCCCTCGCTGTGATTAAATTACTCGCAATTTAATCACGGCGCGCAGGAAGAGTGGCCGAATTATGATTTTCCTCAATATCAGGGTTTACTCAGAACAGTTATTAAACTAGAGATTTGCAGCAACGATATAAAAGGAGGCGTTTCTTGAATAATATTATTCACCTCACTATCCGAAAAATATCCTTATTAACTAATAAATTAGCTACAAGTGCCAATGTTCTCGGAACGATAGTAGTGCTCATGTTGGTATTAGTCGTGAACTATGATGTCATTGCCAGAGGTGTTTTTAATGCCCCTTTTCGCGGTGCTATCGAGGTCGTGCAGTTTGCCATGGTGCTGATCATTTTTTTGCAGTTGCCCGACGTGGTGCGTGTTGGTCGGCTGACCCGCTCCGACGGTTTTTTATTATTATTGGACAACCACTCGCCGCGTGTTGCGCTATTTTTAAGACGCTCGATTGATTGCCTTTCAGCGATAGTGATGACACTGATTGCGGTGGCTATCTGGCCTGAGTTTATCGAAATGTGGGAAACACAAGATTACTTCGGAATTCCCGGAGTGTTTATGGCGCCATGGTGGCCGATCAAAATGATTATATTTTTTAGTGCATCACTGTGCACACTAATTTTTATCCTGAGAGTGCTCACTATGCAAAACGCCTTGCTTGAAAAGCGCCAAGAAGCGGCTAAAGGAGGCGAGAAATGAGTCCTATCGATATTGGTATGATTTCTGTTTTAGCTATTATTGTGTTGATTTATCTGGGGGTATATATACCCATTGCATTGACTGCTGTCTCCTTTGTCGCCATTTGGCTAATGCGTGATAACTTTGATCTGTCAATGAACTTGCTTAAAATTGCCGTTGGTGACAGTGCTATGGAGTATGCCTTTGCCACTGTACCGCTATTTACTTTTATGGGCTTGATTGTCTCCAAAGCGGGCTTGGGGAGTGATATTTACGAGGTGATGAGTTCGGGGTTTCGGCGGGTTAAAGGGGGGATTGGGATGGCGACAGTCGGTGCCAATGCCGCTTTCGCCGCAGTCACAGGTTCCTCAATTGCCTCTGCATCGGTGTTTGCGAAAGTATCGGTGCCGCAGATGATGAGCAATGATTACAATCCTAGATTTGCGGTTGGGGTGGTGGCAGGATCTTCAGTGCTGGGTATGATTATTCCCCCTTCAGCGATGTTGATTATATATTCATTTGTCGCCGAGCAGTCGGTCGGGGATATGTTTTTAGCCGGGGTCTTTCCCGGATTGCTTCTCGCACTGGCCTATATACTAGCTATCTGGGGAATGGGGCGTTTTTTCCCAAACTTTGTCGGCGGTCGCGGTGCCGATGACTATGAGTTTATGCCCTGGGCTGTAATAGCCTCCAAATTAATGCCGACCTTAGGCTTGATCACCGTGGTTCTAGGAGGAATATATACCGGTTGGCTGACACCAGTAGAAGCGGGTGCTACCGGAGCGTTAGTCGCTCTGGTGATTGCAGTGTTACGCCGTTCTATGTCAATGAGTGCCTTTTGGCAAACCTTGATTGAAACTGGGCATATTACCGCGACGATTCTCTTTTTAATCACAGCGGCTTCTATTTACAGTCGAATGCTAGGCCTAGCGGGAGTACCCAATGAGTTGGGGGATATGCTGGCCAATAGCCAAGTGGGGTTTGTTCAGCTGATGGTGATATACGTCATTATGATGCTGTTTTTAGGCACATTATTAGATACCGCTTCAATTATTCTGATCGTCGTGCCGCTCTTTCTGCCACTGATAGAGCCTATGGGTCTATCACTTGTATGGTTCGGCATTATTACTGTAGTGGGCGCCGAGATAGGCCTGCTCACGCCTCCTCTGGGTATCTCCTGTTTTGTTATCAAAGCAACGCTGGATGATGACCGCATATCGTTAAAAGATGTTTTCTTGGGATCGCTACCTTTTGCAGGAGTCATGCTAGTTGTATTGATCTTGCTGATCAGCTACCCCGAGATAAGTCTGACTATTTTAAAATAAGGGACCACGCAATGCGCAATGTAACCGCCGATAATATCACCGAAGTTTTTTCCGCCTATTTTGGCGAAGATGCGGATCCGCGATCAAAAGAAGTTTTCAGCAGTTTAGCTAAACATCTGCACGCCTTTGTCAAAGATGTCAACTTAACCCATGATGAGTGGCGCACGGGTTTGAAGGCGCTAGAGTGGGCTGGCAATATAACTTCTCCAGAGCGCAATGAATTTGTGCTGCTGTCCGATGTGATGGGACTGTCGTCACTGGTGGATATGGTCAATTCAAAACCGGGAGTGACAAGCTCCAGTGTACTGGGGCCATTTCATGTCTCAGATGCACCACCGCTGGAAATTGGCGGTGATATGCGTGCTGATTTTGATGGTGAAGTCGTGTTAGTGGAGGGCGTAGTGCGAGACGCTGCGGGCGTACCTATACCCGGTGCACTGGTTGATATTTGGCAAACCGCTCCCAATGGTCTTTACTCGAGCCAAGACCCTGAACAAGATACTTATTCATTTCATGGGCTAATGACCACAGATAATCAGGGGCGCTATGCGTTTACCACTATTCGACCAGTGAGTTATGTGGTGCCAGATGACGGCCCTGCCGGTGAAATATTAAAGGCTGCTGGGCGTCATCCTTGGAGACCTTCGCACTTGCATTTTATTGTAGAGGCACCGGGTTATCAGAGCTTAATAACAGAAGTGTTTGCAGCCGACGATCCCTACCTCGATCAAGATACCGTATTTGGGGTACGTGAAGATTTAGTGATGCACTATGTCAATCAAGCAGCCGGAACTTTTCCAGAGGGTTTTGCATTGACAGGGAAAGTTGAGGGGGAGTATTCGCGAGTAGATTTTGATTTTAAACTAGCGGCGATTTAATCGTACTTATAAGCTAAAAAGGCGGCTTTTAATGCCTAAGAGCCGCCATTATTTATAGCTTATAGCTTATAGCTTATAGCTTATAGCTTATAGCTTATAGCTTATAGCTTATAGCTTATAGCTTAACCATCAATTTTCCCTTATTCGCCCCGCTAAAGAATAAATTTAAACCATCAATCGCTGATGCTAATCCTTCTAATACGTGCGAGCGGTGCTTTATTTGGCCAGCCATTACATAAGGGGTTAATTTTTCGAGCAATACTGGTATTTCAGCAAAATGATCAGGCATGGTAAAGCCTTGAATAGTGATGCGTTTTTTAATCACATTTAACCAACTTGGGCCAAGCGTTGGAATTTGTTTAGCGTAGTCGGCGATAAGTCCACAAACCACTACCCGTGCATGTGCATTGAGTCTGGCAAAAATAAGCGGCTGAATCGCGCCGCCAGTGTTCTCAAAGAATACATCTATGCCGTTAGGGGCCAATTTTTCCAGTTGCTCATCGAGATTAGCACTGTTGTAATTAATCGCGCCATCAAAGCCTAACTCGTTGACAATCCAATTAGCTTTTTCATCGCTGCCCACGACACCAATGACCTGCAAACCTTCTGCTTTTGCCAACTGCCCGACAATAGAGCCGACGGAACCTGCCGCACCTGTGACAATTAAAGTTTCACCTGCTTTTGGTTTTCCGACCTTAAATAACCCCTGAGTGGCTGTTAAACCTGGCAGGGCAAAGACCGATAACACGGCTTCATTAGGCAGTGGGGCGGTCACTTTATTCAATCCTTGACCATTGCCTAAATAATAATGCTGCCAACCCATCATGCCCATTACTCTATCGCCGACGGCAAAGTCGGGGTTATTGCTTTCTATCACCTCACCGATGCCAGAGCTGCGCATGACATCGCCTAAGGCAACAGGTGGAATATAACTTTGTGTATCAGCACTCATCCAGCCAAACATAGCGGGATCCAGCGACAAATGCTGCTGTTTGATTAATACTTCGCCGTCTTTAGGGCTAATGATTGGCAATGCTGTTATGGCAAAATTGTCCGCTGTAATAGGTCCGCCAGTAGGGCGTTTAACCAGTGTGATGGCTGTATTAGTGTGCATTGTGATCTCTCTGTGTCAATGACGGTATCAAGTGTCTTAAAAGTGATTATTACTTATTATTAATATGTTATATATGGGTTCTTTTGTGAATCTTTATTGTCTTTTTGGCAATAATAAAATAAATAGGCGAGTAAATGGATCAATTAAAGGCGATTAAGTATTTTGTTAAGGTGGTCGATACTGGGAGTTTTACGCTCGCTGCCGCCGCATTTAATGTTCCTGCTTCTTCATTATCAAGACGTGTCGCAGATCTTGAGCATAGTTTAGGAGCGACTTTACTGAAACGTACCACACGTGCTGTCAATGTCACCGAAGTAGGCAAACGCTATTACCAGCAAGTCTGTGAAGTGCTTACTTTGTTAAAAGACAGTGATGAGACGGTTCGAGCTTATCAAAGCACACCTATGGGGGTGCTAAAAGTCAGCGCCATGGTGGGTTTTGGCGAGCGAGTACTAATACCACTATTGGATGAGTTTAATGAGTTGTACCCACAAATTACCCTTGATGTGAGTCTGAGTGATGAAGTAACGACTTTAGCACGGGACGAAGTGGACATCGCTATTCGCGGGGGGTACGCACCTCAAGAGCGGGTTGTCGCGATAAAAATAATGGAGAATAAATTTATCGCAGTAGCAGCGTCGGCTTATTTAGAGGCCTACGGCTCACCTAAAACGGCTCAGGATTTAAAAAAGCATAGAGGACTCTATTTTAAAACACCTGCGGGACCCACACCTTGGCTCAGCGAGATTGAAGGACAATGGCAAGAGGTTTCAGCGCCCAGTGCATTAACCACCAATAATGGTAAATGGTTGGTCGATAGAGCCATCGCCGGAGAGGGGATTTTGGTTTTACCAAGGTGGGTATTACAACCTTATATTGATGCGGGACAACTGCTTGAACTAGCGGTTAGTCATGTCATCAATATCACCCAAAACCCAGATTTGGCAGTGTATTTGCTCTATCAAAAACAGCGTTATCATGTTCCCAAAGTTAAAGCGGCAGTAGATTTTTTAGTCACAAAAGTTAAGTTTTCAGGCGAGTATCAATAAAAAGCCCTTAAAGACCCTGAACGTTAAAGTGTCTTTAAGGGAAGAGATAAAGTGATGGTGTTTAGTCTCTTTATTAAAACTTACTTTGCATAGAGTAGTTCAGGTAAAAACAAGGTCAGGCTAGGTATATAAGTTAACAGCATAAGCACCACCACTAAGGGCACCAGAAAAGGCATGGTCGCTTTCACGCACCGCTCAAAAGAAATATCCGACACTTTTGATAATACAAATAACACCATTCCCACCGGCGGTGTCAAAAGCCCAAGCATTAAATTGAGAATCACAATAATGCCTAAGTGAATTGGGTCTATACCAAATTGCGCGCTAATCGGTAATAGCAGTGGCACTAAAATCGAAATAGCAGCGATAGTTTCCATGAACAAACCTACCGTCAGGACCAGTAACGTGATTAGCAGTAAAATGACATTTCTGCTATCAGTAATAGATAACAATGTATCGCCCAACAACACCGCTATTTGATTGGATGTAAGGATCCAAGCAAAGACACTGGCAGCACCAATGATCATCATTATGGAGGCGGTTATTTCAACGGTCTCTATCACGATGACTGACAATTTACGAAATGACAGTGTTTTATAGACAAACTGGCCTAGGAAAATGGCGTATGCGGCAGCGCAAATAGCCGCTTCTGTGGGGGTGAATGCGCCACTGACAATTCCACCAACGATGATAACAGGGGTCATCAAGGGTAGTATCGCACGTTTAAACCTGTGCCAAATAGTACTTAAGCGAAAAGCAACATCAGTAGGGTAGCCGCGTTTTTTAGAAATCCACCAGACCATCACAGACAGCGAAAGTGCCATGATTAGTCCGGGAATTATGCCTGCTACAAAGAGTTGCCCAATAGATACCGATGCCATCACGCCATAGATGACCAACGGCAGTGATGGCGGGATAATAGGACCTATCGTGGAGGAAGCTGCTGTGACGCCAACGCTAAAGTCATCTTCGTAACCTGCATCGCGCATTGCTTTGATTTCAATGGCGCCTAAACCTCCAGCATCTGCCACGGCAGCGCCTGACATACCGGCAAAAATGATGCTCGAACCTATATTTACATGACCAAGTCCTCCGGGTAACCAGCCGACTATAGCGCGGGCAAAGCTAAAAATTCGCTCGGTGATACCCGCAGAGTTCATCAGCCCGCCGGTTAATATAAAAAAGGGGATAGACAATAGCGGGAAGCTATCCATACCATTGATCATATTGTGAAATAGTAAGACCGGAGGCAAATCCGCAATCAAAATATATAAAAAGGAGGCAAGTGCCAGTGCAAAGGCGATAGGCACGCGCATTAACATAAAAACAAACAAGCTGATAAAAAGTATTGAAATGGCCATTATTGATTACCCTCAGCCTTCTTGAAATAGCTTACCAATTGATAAACAAGTACAGCGGCATTTATGACTAATAGCGATGAGACAATGATGTATAAGTAATACTTGGGAAATGGCAGGGACACCATATGCTGAAAGGAAGTACGTTCTATCATAGTGAAAGAAGAAAAAATCAAACTAACCACTAAGATGAATACCAACAGCTGGGCGCAGCATTGTACCGCTCTTTGATAATTGGCGTAGTATTTATCCATGAACTCTAAAGCGATATGTGTC
>Ga0209292_1003432_pt1 | contig 17409 bp, 15 predicted proteins | sample GOMGulsemesocosm_2_FD_184634 | JGI IMG/M metagenome (GOLD analysis project Ga0209292, IMG submission 184634) | Methane-oxidizing microbial communities from mesocosms in the Gulf of Mexico - GOM9C Gulf of Mexico (SPAdes) (version 2) | ecosystem: Environmental > Aquatic > Marine > Cold seeps... | reverse complement strand
CAGAAAAGAGCCACACCCATGGCCTGCAACTGCTGCAGAATTTCTTAAATTGGGACGGAAAGGCCTAGCCCTCCAAAGGGTCGTCTCACCAGTAGGTTATTAAGCCCCGCACTGCGGGGCTTTTTTATGCGCGCCGATCAGTGCAGCGGGTGATCCTTAGCAGGGCCTAGCGTGTTGGGCGAGGTACACAGACAGAGACTCTGCGTCAGCCGTCGCCAGTTGCGTAAACACACAACCGATTAAAAAGCGGCCCTTGGGCAATCGGCGACTGTACACCAGCTGCGCACCTATAATCATTTCTGCGGCTGGTGTTTGAATTGGCAACGTTAAGCGCACAGTAATATCTATCCGCTGGGACGCATTACGGCCTAGATCATTTGGCATAGACGCCTGCAGCAGCGAATAATCACACTGCATTTGCAGGCCAGACTGGGATATATTCACCAGCCTTACTGGGTACTCCGCCCGATCAGGGCTACTCGTACCAGCCCAAGCCTGAAGGTCGACTCGGTAGCGCTGACTCTGCCTTAGTTCCTTTAAGCTCTCCTCCTTCATTACAATGCTTCCATGCTATACGGGCAACTTGGGCTGTGCCTGCCAAGGCTCAACAGAGCGGGCACTGGCAACAAGCCGCTGCTCAAAAGAGGCTCTGTTGGCGGGGAAAGCTCTCGAGGTATTCCTCCAGCGCCGACTCTTCTGGCAACTCAACACCCGCCAGACCACAGCCCAATACATATCGCTCATGCGCCAGGCGCCGCCTATAAACAACCTCACACTGCACACTCACCGGTTGCTGGCGCGAGCCGCCAATCGCCACATGAAATGAAACCTCCAGTGCACAGGAGCCCTCTGCCCCATGCGGCGGCGATACCTTGCTCAGCTGTGAGCCTAAGCGGTCATCACATTCGAGCTGTAACCCCGACTGCGACAGGTTCGTCAGGCGCACATCGTAAACCGACTCTCGCATTTGCGCCCGGCCACTGATATCAACATTAAAACGCGGGTCACTGCGCAACTCCACACCGCTGGTCTCAACCATCGATCATCTCTCCTAAACAAACAGCTACTTACACAACATCTATAGACAGGCCACAATTAAAACATGCCTATTGTTATTAACGGCCATTTTCTAGGAAAATCAATAACATAAAGCACATTCGTTACTGCCAGGTGACATTCTCGCCTATTTCCCCCCTGAACTTTAATCCTCGAATAAGCTACAATTGCGGCCTTTCTAATATCGCTGGCACTCGCTTTATGGCACTCGCAAAACGCATTATTCCCTGTTTAGACGTCGAAAACGGCCGTGTGGTCAAAGGCGTTAACTTCGTTGATATCCGCGATGCGGGCGATCCAGTAGAAGTCGCCAAGCGCTACAACGAGCAGGGCGCCGACGAAATCACCTTCCTCGACATCACCGCCACCCATGAGGGCCGTGATACCACCGTGCACACGGTCGAGAGGATTGCCGCCGAGGTGTTTATCCCCTTAACAGTAGGCGGCGGTATTCGCACCGTGGATGACATACGCACCATGCTCAACGCCGGTGCTGACAAGGTCGGCATCAACTCGGCGGCCGTCACCAACCCAGAGTTCGTGCGTGAAGCCTCCGAGCGCTTTGGCGCCCAATGTATCGTTGTCGCCATCGATGCCAAGAAAGTCGAGACAGAAGATGGCAGTGATCGCTGGGAGATTTTCACCCACGGCGGTCGCAAACCCACTGGTATCAACGCCGTCGAGTGGGCCGCCAAAATGGCCGACTATGGCGCCGGTGAAATCCTGCTGACCAGCATGGACGGCGACGGCACCAAGAAGGGTTTTGACTTAGGACTAACCCGCGCGGTATCCGAAGCCGTCACCATCCCCGTGATTGCCTCAGGTGGCGTGGGTAATTTGCAGCACTTGGTAGACGGCGTGATCGAAGGCAAGGCCGACGCCGTACTGGCCGCGAGCATCTTCCACTTTGGCGAGTACACAGTGCCCGAAGCCAAAGCGTTTATGGCTGAGCAGGGAGTTGAGGTTCGGGTTTAACGTTCCTTTATAGCCTTGATGTAAAAAGCCTGGACTCTTATGAAGAGTCCCGGCTTTTTTATTCCGTGCCGCCAGATTAAAAGGGCATTGGGTAACGCTTCCACAGCTCGCCCACCTCTTCCAACAGCTCCTTGCTAAGCGGTTTCTCAAACACACTCAGGTCGTCTTTTAACTGCGCCATGGACGTTGCGCCAATAATGGTTGATGTCACGCCATCCACCTGATCCACCCAGCCCAACGCCAGCTGAGCTGGGGTTACCCCGTGTTTCTTAGCGAGATCAACATAGGCTTGGGTCGCCTCGTGCACAGGGGCTGTGTCGCGGAAGAAACCATTGCGCGCCGACATACTCCAGCGACTGCCCTCTGGCCGGGCACCGTTCAAGTATTTACCAGATAAGACACCCGAAGCCAGTGGCGACCAAGGCAGGTAGGCGACATCTTCGTGAACACACTGCTCAATCATGTAGGGCCAATCTTTGGCGTGCAGAAGATTGAATTCATTCTGTATCGACGTCACCCGAGTCAGATTGTGTTTCTCGCTCAGGCGAAGGTATTCACTCACCCCCCAAGGCGTATCGTCCGACAAACCAAAGTGGCGGATCTTGCCACACTTAACCGCCTCATCCAGCGCCTGTAAAATTTCCAACATCTGCACCGAGTGGGCGGCTGTATCCACATCGGTAAAAGAAATCGCGCCGGGGGCGTGTTTGCCAAAATGCGGAGACGTACGGTTGGGCCAGTGCAGCTGATACAAATCGATGTAGTCGGTTTGCAAGCGCGCCAAGGAGGCATCAATCGCCTGCAACACCGTCTCGCCGGATATTGCACTGCCGTCTCGAATCCACGCCAGGCCCACACCGGCAATTTTACTCGCCAGTATATACTCATCACGTCGACTCGGGTTGGCCGCGTTCCAATGGCCAATCAACGTCTCGGTGGCACCATAGCTCTCGGGTGTCGGCGGAATCGAATACATCTCAGCCGTGTCGACAAAATTCACCCCACAACCCAGCGCGTGCGCCATCTGCTCGTTCACATCCTGCTGATTATTCTGCGTACCCCAAGTCATGGTGCCCAAGCACACGCGGGACACAGAGAGATTGCTGTGGCCCAGTTTTGAATATTGCATAACAGTCCTATTGAAGTCAGTCACTATCCAGCCGCGCGCCGCACAGCCACGTAATTCAGAATTCCATACTACACGAAAAACTCAACGCCTCTCGTAATGGCCAAGCGCCTGCAGCTCAATGAAAGACGCCGTCGCCCAATGAAGGGCCAGCAGCTTAACAAAAAAGGCCGCGCCTCTTACCAAGTCGCGGCCTTTTAATAACTCGGACGAATGTCTCGTCCCATAACAACCTGCTTAAACTACCGAGTGTGCGTCCTCAACACACCCAACACCGATTCATTTTTAAACTTTATCGCCTGCTCCAAGGCATTGCGCCCTGTCAAATCTCGGTAGGCCGTATCGGCACCGTTATTAATAAGGCGCTCAACAATCGCCGCAACCGGATTGATTTCAGCCGCAATAATCAGCGCCGTTTTATCCTGCGTGCCCACCACCTTACCTATCTCCGCGCCTAACTTAATCAGCTCATCAATGATCAAAGGGTTGGTATTAAAACCCGCCGCCGCACTTAAGGGCGTACCCGAAAAAATAATCCCCGCATCCTGCTCGTTAATACCCGCCCCGCGCGCCACCAACGCAGCAATCACCTCAGGGTCAGTTGTCGTAGTCGCCGCCCACAACAACACCGGCCCATTCTTATTGCCCGGCAACAACGCCTCACTGGGGATGGCGTAAACATCATCAACAGTGGCCGACACCCAAAACGCCTGCTGACTGTATTTTTTGTGTGGGTTACTTATTTTTGAATAGCCGACAAGGGCGATGACCAGAACCAACAAGATGACTAGTTTTGGGTTTGTTGATTTCATTTTCATTCTCCTAATGCAGCGTGTGATAGGTATTGTCTATAACTAGTAAGAGTCCAATGAGATGCTATGCTTGAGCTGTTGTTGATTACCTTTACAGGCGGGGCATTCATTGAAACAAGAGTGGCTTTCTATAGGCTTCAGTCTGTTAATTGGCGCTATGACACTTCTAGCCGGCTGGGGTTATGTCGATACTCGCGCCTCGTTGTCCCACCAGCAAACCCTTTACAATATCCAGGGTAGAGCCAGTCAGGTCAGGGCTAATCTGGAATCCGAAATGAACCAGCGCCTGCTGATGGTTCAGGGTTTGTCTGCATTTGTTCAGGCTACCACATCTTTTGACGATCAGACCTTTGAAAATTATGCCCGTGCGTTAATGGCTGAACGGCCTTATGTGATGAGTCTGCAATTGGCTCCCGACGCTGTTATGACCTATGTCTACCCCTATGAGCCGAACAAGGCCATCATCGGCCACGATCTTAAAATTGACCCCGCACGTTTCGGGCCGGTGCGCGAGGCTATTGAAAACCGAGAGTTTCGTTTAGCGGGTCCAGTCGATTTACTTCAGGGTGGCAATGCTGTGATCGGAAGGTTGCCTATCTATATCTATCGCGATGGTGAAGAGTCCTTCTGGGGCTTGGCGACCATTCTGATGGATGTTAAAAGCATAATTGCTGATATATTGCGGCGAAACCCCCTGATTGATACCCGCATTGCCATACGAGGAAAAGATGGCAAGGGCGCAGAGGGAGGCGTATTTCACGGCGATGAGCGCGTATTCAGTCAATCCCCCGTGTTGGTCAGCATCACCCTGCCCTTTGGCAGTTGGCAGATAGCGGCCGTACCCTTAGAGGGCTGGCAGAGCGTTTCAGAACGATTGCTTTATTTTGTGGCCATTGTCATGGGCATTGCGACCGCAGGATTAGTATACAGCGTGTTGCATTTTAGAATACTGAGTCGAGCGCTTTTGATTGCCAAGGACCAGGCCGAGGCTAGTGAGAAGTCCAAAGGGGAGTTTCTCTCCACCATGAGTCATGAATTGCGAACCCCTCTTAACGGGGTGATTGGCATGGCTGAATTATTGGAAAGCACCGAGCAAAATGACGAGCAACGAAGTTATACCCACACCATCATAAGTTCTGGAAAAGTATTGCTCGCTCTCATTAATGATATTTTGGACTTGGCAAAATTCAGGGAAGGAAAACTAGAATTTGAGCATCAACCTTACAATGCAGAAACATCCATTCGTGAGACAATGCTGTCTTTCTTGGCAGCAACCAGAGAGAAAAACATTCCACTTTATTTTCAAATATACCCAGGCACATCCACTCATCTATTAGGCGATGAAGTGCGCTTGCGGCAGATTGTATTTAATTTGTTGAGCAATGCGATGAAGTTCACTAATAGCGGTTATATAATAGTTTCTATTTCTTCCATCATAAATAATGAAGGGCGTTTCAGTTTGTGTGTTTCCGTCGAGGACACTGGGATCGGTATTGATGCGGATTATTTGTCCAGCATGTTTGATAAGTTCACACAGGCCGATGTGTCAACGACACGAAAATACGGAGGATCCGGGTTGGGCTTGTCCATTATAAAAGCACTGATTGAACAAATGGACGGTAACATTCATGCGCAAAGCGTGAAAAACAAAGGGACTATTTTTATTAGCGAATTACCGGTGGAGGTAAGTCCAGAGGAGCCTCCCTCAAGAGACGTATCGACTAAGGTTAATCTGATCAAAGGGTCTAGAATATTGGTGATGGGTAGTGATAACCAGCGCAGTAAGGAGTTGGAGGTTTTTTCCAATCAGTACAGTGTGATTATTGAAAACGAAAACGACATAGAACAGAATGAATTAGAAAACCTATTCTGTTCTTATGATGTGATTGTTGTCTTCCGAGATCGACAATCCGAATTAAAAACCCACAACAATGCCGTTCCAGATCTTCCTGATAGCCAGGCAATGGTGCTGATCGTATATGGAGACAAGTCGGATATTCCAAGGGATGCACTTTGGGATAGGCGCTTAAACCTCTGTGATAGTTCTGTGTCGGGCGAGGAGCTTTCTGAACAACTTATCGCGCTACTTTATCAGAAACATAGGGAAGGAGCTTTACCAAGAAGCGTCCCCATAAAGCGGGATTATGATTTCACAATCTTGCTAGCTGATGACAATGTGGTCAATCAGAAAGTGCTTCTTGGCATGTTACGTAAGTTTAACCTGAAGGCCAGTGTGGCAAACAATGGCAGGGAAGCATTGGATAAGGCTTCTGCGAAAGAATATGATGTAATCTTCATGGATTGTGAGATGCCAGTCATGGACGGATTTGAGGCGAGTCAAAAAATCCTATCCTTAGAGGGTGTTCGAAAACCCACAATTATAGCACTAACTGCCCATGTGATTGGCGACATAGAAAAACGTTGCACCGAGGCAGGGATGACTCATCTTGTACACAAACCCATCAACATGAAAGATTTGGAAGGCGTTTTTTCCAATTTGTAATTCAAGGTCGAAAAACATTTGTATAGCTAAAGCGGAAGTCGACACCCAGAGAGAATATCTGCCGATCATCCAACAGGGCGTTTTCTCGATTGTGCATTGCGTATAAGCCATACAGTCTCACGTTAGGCATCAAATTATAGTAGGCAGCTGCAGTATAAGATTGGCCAACGCGCGTGTCTTCCAAGGCATTTGGATTATCCTTGTCGCTATCGCCAATGCTGGCCATCAATTCCCAGTCTGGGTTTAGGTTATAGCGCAGAGAAAGATAATAGTGACGCTCATCCTCTGAAAGCAGGACTGTATCGTAGTCCACATTCTCGGCAGAGAAGCCCCATCGAGCGTCGCCGACTATTAATTGCATCCACAGACGGGTGGCGTTTCCCTGCAGGAAAGACAAATCGTTATTGTCTCGATCCGCGAATGCTATGGTGCCGGTACCACCGAGGATATGGTGTTGAAGACCACTTATGAACGTGTCTGATCGGTAAGTAAAGCCCAAGTTATAGCCGTGATCATCTGTGTCGTCATCGTCTATTATAGTGGCAACGTCTACCGTCAAGCGACCCAGGGACGGGCTCTTATAGACAATGGCGTTTTTGGAAAAACCCATACCAAACAGTGATTCGCCAAAGGAGACGCCGTCTAAGCTACCATCTTTCCCGGCCTGAGCTCCCAGGGCGGCGGCGGATGTGTCATAAAAAGGATCAATCATCAGGGAGGGTAATTTATAGGGCAGCGAAACAATGCCTATCTTTAAATCGCCAAATTCACCTCTCACTCCAGCGAAGTTGAATTTTGTTTGAGCATTCCCTCCTGAGAATATGCCATCCGTTCGATTGGTGAGCAGAGACTTGTAGTAGACCTCTAAGACCTTGTTTGAATATTCAGCATTGATGCCTATAGATGAAGAGTTATCGCGAAAACTTACACCATTTTGCGAAATAGCCTCGTCGTCTTCAATCTGATTGATAGAGGTTTTGAACGAACCAAAGAATCCCAGCGACGCGGTGTGTTGTATGTCATCCGCGTTTTTAATTACAGTTTTCGAATGGGCTTCGTTTTTGAGCTCTGCTTTGAGTAAGGCAAGCTCGGCTTCAATGGCTTCAATTCTCGCCTCGATTTCCTGAATACTTGCGTTGCAGGTTTGGCTTTGGATGAGGACGACAAGTAACGCAGACAAAAATTTCGGTTGCGACGGATAGTGTTGGTACATATCTCCCTCGGCACTGACGTTCTCAATGAATTGTATATGTTGAGCCTAGGATATTCTCGAGCGCTGACAAGTTGCGCACCATGCTTTGGCACTTGAGGATTTGTCTTTCCTGACCTGAATGAGAATGGAGAGTTATCCACAGGAATACCTGAGGCTGGACTCCTGCCAAGTGCCATCACCCAACCGGAGAGCCCTCGACTATAGAGGTACGAGAACCGAAAGGCGCTCCGATCACAACTCGGCATTCATGTCCTGTCGCTCTAGGCCACCCATGCCCAAATATCGTAGAAAATCATAGTGCGACTTCGGCATAACACGTCACAAGTACCACCCATACCCTCCTCTGACATCCTGTCAGCCGGGTATACCTCCATCCATGGAGGCAATCTATATCAAAATATTTTGATATAGATAAGACCAACTGCTAGACTGCCCCCCATGTCATCATCCCCAGCCCCTATCAACACGGCCGCACAGCAAGATGCACCCGTGATCCAAGTCGAACTGGCCGCCACGCTAAAGGCCGCTGGGGACCCGCTGCGCCTTGAAATTCTTCGGCTGCTGGCGCAGGACTCATTTGGGGTGATGGAGCTGGCGCGTATCTTTGCTACCAAGCAATCGGGCATGAGCCATCATTTAAAGGTGCTGGCGCAGGCGGGCCTGGTGACCAGCCGCCGCGAGGGCAACTCGATCTTCTACCGCCGCGCCCTGCCCGCCAGCGATAACCCGCTACTGAGCCTGCTTACAAGCCTGTTCAGTACGGTTGATCAGGCGGTGATTGATACCGATGTGTTGCAGCGTCTGAGCGACATACAGGCCGAGCGGGCGGCGACCTCGGAGAATTTTTTTACCGACAACGCCACCAAGTTCCGCGCTCAGCAAGACCTGATCGCCAGCTACCCTGTGTACGCCGAGGCCATCAGTGAGCTGCTTAACAACACGCCGTTGCCGGGTACCCAAATCGCGCTGGAAGTCGGCCCGGGTGAGGGGGAGTTCCTCGCTGTACTGGCACCCAAGTTCCAAAAGCTGGTGGCGCTCGACACCTCGCGCACCATGCTGGATAAGGCCGAGAGCTTTATCCAAGGGCAGGCGCTTAAGAATATTGAGTTTATTCACAGCGACACAGGCGATGCCCAGCTACAGTCACTCAATGCCGATTGCGCGGTGGTGAACATGGTATTGCACCACACACCTTCGCCAGCAGCGATTATTGCGCAGATTGCCGGGCTGCTCAAAACCGGCGGCGCACTGTTGATCACCGAGCTGTGCCACCACGACCAGCAGTGGGCACGCGAGGCCTGCGGTGATGTGTGGCTCGGTTTCGAGCCAGATGATTTAAGCAACTGGAGCCTAGAAGCCGGCTTCAGTGAAGGGCAGAGCCAGTACATGGCTTTGCGAAATGGTTTTCAAATTCAAGTACGTCAATTTTTTAAAGACGGCGCTTAAACACTAGGCCGCGCGTTATTCATCTACTCAAGGAGTGCACCACGCATGTCTGAATATTCCGTTTTCACCTCAGAGTCTGTCTCTGAAGGTCACCCAGACAAAATGGCCGATCAGATTTCTGATGCGGTACTGGACGCGATCATCGCCCGCGACAAACACGCACGCGTCGCTGTTGAGACCCTGGTTAAAACAGGTATGGCGATTGTCGCCGGCGAGCTGACCACCTCTTGCTATGTTGACTTAGAGCACATCATCCGTGATGTGATCACTGGTATTGGTTACGACAGTTCTGAAGTGGGCTTCGATGGCGCGACCTGTGCCGTATTGAACGCCATCGGCAAACAGTCCCCTGATATTAACCAGGGTGTTGACCGCGCCAAGCCGGAAGATCAGGGCGCGGGCGACCAAGGCCTGATGTTTGGTTACGCCACCAATGAAACTGAGCACCTGATGCCTGCGGCAGTTTACTACTCGCACCGCTTAGTAGAGCGTCAAGCGAAGCTGCGTAAAGAAGGTGTACTGCCTTGGTTGCGCCCAGACGCAAAGAGCCAGGTGTCTCTGCGTTATGAGAACGGCAAGCCAGTCGCCATTGATGCGGTTGTTTTATCGACGCAGCATGACGAAGACATCAGCCTCGATGATTTGCGCCAAGCAATTTTGGACAACATCATTAAAGTTGTGCTGCCAGCCGAGCTGTTGCACGAAGGTACTCAGTACCACATCAACCCAACCGGTAAGTTTGTGATCGGTGGCCCAGTGGGTGATTGCGGCCTGACGGGCCGTAAGATTATCGTGGATACCTACGGCGGCATGGCCCGTCACGGCGGCGGCGCTTTCTCGGGCAAAGACCCATCAAAGGTCGATCGCTCTGCTGCATACGCTGGTCGTTACGTTGCCAAGAACATCGTTGCCGCGGGTCTGGCCGAGCGCTGTGAAATTCAGGTGTCCTACGCTATTGGTGTGGCCGAGCCAACATCAATTTCTGTGAACACGTTTGGCACAGGTACGGTTGCTGACGACAAGCTGATCGAAGCGGTTCGCAGCGTGTTCGACTTGCGCCCTTACGCGATCACCAAGGTGTTGGATCTTGAGCACCCGATGTACCAACTGACCGCAGCTTATGGTCACTTTGGTCGCGAGCCTTTCGAACATACTTATAAGTGGATGGACAACGGCGTGGAGAAGTCTGAAACCTTCACGGCCTTTACCTGGGAAAAGACCGATAAAGTTGATGCACTGAAAGCTGCACTCGCTTAAACCGATTTATAAAAGTATCCGTGGCCTGTTTATACGGCCGCCACATAAACAATGGAGTTACACATGAGCTTTACTGATTACAAAATTGCCAACTACAACCAAGAAGAATTCGAACAACTGGCTACTTGGGGCCGTAAAGAAATTGAAATCGCCGAAGGCGAAATGCCAGCACTGATGGCGCTGCGTCGTAAATACAAATCTGCACAACCGCTGAGTGACGCCCGTATCATGGGTTGTATTCACATGACCATTCAAACCGCTGTGTTGATCGAGACACTGGTTGAGTTGGGCGCTGACGTGCGCTGGTCTTCTTGCAATATCTTCTCTACTCAGGACCACGCCGCTGCCGCCATCGCCGCTGCTGGTGTACCTGTTTTTGCTTGGAAGGGCGAGACTGAAGAAGAGTTCCTCTGGTGCATTGAGCAGACCATCCTCACGGAAAAAGACGGCTCCGATGTATGGAACGCCAACATGATTTTGGATGACGGCGGCGACCTGACTGAAATGGTTCACACCAAGTACCCAGCCATGTTGGAGAACATCCACGGTATTTCTGAAGAGACAACGACCGGTGTTCACCGTCTGCTGGAGATGCTGGAAGAGGGTTCACTTAAGGTTCCTGCGATCAACGTAAACGACGCGGTAACCAAGTCAAAGAACGACAATAAGTACGGCTGTCGTCACTCTTTGAACGATGCCATCAAGCGCGGCACCGACCACCTGTTGTCCGGTAAGAAAGCGTTGGTTATCGGCTACGGTGATGTGGGTAAAGGTTCTGCCGCTTCTCTTAATCAGGAAGGCATGATTGTTAAGGTTGCTGAAATCGACCCTATCTGTGCCATGCAGGCGTGTATGGATGGCTTTGAAGTGGTTTCTCCTTACATCGACGGCAACAACACTGGCGAACTTGCCTGTGTTGACGCGCAGCTGCTGGGTAAAACAGATTTGATCGTCACCACCACCGGTAACACCGATGTGTGTGACAAGAACATGCTGCAGAAGCTAAAGAGCGGCGCAGTGGTTTGTAACATCGGTCACTTCGATAACGAGATCGATACTGCCTACATGCGTGCGAACTGGGAGTGGGACGAAATCAAACCACAAGTTCACAAGATCGTGCGTCAGGCCGGTACTAACGACCACCTGATTTTGTTGTCTGAAGGCCGTCTGGTTAACCTGGGCAACGCCACGGGCCACCCATCGCGTATCATGGATGGCTCTTTCGCCAACCAGGTATTGGCGCAGATGTACCTGTGGGATGCTAAGTTCGCCGACCTGCCAGCCGCAGACAAAACGTCTAACCTGTACGTAAAGGTACTGCCTAAGAAGCTGGACGAAGAAGTGGCCGCGGATATGGTTGCCGGTTTTGGTGGCGTATTGACCAAGCTGACCCAGACACAAGCCGACTACATTAAGGTGCCTACTGAAGGCCCCTTCAAGCCAGAATCTTATAAGTATTAAGAGATCTGCAAGTACTAAACTCTATGCATGCAGCTCGGCCCACTTGGCCGAGCGGTATGTAATAAGCAGTGGTAGAAGACTATGAATGATAAAGATTTTCGTCTGAGTTTTGAGTTTTTCCCGCCGAAAACACCGGTAGGCCAAACCAAGCTGACGACGGTTCGTGAAGAGCTTTCAAAGCTCAACCCTGAATTCTTTTCCGTGACCTATGGTGCCGGCGGTTCAACCCGCGACAACACCAAAAACATAGTCACAGAAATTAAGCAGGCCGGTATCGACGTAGCGCCGCACTTGTCTTTCGGTGGCGACACAGAAAGCGACATTAAAGCGCTGCTGCAGGACTACAAAGACGCTGGTGTAAGCCGTGTCGTTGCCCTGCGCGGTGACATGCCTTCGGGTATGGGCGGTGCCTCGCAACTGGTCTACGCCAATGAGCTGGTGGCTTTTATTCGCAAAGAGTTTGGCGATCACTTCGAGCTGGAAGTGGCGGCCTACCCGGAAATTCACCCGGAAGCCAAGAGCTACAGCGACGATGTGCGCTACCTCAAGGGTAAGTTTGACGCCGGCGCCAACAACGCCATCAGTCAGTACTTTTTCACCCCTGACGCTTACTTTTGCTTTATGGAAGAGTGTGGCAAGCAAGGTATTAATAACCCAATCTATCCGGGTATTATGCCGATTCTGAACTTCAAAAATCTGCTGCGTTTCAGCGAAGCCTGCGGCGCGGATATTCCACGCTGGTTGCGCTACCGCCTCGAAGACTTTGCTGATGATACCGCCAGCATGCAAGCCTTCGGCACAGATCTGATCACCGAGCTGTGTGAAACCCTGCTCGACAATGGCGCGCCTGGTTTGCACTTCTACACGATGAACCAAACCGAGCCGACAGCACAGATTGTTAAAAATATTGGCTTGGCACCTGCATAAGTAAACAATGCAAAGCTAACAATAAAAAAGGACGCGGTTGGCGTCCTTTTTTATTGTTCAAACAATTGCGTGAACTTCAAGTACACACATTTAATCCGTAGTGGCAGGTTCAAGCCCAAAGCCCATCACACGCCACTCGTCTTCCAACTGGTGAAAACCGACTCTCATGAGTATCTTCTGGTTATCGTTGTAAGACTGTAAGTAATACAGCGTCACGGCTTCTGGCATACTATTAAACGCTTCATAGTATTGTGCTCGAATAAATTCAGTGGACGACGGAACACCTAACCCAGCAGACATATTATTAATATGATTCGTTAACTGCTCAGTATTGACTGACTTACCTAACAGAGGGGAAGCCAACGCTAAGCTCTCCTCCGCCGTACGAGTCAATAAGCCGTGGGCCCAAGCCGCCCCCATTGGCCCCAATTTTTCAAACAGGTCTGTCTTTGAGGCATGAGCTGCCGCGAGCTTGGGAATATAAATAGAGAAGTCATATTTTAGCCGTTCAATGTTATTTACGAATAATGACTCTTCAGTATTATAATCCACTCGATAACTGGCCACATCTTTAGCGTCATCAATAGAGTACCCCAGCTGTATACCTTGAGCGACAATCGTGTCAAAGCTTGGAATCTTATGTACAAGGTAATTCGGGTCGTAATACATTAACTCTTTGACGAGCTGGGTATTCTTAACCGTTTCAGGATAAATAGAAATCTCGATCAGTTGAGATTCACGGGTCTTATTATCGCACCCAGACAGCACAAAGATGGCCAACCACAATACGATTTTTAAGTGTTTCATTTCATATTCCTTTCTTAACAACAGACGCAAGTAATAGCGTCGCAACTCTACACCCGAACCTTAGCCACCTGATATTTAGATATTTATTGTAAGCCATCCACGATATACCATTCCCACTGTTGAGACAAAACGTCCTACTACACGGAGGTACATGACGAGTCACGCCCATCGCCCTATAATGACCACTTCTATCGACAACTGATGTCCTTATTATGCGCATCCCTAGAATTCATACTGAAGCACCTTTAACGAGCGGCAATAGCGTTGAGTTAGACGAGGCGCCCTCGCGCCATCTAGCTAAAGCACTACGCATGGAAGCCGGCCGAGAGCTGATTTTGTTTAACGGCCGTGGCGGCGAGTATCAAGCTACCATTAGCGCTATTACAAAAAAGTGCGTCACTGTGATCGTGGGAAAGCCAAAAAGTGATGACCGGCGCTCACCATTAACCATTCACCTGGGTATTGGTTTATCAAAGGGCGACCGCTTTGAGTGGGTGCTGCAAAAAGCCGCTGAACTGGGGGTAAGTCACATCACCCCGCTCTTTACCGAACGCTCGGAAGTTAAGCTCAACGGACCAAGACTCGATAAGAAGATGGCGAGCTGGCAACAGGTTCTCATCAGCGCTTGTGAGCAATGCCAACTGAACATTGTCCCACAGCTGTTCCCACCCTCGCGGCTTGCTCCTTGGCTTGAGACACGGGAGGAGCAAAAACGTTTTGTTCTCCATCACCGCACTGACGAGCAGTTGGACGCCACACAACAGGTCGACAGCGCGGCATTATTGGTTGGCCCTGAAGGTGGGCTCAGCAGCGATGAAATAAACCTCGCCGAGCAGCAATCATTTCAGGCGCTGCGCCTTGGTCCTCGCGTGTTTCGCACCGAGACGGCGCCGCTGGCCGCCATCAGTATTTTGCAATACCTCTGGGGTGACCTGAATTAAATCGTATCCCAGTAATTGCTTTAAGAGCTTGTCCTTCGACCTAAACGCAAAAGGCCGCTCGGTTAGATAACCGAGCGGCCTTTTTTATTGCGAGAGCGATTAGCAAGGTTTTAGCGGTTGCCCAACCACTCCACGTAAGCTTGTTCTAGCGATGATATGTCCGGGATCACCAGGGTTTCATCCTCAACGTCAACGCGCATGCGGTCAAAAGGCTGATTGCTCTCGTCAGAGACAGAGATGTCTTGGCCGCTCACCCGAATCAGCTTTGGAATCGCTTGGGTCGGTAAGGCAATAAAGGGCAGTTCGTCGCTGACCCCAGTGTTATTGAATACCGCCAAACGGCTGCGCAGAGCGGTGCCTGGGTTGGCTTCACCGTTCAACACTTCGAACGACAGTACCGGCACCTGCAGATTTCTCCACTCAACTATACCCAGCAACCAGTCTGGCGCCAGGTCAATCGCTTGTGGTGCACTATAAGAAACCATTTCAGCAATTGAAACCGTCGGCACTAGTAACGTACGCCCCGCTAAAGGCAGCATCAGGCAGGGAATCTCTTCAGGCGTGTCGGGCTGTATTGCTAAGGGTGCATTATTCACAATTTTTTCCTCTCACCGTCCGTACGGGAGTGTATCGTCACAGCGGCCAGGAGCTGACACGCCGAATCTATTTTATACGCGCTCTGCGTAGTGCTGGGCTAGCCGTGCTGCCAAGCCCTGTGGTGTTGCCACGACCTCGGCAAGCTCGGCGTTTATCACTTCATCGGGCATCGACGATACCACACATGAATCGGGGCTTTGTACCCAAACGCAACCGCCTTTTTGTTTTATTAAGCGCGCACCGCTGGTGCCATCATCGCCCATTCCGGAAAATACAATAACCCCGCTGTGCGCCCCATGACTGAGCGCGACATTGGCAAATACCTGATCAATGGAAGGGCTGTAGGGGCCACTCCAAACATCACCGCTGACACTCAGGGTGCCGTTATCCTGCACAATAATATGTCGATCGCTGGCCACAATTGCCGTTCGGTCGGGGTGTATCACATCGCCATGTAACACTGGGTATGCTGGATAGTGGCTGTACTTATTGACCATGTCAGCCAATGACTGCTCGTAGCCACTGTCTATGTGTTGCACGTAAATAAATCCAATACCCAACGCTGGCGGCAGTGCCGAAAAGAAATCGCGCACGGCTTCCACACCACCCGTCGAGGCACCCAAAACCCAGAGGTCCCTGGTGGCGCCTACTGGGTGTTGTAGCAAGTTAATTTGCCCGTCTAGCTGCCGCAGCTTAGCCTGTAAACGCCGAACCCAGAGTCGATAAGCGTCAGTCGCTGGCTGTAGTTCCCAGCCGTCACTGATGATCACTGGCTGCTGTAAGTGTGAGAGCCACCCTTCAATCGCCGTGTATTTCGTGAGATCGATGTCAATTAACCAGGCATCTACTGGGCTAGCCAATAGCGCGGCGTCCGCCTCACTTGCCAGCGTGGCGACGGTGACCTTGTGACCTGCACCACAGACCAAATGCTTCAGCGCTTGGCGCTGCTCGCTGTTTTCAGCAAGCAACCCCAGCTGCAGGGGTATTAACTGTGCACTGGCGCTGGCCAAGTATTAAACCTCTGGGCCAGCGTCAAACTCAGCTTCGTCACTCAACTCACCGGTCACCACACGAATATTGTGTAACAACTTGTCTTCCTGGAAGGGCTTGCCCATGTATTTATTTACGCCCAGTGACTCGGCATGCTCGCGGTGTTTATCTCCGGTGCGCGAGGTGATCATAATAATCGGCAGGTGTTTTAAGCGGCTGCTGGAGCGAACGTTTTTCGCCACTTCAAAACCGTCCATGCGTGGCATTTCAATATCCAACAACATGGCATCGGGTAGGTGATCTTGCAATTTTAACAGTGCATCTGCGCCGTCCTTAGCGGTGATCACGCTGTAGCCCTCACGCTCTAAAAAGCGCGATGTCACCTTGCGTACCGTTACCGAGTCATCCACCACCATAATCGTTTTAGTCTCAGCGCCAGACTCCTGCTGAGGTTGGGCATCGGCTAGCTGGTTACTCGGCATGTGTGCCAGAGCGGCATCGCGTCGAATCATGGCATGTGGATCTAAAATCACCACGACACTGCCGTCACCCATTACCGTGGCGCCAGACACGCCCTGTACAGCACTGAATTGCTGACCGAGGCTCTTCACCACGATTTCCCGCGAGCCCATTAGCATATCCACTTGCATAGCCACGGCATTTTGCGCGGTGCGCACTAAGACAACCGGCAGCGGCATCACCTGGCCTTCAAGTTTCGGATGGGTATCGGTATTGAGCATATTGCCCAAGTAACGCACCTGATAATTCTCGCCGGCGTATTCAAAGCGTGCCTGTGGATCTTGGTAATAATGTTCCAATTCAAACGGACTGACGCGCACAATACCTTCAATATTATTCAGTGGGATCGCGTAGCGATCATCACCTAAACGAATCATCAGGGCGCGGTTAACCGATACAGTGAAGGGCAGGCGCACGGTAAATTCCGAACCTTCACCGGTTTTGGAATTAATCGTCATAGCGCCACCGAGCTGCTTAATCTCGGAATTCACCACGTCCATGCCGACACCTCGACCGGAAATCTGCGTGACAGAATCTGCGGTTGAGAAACCAGCGTGCAAGATAAACTGCATGATGTCGCGGTCACTCAAGTTTGCATCGGCGGTCATCAGACCGCGCTCGACAGCCTTCTCGCGAACCCGCGGTAAGTCGATTCCCTTACCATCATCCATGAGGCGCAGCATCACATCGCCACCCTCTCGAGCTAAGCTCAATAACACCCGCCCCGCTTCGGGCTTACCGGCGGCCACTCGCTCGGCGGGCGTCTCAATACCGTGGTC
>Ga0209292_1003431_pt1 | contig 17411 bp, 15 predicted proteins | sample GOMGulsemesocosm_2_FD_184634 | JGI IMG/M metagenome (GOLD analysis project Ga0209292, IMG submission 184634) | Methane-oxidizing microbial communities from mesocosms in the Gulf of Mexico - GOM9C Gulf of Mexico (SPAdes) (version 2) | ecosystem: Environmental > Aquatic > Marine > Cold seeps... | reverse complement strand
CATTCCACCCAAGTGATGTACTGGTAACAGGTTTCGACATCATCTTCTTCTGGGTTGCACGTATGATCATGATGACCATGCACTTCATCAAAGATGAAAACGGCAAGCCACAAGTACCCTTTAAAACAGTTTATGTTACTGGTTTAGTACGTGATGAAGCTGGCGATAAAATGTCAAAATCAAAAGGTAACGTACTTGACCCACTCGACATGATCGACGGTATTGATCTTGAGTCACTAGTCGAAAAACGTACTGGTAACATGATGCAGCCACAACTTGCTAAGAAAATTGAAAAAGCAACGCGTAAAGAATTCGAAGGCGGCATTGAAGCTCACGGTACTGACGCACTACGTTTCACCTTAGCAGCAATGGCATCGACCGGTCGTGACATTAACTGGGACATGAAACGTCTTGATGGTTACCGTAACTTCTGTAACAAACTATGGAACGCCAGCCGTTACGTATTAATGAACACAGAAGAACATGATTGTGGCCAAACTTGTACCGAAAATAATGGCCAAAATAGCGGCGACATGGAGTTCAGCCTGGCTGATCGTTGGATCCAAGGCCAATTCCAAGAATCAATCAAAGCGTACCGTGAAGCAGTTGATACTTACCGTCTTGATCTTGCAGCAAACATCGCTTACGAATTCACATGGAACCAGTTCTGCGATTGGTACTTAGAATTAACTAAGCCAGTATTTGCCCAAGGCACTGAAGCACAACTGCGTGGTACACGTCATACGCTAGTAACGATTCTAGAAGAGTTACAACGTTTGATGCACCCTATCATGCCGTTCATCACAGAAGAGATCTGGCAGCGTGTTGCACCACTAACAGGTAAGCACACTGAAGGCGCAACGATCATGTTGCAAGCTTTCCCGGAATACGATGCGACTAAAGTTGATGCGCAATCAATGCAAGATCTGGAATGGGTGAAACAATTTATCGTCTCTATCCGTAACATCCGTGGTGAAATGGACATTAGCCCAAGCAAACCAATCTCAATCTTGTTGAAAAACGTAGGGCCTGAAGAGCAACGTCGTCTAGACGAAAACCAGCAGTTCCTAAGCTCGCTAGCAAAATTAGAAGCGATTACAATTCTTGGTAATAACGAAGAAGCGCCAATCTCAGCAACATCACTATTAGGCGACATGGAAATTTTAATTCCAATGGCAGGTCTAATCGACAAAGACGCTGAAATTGCCCGTATCAACAAGCAAATGGAAAAAGTCCAAAAAGACTTAGACCGTGTTTCAGGCAAGCTAAACAACGAGAAGTTTGTTGGTAAAGCACCAGAGGCAGTAATTGCTAAAGAACGTGAAAAACTAGCGGAGTTCGAAAGCGCAATTGCTAAATTCGAAGCACAGAAAGCACGTATTGAATCAATCTAATTGAAATAATATCAACTAGCGTTTAATAACGCGTATGATTACAAAAAGGGAAACTGTTAGCACGGTTTCCCTTTTTTACTTATTACAATGTATTACAAAGTATCGAAAACCCTATCGAACGCTTTATTTTCACTTGTTAAACCATTGTCTCTTAATCCCAATCAATATCACAGAATGCACATTATACCTCGCCGATTGACTTCCATAATTATCTATCCGAGGTAGTATCAATTAACAAACGGCTCAGTTATACAGCCACTTAACTATAAATATCGACACCAAGGAATGGGGTGATACGTTATGGGCAGCTCAAACTCATTGAATAATATTTTGCTCAAAGCTATTGAGCATCTACCAATCGGCGTATTCTGGAAGAATACTGATGGCCGTTACATTGGCTGTAATAAATACTATTTGAATGTCGCTGGTTTAAAATCAGAGAAGCACATCATAGGTAAAACCGATAAAGATTTAACTTCATATTTTCAAGATGCCAACTCGGTTGAAGATCGCCTTCTGCGTACCGATCTGCAAGTATTAAATCAAGGTATCAATGTTATCGCAGAGCCGATCACCATCAAAAATAACCTCGGCCAAACTCAATTTGAAATAACTAAAATCCCACTAAAAAATTACACTGAAAATATTGTCGGCTTATTGGGTATTGCGATTGATGTTTCCAGCAAATACTATTCAGAACAAAAACTGCAAGATAAAACAGCACTGCTTAATTCTATTTTCGATTCTATTCCTGATTTCGTGATCTATAAAGATCTCGAAGGTAAAATTGTCGAATGTAATAGTGCGGTAATGAAGGTGACCAAACAACCCAAGTCGGCAATTCTAGGTCGTTATATTGAATCTATATTGCCAATATCAAGTGCACGAGTCAGCACTGAGTATGATGTTAAACTCAGAGATGACAGACAAAGTATCAATTACAAGTTCAATTTTGAACTGGATGGACGAGAAATTTATGTCGATGTACATAAACATCCTGTGATAAAGAATAACAAGTTAGTCGGCACCGTCAGTATCTCGCGAGATCTCAACGAAATACGGATCAATCAACAAAAAATCGACTCTCTCACTAAGTTTGATCAACTCACACTACTGTTCAATCGCTCTACTTTTTTACACTCGTTAAACAACTTAAATCAATACCTCGATTGGGGCATGATATTAATTAATATCAAAAAATTTGGCAACCTCAATAACCAGTATGATTGTGATATCGGTGACTTAACTCTGTTACACATAACCAAAACTTTGAAGCGATATGCACCAGATGGTGCCATTATTGCGCGTGTGCAAGGCGATAGATTTGCACTCTTGAGTCAAGAGATAAGTGATCGCCGTAAACTGCTAGAATTATGCCAAGACATAGCGCTAAACTTAAATAAAAAAACGAAGATAGGCGAACACATGATTGATTTATCAATCAGTATCGGCGCTGCAAATTATCCAAGTTGCGGTCAAAAATTAAACCAGTTACTGCATTGCAGTGAACAAGCTTTACTACGTGCTAGTCAAAATTTACAACAAAACTACTCTCTTTTCGACCCTATATTAGAAGGCAAAGCTGAAGCTGAGTTACTCTTAGTTGACGACCTGAAAAAAGCGATCGAAGAAAAGACCATAGACCTGTATTTCCAACCGATTATTGATGCAAATAACAGTAAAGTGCTTGGTGCGGAAGCATTGGCTCGCTGGCATCATCTAAGTCATGGTTTGATTATGCCAATGCGTTTTATTGAACTAGCCGAAAAGAATAATTTAATCGGTCAACTGGGAGAAGTCGTGCTTAAGAAAGCCTGCCGACAATTAGCGCAATGGCGTGAGATGGGGTTAGATCTGTTTGTGGCCGTCAATCTATCTCCGACCCAATTTAATGATCCATTACTTATCAGCAAAATAAAAGGCTATATCGATGACTACGATATTCCCGCCAGTAGCTTAGAAATAGAAGTCACAGAAAGTGCGCTAATGGAATCCAATTCATATGTAGAAAAAATGTTAGAAGAGCTCATTGGACTCGGCGTGCGTCTGTCTATCGATGATTTTGGTACAGGCTACTGTTCGCTTTCATATTTGAAAAAAATGCCGGCGCATAAACTTAAAATTGATCGCTCATTTGTCGATGATCTTGAACTGGATAAAACCACGACGGCTATCACTCGTTCGGTGATCAGCTTAACCAGAGAATTAAATATTACCGTTACCGCTGAAGGCGTTGAAGACGTTGCCCAAATGAAATGGTTACAGCAACAAAATTGCGACCAATTCCAAGGTTATTTATTTAGTAAACCTTTGCCAAATAAACAGTTTTACCAATGGTATCGAGAACATAATAAGACCCTTGAACAGACCACCCCACCAAAACCCTATTTAGTGTCATAATAAAAAAAGGCGATGATACACCTGCATCATCGCCCTTTTCATTCAATCACTGGATTTATTATGCTTCTTCGAAGTAAGTGCCCCAGCCATCGTAGGTGATGTCATGTGCGATAGCGAGTTTCAGTAATGCTTCGATATCACGCACGATAGTGTCGATATCTAATTCAGTATCAACTGTACAATCGAAAGCAAAAACAATCTCCCCATCTTCCAATTCTACTTCTTCAGGATCAGCTACATCATAGCCAAGCTGAAACGCAGCAATTGCAGCTTTTTCTAAAGCGGCAAAATCATCCGCAGCAAAGTGATGTTCAATTGAATAAACAGCATCAGGATCACTGCCATCTTCCAATAAGTTATCAATAATCTCTTCAGCTTCAACTTTTAATTCTGCAAATTCTTTTTCAAAGTCCACGGGTATAATCTCTTTAATAACAATAGTTGAAGAATACGCTGGTTTTGCTGTTCACGCTAGAAATTCCAGCTAAAAATACACCAAAATAGAAGTTCAACATTATGCTGTTATTAATAAGGTTAAGATGACAATAACAAAAAAAAGCAGTAAATATACATTTACTGCTTTTAATTTATTTAATCATGTCAGGTCAAAAGTAAAAATTGGTAGGTGATTGATTAGTTGTTGTAGCATTAATCTCTAGGAACAAGTGATAATGCGGTGATTACCGTCTCAACGCCCGCACCTTTCTTATGGCCATTTTCACTCAAATAGCGCTTCCAAGCACGTGCACCCGGCTGGCCTAAAAATAGCCCTAACATATGGCGATAAATATGAGTTAGGCTGCCGTTATTAGCCAGGTGTTTATCAATGTAAGGCAACATCATTTCAGCAATATCATGACGAGATTTAGTTGATTTTTCAGCGCCATACACTTGCTCATCTACCTGATTCAGTAAATACGGGTTATGGTAGGCTTCACGTCCCATCATCACGCCATCAAGGTTATCTAAATGAGTTTGAGTTTCCACTAAAGTTTTAACGCCGCCATTGATCGCAATGAATAAATTTGGGTAATCTTTTTTGATATCGTAAACACGTTGGTAATTTAGCTCTGGAATCTCACGGTTTTCTTTCGGACTTAAGCCACTTAACCAAGCCTTACGAGCGTGTAAAGTGAAATCATTACAACCCGTTGCCGCAACAGTCTCAATGAAAGTCTGTAGAAACTCATAAGAATCTAACTCATCAATACCTATACGCGTTTTAACTGTAATAGGAATATCAACGACATCTTGCATCGCTTTCACACAGTCTGCGACCAATTCTGGTTCAGCCATAAGACAGGCGCCAAATTTACCACTTTGTACTCGATCTGACGGACAACCAACATTTAAGTTAATCTCATCATAGCCGCGCTCTTCAGCCTTTTTTGCACAAATAGCCAGATCCAGCGGGTTGCTACCACCCAACTGTAACGACACCGGATGTTCTTCTTCATTATGAGCAAGATGGTCCCTCTCACTATGAATAATAGCGCCTGTCGTGATCATTTCCGTATAAAGCAGCGTATTTTTAGTCATCAAACGATGGAAATAACGGCAATGACGATCGGTCCAATCCAACATGGGTGCAATGGAAAACCGTCCTGCGGCGTAATCACTGGTGGTAACTGGCTTTATCATTCTATCTCTCTATAATACGGGCAGCGGCTAGTGCGCAATTCGGGCAAAAATGGGATCGTGATCATACACTTAGAGCCTTAGAGTTTCAAAAATATTATAAAAATGAATTTAAGATTACTTAGCAAACGCCGATATAACCTCAGTCGAATGATTTACGACTATATCTTAACAACATCTGTTTTAAGTCATCAAATCGACAAATGAAAAACATTTAAAGAAAGAAAATGCAGAACAAAACCACTGCTTGACACCATTTCTGGCAATCAGAGAAACTTGTATTCGCTCACAATAGTAAACAGATTATTCACGAAGCTATTGCTGATGATACCGGTAAATTACGCCAATATCAGAGTGTAAAAGTACCTTACCAATTCATGGATAATACCCAAGCACTGATTGGATTTTCCAGTGATGTTACTGAGCTCTATGAATTAAAAGAGCGTTTTAAACAACTCGCTAATACCGATTATTTAACCGATGTATATAATAGACGATATTTTTTTGAGCGTGCGGCAGAACATTTCCAAAGTAGTCAAACACACCAACAATCTCTGGCTGTTATCACCTTAGATATCGACCATTTCAAAACAATTAATGATCAATATGGACACCTAATTGGTGATCAAGCCTTAATTAAGGTTGCCCAATTAATCAAAAAAATAAGCCTTGGTATGTCATCCATGCTATCGAAAGACGCCAGCTTTCAAGACCTTTATGCTCGTTCGGATAAGGCATTGTACCTTGCCAAGGCTAAAGGTCGAAATCAGACTCAGATGGTTAAATAAATAATGATTTAATCATCCATTCAACAGCCATTAGTCATAGTCCGTGTACCGGCATAGAAAGGTTTCTGGGTCGGAATAGAGACAGAGTACATGGCAAAACAGTCTGAGCCTTGTGATGGTGTCGGATATGCAGGTGTATTGTCTTCCAATGTGAGTTGCTGTTCGCCTTTATCAAGTCCCTTAACTACCGCTTTATTATACACCAAGGAAACGCTTGATTTAATTTGCCCTTCTAAACCACGAATACTGCTGATACGAGCATCCGTCGACAAATCAATAAACTTTGGCACAGCAACACTCGCGACTACGCCTAAAATAATAATAACAATAACTAATTCCAATTAATGCGAAACCACGCATTCGCATATTAGGAACTCATAAAGAAAGATAAAACTTACAGACTCAAATCAGGATCATGAGAATATAAATATGTCTTAGTCAATGGAAATTATATCACGAAAAAACAGCGGAATAGCCACAAACTCGGTTTACTCCCACACAATATCGTTTTCCATATTATAAATTATACCAATAATCGGATAAAGTTACGTTTGAGATGATATTTCTCATTGTTGGCATTCGAGTTATAGCTGATTTGTGTTAGCATCATTCTTTTCTCATAATAAAATGAAAATCTATGACTGAATCAGCGAATAGCTTACTTTTTCGAGCACAGCAACTATGCTTGACTCGCACCGTTCGCTTTACCCCGATCAGACAACAGATCTTTTTGTTAATGGCTCAGCATAACGCAATGATTAGCGCTTATGACTTATTGGCTCAATTGCAAGTTTTAGAGCCAAACGCCAAACCACCGACTGTTTATCGTGCGCTAGACTTTCTTTTAGAAGAAGGTTTTATTCATAAAATAGAATCAAGTAATGCATTCATTTTATGCCCGCATTTTGGGGAAAAACATCCATCACAATTATTGCTTTGTAAAAGCTGTGGTGCAGTGATTGAACTGCACAATAACGAGATTGAACAATTATTACAGTCTCTGGCAGACGAACATGGCTTTGCAATTACAACAAAAACGGTAGAAGCGCATGGTATTTGTGCTGACTGCCGAGCATAAATTTAATATCAGGAATTCTTATCTATGCGCGTCGAGTTTATTAATCCATTTATTGCTTCATTACTTAATGTGCTTAACACCATGGCACAAATCAAATTATCTCCAGGTAAACCTCGTATCAAGAAAGATGAAGTTGCTCGTGGTGATATTTCTGGCTTAATGGGTATGGTATCAAGCCAAACTAAAGGCTCATTTGCAGTTACTTTCGATGAATCATTAGCATTGGCTATCATGGAAAATATGTTAGGCGAGAAATCTACTAGCATAGATCATGAAGTGATAGATATGGTTGGTGAGATCACTAACATGGTGACAGGTGGTGCCAAACGTATCCTAGCTGATAAAGGCTTTGATTTTGATATGTCGACACCTATCGTCGTATCAGGCAAAGCACATACCATAACTCATAAAGCTGAAGGCGCTAAATTATTGCTACCTTTAGAGTGTGTGCATGGTAACGCTTTCATTGAGATTTGTTTTGATAGCTAATTACAACCGATACTGAACATCGAGTAAACATGTGGATACTAAAAAGCCAATCTCAATAAGATTGGCTTTTTTAATACTATTTTTTCAAGCTATATAAAACACTATTTTTCAAACTATATAATTTGGCTTAACTTATATAATTAGCTGAAATTATAGTTGGTCAGCATTCTTGCTTAGGTATTTAGCAACGCCTTCTGGAGATGCGTCCATGCCTTCTTTGCCTTCTTCCCATTGTGCAGGACAAACTTCACCGTTTTTCTCGTGGAAGTTTAGTGCATCAACCATACGTAGCATTTCGTCGATATTACGACCTAATGGAAGGTCGTTAACAACTTGGTGACGAACAACACCGTTTGTGTCGATTAGGAAAGAACCACGGAAAGCAACACCAGCTTCTGGATGCTCAACGTCATATGCTTTACAGATTTCGTGTTTAACATCAGCAACTAGTGGGTATTTAACTGGACCGATACCGCCATCTTCGATAGCAGTGTTACGCCATGCGTTGTGGCTGAATTGTGAATCGATAGAAACACCGATCACTTCAACACCTTTAGCTTGGAAATCAGCTAGACGGTGATCAAAAGCGATTAGCTCTGATGGGCACACAAATGTGAAATCTAGTGGGTAGAAAAATACTACCGCTGATTTACCTTTAGTGAATTCAGTTAAGTTAAAGTTATCAACAATTTCACCGTTACCAAGTACTGCTGCAGCTGTAAAGTCCGGTGCTTGACGTCCTACTAAAACCATTTTATTCTCCTAAAATTAATTAATATCCTATTGGAAACAAGACAATTTTCACATCTATCAAGTAAAACCACCAATTGTTTGATTCAACGTTATTAATAGTTAAAAACTATTGTTTAACAAACTATTCAATGGCTGCACTTATTAAATACTCGATTTAAACAAATGTCTCATTAAGTTCCATTTTCCCTGTCTTGCTAACTTCAGTTTAAATGGTTTTATACTGAAGCTGCAACGTAATTAACTCATAGCTACCTGAGTGATCACAGTTAGCTTTAGTTCTCGGCTAAAGCCACTTTAATATAGTCAAATCTGCTCAAGAAGCCATACCGAACATCCGGAAAATACTCAACTACAATCCTCGCTGCCACTCTTTTCTTAGTTGGCTTTTTTCTGGCGCAGTGATTGCTTGCCTAACTTGCGCAAGTAACTGCGCCTTATCTGCACCTAATGTACCTTTCAAACTTAAATAATTAGATGCATGATCAGAGCGAAAAACAGTATTAGTTAACTCCAAATTAGCTAACAATATTTCCATCTCGCGGAACAACCCTTGCTGATCAGGTAATTCAAAACCATGAGTAAAGTTCTTACCGAACTCCTCTTGCCCCAATGGAAAAGACACCACTAACGTAGAGAGGAAATCTGGTTGTGCTTCATTCATCAAACGCGCTGAGTTTAAAGCGTGCTGTTCGCTGAACTCTCGCCCACCTAAACCATTTAATATCATCACCGAAGTTTGGATCCCAGCACCTTTTAATTTATACAAAGCATCCAATTGAGAATCATAAGTCTCACCTTTCTCCACCAGCTCTAACACATGATCATCGCCACTTTCACAACCAACGTAAACAATGCCTAAACCAAGCGTACGTAACTCATATAACTCAGCTAAGGATTTACTTTTAATATTACGCGGTAAGCAATATGCACTCACTCGTTGCACTTCTGGCATATGTTTACGGATCAATAACAAGATCTCTTTTAAGCGTTTAAACGGCAATGTCATCGCATCACCATCCGCTAAAAATATACGCTTATATTGTTGACCAGTTGCGACGACGCTGAGTATTTCAGCCTCAATATCATCAATTTTTTTGGCTCTAAACTTCTTCTGCGGTTGAGTATACATGTCACAGAAGGTGCAGTTATTCCACGAACAACCATTAGCGACTTGTAAGATTAATGAACGCCATTCACTGGGCGGACGAAAAACAGGTTCTATATATGAGATAGGCATAATTTTTTCCATGACAAGACATACCAGCATCCACTGCTGATTATTATTATTTTTTATATTGGGAATGATAAGAGATATGGAGGGATTAGTACATGCTGGCGATGTAGCATGTACTAAATTTAACGCTAATGCTCTATTAAACGCTAATGCTTTATTAAGAGTAAGAACCTATTAATATTCATCAGCGTTAATAATACGAATGACTAGCTATAGCTTGCTCGCGTAATGAGTAAGATAAATACGTGCAAGTGTTTTAGCTTCTGCAACATACAACTCATCACGTTCAGGATCTTGTACCGCTAAACGTAAAATAGCACCAATGGTACGCGGCAATATAATCGAGATCATTTTCAATGCATCACGATATTCATCACTGACATCAATGATTGTCGAAGCTTGTTGTTGGATCAACGCTGAGTGGAAATCTAGCGCTGATTGATCGATACTTTTCAGTTCAGGTAATGAATCGACTCCAGACCAAACAGCCATATACCCTGGTTCTTTACGGTAGAATTCAGCATAAGTTTCAACTAATAACTCAATGCGGCCTTCGATCGGCAAGCCAGATGGGACCTCTGAAAAACGCAGTTGTAGCGCTTCTAAATGGCGCTCAGCCAAAGCTCGAATAATAGAGGCTTTATTCGGAAAGTAGCGGTATAACGAAGTACGCGTTAGACCTGATGCTTTTGCAATATCTGAAGGGGTGGCATTAGCAATACCAATTTCATCAAATAGCTCAGCGGCTGAATCAATGATTTGCTTCACGCGTTCTAAGCTTCGTTCTTGCCTAGGCAAATTACGCTGTGTGGTTATTTTTGTCATCTTTCCCTCTACGTACAATACAAATACACAATTACTAATCGGCAAATGCAGAAACTACATTTTTAATCGGTATATTTCAGCTTTTATTTTATGGTTTCCACCACAAATTTAGAGCAAGAACTCTAGACGATAACAGCATTATAAGCCAAGAATACAAAATAAAATTTCATATCAATAAATAAAACTGCTTTTCGGCTTATCGAGCGTTGTTATGATAAAGCTTACTTGTTAATTTTTGACAATTCTACCACCAAAGGACTAAAAAACCGAGTTATTACTCTAAGTCGGTCATTTCTCACAAATATTTCAGCGATACACGTTGAGTAAGCTTGGTCACTAACTCATAAGCAATAGTGCCAATGTGATCTGCAACCACTTCAGCTGGTAAACCCTTCCCCCACAAAATCACTTTATCGCCAACTTCATCCCTGCAATCAATACCGAGATCAACCGATAACATGTCCATTGAAACACGCCCAACCACGGGTACGATACGGCCATTCACCAATACAGGTGTACCCTCAGGTGCCATGCGAGGATAACCATCGCCATAACCAATTGCGACCACGCCGATATGCGTATCTTTCGATGCAGTCCAAATACCGCCATACCCTATACTTTCACCCTGTTTTAAATCATGCACGGCAATAAGGTCTGTCGTTAATGTCATCACAGGTTGCAAGCCGTGCTCCTCTGCTTTGCTATTACACATAGGTGAGACACCGTATAAGGTAATTCCCGGACGGATCCATTCTCGATGCGATGCAGGCCAAGCGACTACACCAGCAGAGTTAGCAATAGACTGTTCACCGATTTCACCCGCCACCAAGTCATCAAAAAGATCTATCTGTTTTTGAGTCGCTGGATTATCAATTTCATCGGCGCAACTAAAATGCGTCATCAAGCGAGCTGGCTGTACTACATTCGGATTATGCTTTAAACGGCTAATAGCTTGTTTACACTGATCTGGACGAATGCCTAAACGGTGCATGCCGGTATCCATTTTTAGCCAAACATTGATCGGCGTTTCCAACTCGGCTTCTTCAAGCTCTGCTAACTGCTGTTCGATATGAATAGAGGTATGAATATTATTCGCTACCAGAATTGGCAGCTCATCGGTAGAAAAAAAACCTTCGAGTAATAGGATAGGTTTAACTATACCACCACTACGCAGAGTTAACGCTTCTTCTACGCGAGCGACAGCAAATGCATCGACGCTTTTTAAAGCCGATGCTACGGCCAGTAAACCATGCCCATAAGCATTCGCTTTCACCACCGCCATGATCTTACTTTTCGGCGCAATCTCGCGAATGCGAGCGACATTGTGCTGCAGTGCTGTTAAACAAATTTCAGCTTTAGCTGAGCGCATACCATTATCCTTTCAATTCAGATCAATTCAGGTCTTAGTAATCATCGTCGTAAGCGGGACCAGTAAAGTTATCAAAACGCGAGAATTGACCATTAAATGTTAAACGCACTCGACCAATCGGGCCGTTACGCTGTTTACCAATGATAATTTCAGCCATGCCTTTATCTGGCGAATCATCGTTATAAACTTCATCACGATAAATAAACATAATTAAATCGGCATCTTGCTCAATAGAACCGGATTCACGTAGGTCCGAGTTTATCGGCCGTTTATCGGCACGCTGCTCTAGGGAGCGGTTCAACTGTGATAAGGCAATTACTGGGCACTTTAGTTCTTTCGCTAACGATTTTAATGAACGCGAAATTTCGGCAATCTCCAATGTTCGATTTTCACTTAACGCCGGCACACGCATTAATTGCAAGTAATCGATCATGATCATGCTGATGCCGCCATGGTCACGGGCAATACGACGAGCCCGAGAGCGTACCTCAGTCGGCGTCAAACCCGAGCTATCATCAATGTACATTTTACCTTGCTCTAACATGCTTTTCATGGTCGCCGATAAACGCGCCCAATCATCATCATCAAGCTGACCAGTACGTACTTTAGTTTGGTTAATTTTACCCAGCGATGCCAACATACGCATCATGATCTGTTCCGCGGGCATCTCTAGTGAGAAGATCACTGCGGGTTTATCTTGATTCAGTGCTGCATGCTCACACAAGTTCATCGCAAAGGTCGTTTTACCCATCGATGGACGCGCGGCTACAATGATCAAATCAGAGTTCTGAAAACCCGCCGTCATACCATCTAATTCATCATAACCAGAAGCAACACCGGTGACACCGTTATGGGGCGTTTGATAAAGTTCTTCAATTTTATCAACCGTTTCTTGTAATACACTTTCAAGATCCTTAGGACCTTCGCCTTTGTTTTGACGCGATTCGGCTATCTGGAATACTTTACTTTCAGCTAAATCGAGTAGGTCCGTACTCTTACGACCTTCAGGTTCATAACCAGATTCAGCAATATCACTCGCTACGCCAATTAACTCTCGAACAATCGCTCGTTCACGAACAATGTTGGCATAAGCAGTAATATTAGACGCACTCGGGGTGTTCTTAACAATTTCACCGATATAAGCAAAGCCACCAGCGTCTTCTAACTGCTCTTCGTTTTCCAACCATTCCGATACGGTGATAATATCAAGAGGGATCTGTTGATCCGCCAGTTTACCCATGGCTTCGAAAATGAGTTTATGCGGACGACTGTAAAAATCTTTGACGACAATAAATTCAGCAACACGATCCCATGCTTCATTATCAATCAGCAAACCACCTAACACAGACTGCTCAGCCTCAAACGAATGCGGCGGTACTTTCAGTGTATCGACTGCTCTGTCTTTTTGTTTTTTATCTTTTGGAAATGAATTCTGACGTTTATCGGCCATGCTAGCGCTCATTGAATTTAGTGCGATTGATTATTATCCTAAAAAATACCGCGCAGGGGAAATTAAAACGTCAAGATAACGATAAATTTATTTTTAGAGGAAGATATTAGCGGGGTAAAAATACAAAAACCGCCCATTAGGCGGTTTTAATTACAGTATTTCAGTGCGAGGACTGAATAACCGTGAAACTTATTTCAGGCTTGAAAAGTACGCTGCTACGTTATTGATATCATCATCTGATAACGCTTTTGCTTGAGGAGCCATCACAGAAGCCATGCCACCAGTACGTTGACCAGCTTTGTATGCTTTAAGCGCATTAACCAAGTAAACTTCTTTTTGGCCTGCTAGGTTCGGGTACATAGGCACAAACGAAACACCTGCTGGACCGTGACAAGCCGCGCAAACGCCTGATTTTGCTTTACCAGCTGCAGCATCACCAGCAGCCATAGAAACAGATGGAAGTAGGCAAGCTAACGCTGCTGCGATCATTGTAATTTTTTTCATTATATACTCACTATTGGCATCCTGCAGTTAAGCAGTATAAATCCTGATTTGTCTAATTAAATTAGCAGCAAAGCCGCGAATTAAAAATGATATTTATCAAGTTTAATATTTACCATCAGTAAATGAACCGAAAATATTATAGTTTTGTTAAATCGGCCATATTAATCTGATGAACTATCTCGATATTCACTGGGTGTTTGTCCTGTCCATAACTTGAACCGACGAAAAAATGATCGTACTTCGGCAAACCCCAATTGCATGGCAATACTATCAAAAGAGAGATTGGTATTACACAAATATTCTTGCGCCAATTGTAATCTCGCCTCATCCAGTAGCTTTTGATAACTGGTTGTTTCTAGCTGTAGCTTACGCTGTAAGGTCTTCTCACTCATGTTTAATTGCGAGGCCACCATGTCTTTACGAGTAATACCTTTCGCTAATAAAAAGCGAATAATATCTTTAACTTGCACGCTCAAAGATTGCGATTTTTCGAGCACTGACATTTGTTGCAAAGCATGTTGCTCCAAGGTCTTACGGAGAAAGTTATCCGGCTGCCTTAATGAAACAGCTAAATAAGAAATAGGAAACACCACGCAGTTTTCAGCCTGAGCAAACAATACAGGACATGCGAATACCTTTTCATAGTATAACACCTCCGTTTGACTCGGTTGTTGCCGTTGTAAGTGCACACATTTAGGGTGTAAATCGAGTCCAGATAACCAGCGTGAATACAGTACCCAAGAAGCAAAGATGTTATCAATCATCTGCTCTCGAACAACTGACATGGGATAGGCGCAATGCCAATGAACTTGAATTTCGTCGTGGTTTTTTACCATAGAAGTCACGCCCATATCTCCCACCAATTTCTCATACGGTTGGACATATTCCAGCACTTCGGCAAAAGTAGCACAGGTCATGGTGATATAACCGAGCACACTGTAAGAACCAGTTTGGACCAGTTCACCACTTTTTAAACCAAACAGGGGATCGTTAATTTCAGCGATAAGTAATGCCAGTAATTGCTGCAGCTGCTCTCCTGAGATGCGCTCATTTTCTTGCGTCATGATCGCAGGCGATATGCCACTTTGCACCAACAAAGCGTCAATATCGAGCTCCAATGTTTCTGCATATTGCAGGTATTGTTTTACCGCTGGAACGGATGCATAACCTAGCCCAAGCATAACCGAATAATCCCTATTCTATGTTAACAATAGTGAACTCTATCTCTAAAAAATCCACACGACTTTTTCACACATAAGCGCCAGTCCTAATTTGCTACCAGAGATGTCTCAATAGGACAGTGTTTTTTTCATTATGGCAACATAACATAGTGATATAAACAATAAATTAACATGGAGTGCATTATGAAACGTTGGAATGGTTGGGGCAGTGAAGCCAGTAAATTAGATTTACCTGCAACTGCAGATATATTTTTATTAGAAAAAGTCGGCGCGACCAAAGCCCTTCCCGATGTTTCTTTGGCAGAAGTGCTCGCCCAAGTTCCTATTTCTAGATTACCAGAGCACAGCTTAATCTCAACCGATAAAGAAGATCGCTTACGCCATGCTCGCGGACAGAGCTTGCCAGATTGGTTGGCGATGCGCAGCGGCGATTTCAAATTTTTTCCTGATGGCGTAGCTTTCCCTGAATCGAGTGACGATCTTGTAGAACTGCTGCACTTTTGCGATCAAGAAAATATTTTAGTCATTCCTTATGGTGGCGGTACCAGTGTCGCGGGACATATTAATCCATTTCAATCAGAACAAGCGATCCTGACCATAGACATGGGCAGAATGAATCAACTATTAGATTTAAATATTGAAAGCCAAATTGCCACGTTCGGTGCTGGTACTCCGGGGCCATTAGTTGAATCACAATTACGTGCTCGCGGTTACACGCTCGGTCATTTTCCACAATCCTTTGAATTATCAACAGTTGGAGGCTGGGTGGTAACTCGCTCAAGCGGTCAACAATCACTACGTTATGGTCGTATCGAAGACATGTTTGCAGGTGGTGAAGTTATCACGCCTGTTGGTCGTTTGGACATTCCAACTTTCCCTGCATCCGCTGCTGGCCCAGACATCAAAGCGTTGGTCATGGGATCTGAAGGACGTATCGGCATCGTCTCTACGGTCAAGGTACGGGTGCGTAAGTTAGCAGATCAAGAAAATTTCTACGTCAGTTTCTTCCCTAGTTGGCAGCAAGCTAAATTAGCCGCGCGCGACCTAGTTCAATCGGATGTGGTGCTATCTATGCTTCGTCTCAGCAACGCTATTGAAACCGAAACCCAATTAGCTTTAGCGGGGCATACCAAGCAAATAGGTTTACTCGAAAAAGGCCTAAAATTGTTTGGCGTCGCTGAAGGTAAATGCATGATGACCTTCGGCTTAACAGGCACCAAAGCTCAGTGTAATGCCGCATTAGCACAACTAAAAAAAGTAACCAAACCGCATAAAGCAATCCACACCGGATCTTTCATGGGTAACAAATGGGCTGAAAAGCGCTTCACTACGCCGTATTTTCGTGAGTCGCTATGGCAGAAAGGTTATGTGGTCGATACCTTAGAAACCGCGACTGATTGGAATAATGTCGATAATTTGCTAAATAAGATCGAAAATAATCTCAGAACCGTATTAGGCGACAAAGCCAAATTGCACGTATTCACTCATCTATCCCATGTTTATAAACAAGGCTCGAGCATCTACACGACTTATATTTTTAAAGCCGGTAAAGACTATCAAGCGACGTTAGATCAATGGGCTATTTTGAAAAAAACGACATCTGAGATCATTGTTAACAATGGCGGTACTATCAGTCATCAACACGGTGTAGGTAAAGATCACCAACCTTACCTAACTACCGAAAAAGGCGAGTTAACAATCCGCGCTATCGAGAACTTGTGTGAAACATTCGATCCGAAAAAAATCATGAATCCACATTGCTTGATCGCAGATTCAAACTCACCAGTTGATGAACAAAGCACGAATATTAAATTGGCATAATAACAGGCGATTAATAGCTGATATTTGATGATTTATAATTGATAGCGAATAGTTAAGGATGACAACATGGAAAATCTTGATTTAACAATGCTCACCAGAAGCCAACAGTTCGATAAACTCATAGGTGAACGCTCAGCAGAAAAGTGGGACATAATCATAGTTGGTGGCGGTATTACTGGTGCAGGCACTCTACTGATGGCGTGTAAGGCCGGTTTAAAAGCACTATTAGTCGAGCAGCAAGATTTTGCATGGGGAGCATCGAGTAATTCATCAAAAATGGTCCATGGCGGTTTGCGTTACCTGGGCAGTGGTCAGTATGGTTTAACCAAAGATGCGGTCACTGAACGTCAACGTTTATTAGAGGAGTTACCCGGTCTAGTTGACCCATTACAATTCCTGATGGGCCATTACAAAGAGCAGTTTCCAGGGCCATTTATTTTTAACAGCCTACTGACCATTTATGACTGGATTGGCGGTAAGAAAAACC
>Ga0209292_1003428_pt1 | contig 17425 bp, 20 predicted proteins | sample GOMGulsemesocosm_2_FD_184634 | JGI IMG/M metagenome (GOLD analysis project Ga0209292, IMG submission 184634) | Methane-oxidizing microbial communities from mesocosms in the Gulf of Mexico - GOM9C Gulf of Mexico (SPAdes) (version 2) | ecosystem: Environmental > Aquatic > Marine > Cold seeps... | reverse complement strand
TAAGGTGCTCCAGGTACAATCCCAGATCCTGGACATCCTGCTCCAGAACCAAAAGCTCCTAAATTCATAGTTACAGAAGCTCCGTTAGCTATACTTCCTCCTAAAGGTGAAAACCCTAAAAGTCCTCCACCAATATCCTTAACAAGGAAATTCATGTATCCTCCCCAATTCGCATCAGTTTCCGATCCACCACCGAAATTGTATCCTATTGATACTGCAGGGCCACCTTCTACCATTTCAGGATCTAAGCCTACTGGATGGTTTGTTGTTGCTATACAAAAGAATATATTTGCTACACCAGGATTAGTTCCTGGGTAATCAGGACTCGCAGCTGCCCACAATGTATTATCGGCATTAGTGAAGGTATAATCAGCATTTAATATGTCTATTTGATTTTGTGCCAAAGCTTCTAAACAAGCTCTATCTGCTTCTTGTCCACTAGGAAAATGAACTGCCACAGGAATGATTACTGGTGCCATTTTTGCCTGAAAGTTTCCTGAAACCCTTTTATGAAGCTCAAGTTTAAACTTTTTTTGAGCTTTTGCATACTCCCTAGCGTATACTGGGTCAGCAAGTTTTTCTTTCATATGGGCCACCATTCCGCATTTTTCTTCCTGTGAATACATAACTACAGTAAACACCAACATTAAAAATGTCAGTGTAGCTTTTCGTAAATTAAATTTCATAATGTTTTTTTGGTTTTTAATCGTTTTATTTAGTTAACAAAGTGTTAAATGTAATAAAAAAAGATTAACCCAACCATATCCTAAATTCTTTTACACGTTCTCTACTCACTATAAGTTCTTCCTCATTATATTTATTTAACTGAATTTTTAATCTCGAATTAGTATATGCAACAATATCCTTTATCGCATTTATGTTTACAAAGAATTTTCTGCTAATTCTGAAAAAATATTTAGGTTCTAACTCTTCCTCTAATTGCTCTAAAGACATATCTAGCAAATAACTTCTCCCATCGGTTTTGGAAAGGTATGTCGACTTATTTTCACTATAAAAGCATTCAATATCTTCAACGGCTATCATTTTTAAATGTTGCCCGATTTTTATTGTAAATCTGTTTTTATACTTTTTTTCAGTTTCTTTAACAAGTAACCTTTTCACATCGGCAAAAGAAATCATTGTATTTTCCTGTTGTGGTTTAAACGATTTATACTTTTCAATAGCAGCATTTAAATCATCTTCGTCTATTGGTTTTAAAAGGTAGTCTATACTATTTAATTTAAAGGCTTCCAACGCATACTGATCATATGCAGTTGTAAATATTACTGCACTTTTAATTTCAATTTCTTCAAAAATTTCGAAGGACAATCCATCAGACAACTGTATGTCTAAAAAAATTAAATCAGGATGTTCATTTGTCAGAAACCATTGCTTTGCCTCAGCTACAGAATGTAACATGGTACTTACATCCATCTGTTGTTTTACTAACATTCTGTTCAATCTTCTTGCAGCCGGTTTTTCGTCTTCGACAATAAGTACTTTCATCTGTTTACATATTTTTTTATTGGTTCTCCCTACAAATTTTGGAAATTTATTATAATGAAATTGTCACGAGTTTCTAAAAAAGGAACCCCCGCAATGACGTTGTTTACTGCCATTTACTTTCTTGCTGTTTCTCTTTTTCCATAAACTCCTGTATTTTTCTTTGCTCCCATTTTTCTCCAAATAAGAGATGTTTCCCAAAAACCCCAAAAGCATGAAAGAAGATTCCAATACCCCAAAATACCCATAATGCAAATGTTCCGAAATCAAAAAACGCCTCGGTAAAACTTTCCCCATCATTCATATTGCTTACAACTTTACTACAACTTATAAACATATTTACAATAAAGTAAGATGCAAAGTGCCAATAAAACCCCTTTATTTTCTCAACTCTTTTCTTTGCTCGATCATAGCGATCATTATATAAATGCTTTTCCATAACTATTCCCATTTATGATTATTTTGTTCTTCTTCATTTAAAAATTGTTTCATTTTTTGTTCTTCCCAATTGGAACTAAAAAATAATCCTCTTCCAAAAACTGATATACCGTGAACCAATAACCCAATCCCCCACCCAATAGCTGTAGAAAAAGAACCTAAATTCCAAAATTCTGTCACATTTGCATAACCTGTATAAATCATTGAAAGTAACATTATATTCACAACAACATACACTATTGCATGCGTATAGAATCCTTTAATTTTGTCTACTTTTTTCTTTGCTCTATTGTAACGATTTTCTTCATTATAATTTTCCATAATATTTCTTTTTACTAACGTTATTTTATTCCCAACGATTCAAATTCTTTTCTTCCTCTTTCATAAACTCTTCAAGCTTTCTATTTTCCCAAGACTTTCCGAAATACTTGTCTTTTCCATAAACTTCATACGCCTGAAAGGCAATACCTACTCCCCAACCTAACATTGGATAAAAAAACCATTTGTGTTCATGCCAACTAGTTTTAAAGTTTATGAATATTAAAAATGGGATAACAATAATATAGGCAAATACACTCCAGTATAACCCTTTTAAATTCTCCAAACGCTTTCTTGCATTTTCATAATTAGTATGTGATGTTGTTGTTTTCATGATTGATGCTTTTTTAGTTAATAATGGTAATTCTACTTTAAATTCGCTTTTTGATTGATTGATTAAAATTGTTCTAGTTGATAAAATTTGATATCGTTCAGTAATATTTTTTAATCCTATTCCGCTAGATTTATTCAACGACCTTTTTTCTTGAAAATTATTGGTTACAGTTAGCGTATTAATTGATTCTACTATACTAATATGTAATGGTTGTTGTTCACTTACAATATTATGCTTTATGCAGTTTTCCAATAAAATTTGTAATGATAGTGGAACTATTTTTGCTTCAGGATTATGAACCTTCTCAGGAATTGTACAATCTATTGCATTTTCAAACCTCATTTTTAGTAACAGCATGTATGTTTTTGCAAAAGCCAATTCCTCCTCTAAGGATACCAAATCCTTATCTTTTTGCTCTAACACATACCGATACACTTTTGACAAAGAGGTTGTAAATTTTTGTGCTTTATCTGTATCTTCTTCTATTAATGATACTAATACATTAAGGCTATTAAATAAAAAATGAGGATCCAACTGACTTTTTAAACTTTCATATTTAGCATTTGCGGTACCTGCAATAATTTTCTGCTGCTTAATTTTCTTTTCTTGCAAAGCTTTAAAAGAATAAAACGATATAAAAAACAGCGATACAACTACCGTTATCACAAAAGGGATAATATAATTTCGAGGGGTTTCATTATTTAAAAAAGCTGTGAAAGATTCTCCTTCAACAATAACATCTTCAACTATTCTCAACAAGAACACTGCACATAACGTTACTAGTATTGAACTCAAAAACCCTAAAACTACACGACTAATTCTATAATCTTCTTTCCCATACTTTTTATCAAAAAATAAATACACGCTTAAGTTCGCTCCATACAATACTGTTGCATATAGCATATACCATAAAAACTGTATCCCTAAGTTTAAATCAATATTAAAAGGTCTTCCTAATAACACAGAAATCACCGTCATGATAACAAAAATTATTATCCCTGTAATAAATGCGTATTTAATATGTTTTACTAAATCATTCATAGTTTATTATTACTGTTATACAAAGGTCATTTTTTTATATCCGTTAAAAAAAGTTTATTACCTGAACTGTTAATTTACAATACTGAATTGTAATTTTACAATTAAAATTAAAAGACTTGTAACAAACTCAAGCTTTTTAAGACTTACCTTAAAGAACAACTTAATTAGTGGAAAAAGAACTAGAGCACAAATTTGTAACTCAACTAGAGAAACATCAAAACATTATTCATAAAGTATGTAGGTTATACACTAATAATCAAGATGCTCATAATGATTTGTTTCAAGAAGTTACTATACAATTATGGAGAGCTTTTCCTAAATTCAGAGGGGAAGCTAAGTTTAGCACATGGATGTATCGTATTGCTTTAAATACCGCTATAACACTTTATAGGAAATCTAAACGCAAAATAAAAACAAATGACATTGCTGATTTTCATTTTAAAATTAAAGCTGAAGAGTATGACGATACAGAAGAAGAGCAACTAAAATTAATGTACGCTGCTATAAAGCAATTATCAGATATTGAAAAAGCATTAATTTTTTTATACCTCGAAGATAAAAACTATAAAGAAATTTCCGCAACAATGGGTATTAGTGAAGTGAATGCACGTGTGAAGATGAATAGAGCTAAAGGAAAATTAAAAAAAATATTAAGTCCGTGATTATGGAAGAATTAGATATACTCAAAAAAAACTGGAATAAAGAAACTCACCCAAAGGTTAGCGCCGATGCGATATACAAAATGATTTTAAAAAAATCTTCTTCAGCGGTAAAGTGGATTTTTATTATTTGTTTAATAGAGTTAAGTATTGGTTTAATTTCCGGAGTGTTTTTTTCAATAGAAAGTTACGAAAATGTAAACCTTCCTTTTTGGATAGAACCTACCGTTACCTATTCCAGCATACTGATAGCTCTTATTTATTCGTTTAAATTTTATAAAAACTATAAAACAATCAATACAACTAGTAGCGTAAATAGCTTGCTAACTAATATTATTAAAACACGTAAAACGGTTAAGCAATACGTACTAATAAACTTAAGTTTAATGGCCATTTTAGTAGTTTTTGTTTTAAGCTACACTTTAACAAGCCCAATTGGAGTAAGCAATGAGATTGCTTTTCAAATTTCAAGCACTAAAGATTATTTTATTCTCGGATTTATAATTCTTTTTGTAACCACTATAATTATTGGTATTTGTTTGCTTCTTTACTTTTTGTTGTACGGATTATTAATGCGCAAACTAAATAAAAATTATAAAGAATTAAAACGGCTAGATTTATAACCGATTTAAACTAAAAAAAGAGGCTTACATCATGATGTAAGCCTCTTTTTTTATTAGATCTTTTAATCAATATTTCCATTCTCTTAATTTATCCAACTCTTCCATTTCTTTTAGGTTCTTTATAGGGATTACTTTAGAAAAAGATTTATGTTGCTCAATTGCATATTCTAGTTGCGTAACGATATCATCAACAGAGTCATTTTCATAATCTATTTGTAAGGGTTCCTTTATAATAAATGATTGCAATATTCCCTTTTTCTTTAAACGCAATCCTTTTTTATCAAATGAACGTCTAAAACCATCAATTACTATTGGTATAACAATAGGTTTATGTTGTTTAATTATATGTGCCGTACCTCGTCTAATTGGCTTAAAAGGAGTTGTTGTACCTTGAGGAAAGGTAATTACCCAACCATCATCAAGTGCTGTTCCGATATTACTTATATCGCTCATTTTCACTTGTCTGTTCACCTCTTTTCCTTTACTCCTCCACGTTCTATCAATACTTACAGCTCCTGCATATGCCATAATTCTTGGCAGTAAACCAGCTTTCATCGTTTCCTTAGCAGCAACGTAGTATATGTTTAGCTTTGGTTGCCATAAATAACCTACATTTTTTATGGAATCTACTCTACCACTCAAACTTGCATTAAACACATGAAACATTGCCGTAACATCAGCAAAATATGTTTGATGATTAGCTACAAATAACACATTTCTATCCGGTAAATTTTTTATGATCTCCGAACCTTCAATTTGTAATTCATTAAATCCTCTAAAACGCCTATGGGTAAGAACCCCTATAGTCCTTATCAGTGTTTTCTTTAAAAAAAGTATATGTCCAAAAGGATTTCTTTTAAATAATCCCATTAATTTTTAATTTTTAGCGTTACAAATGTATCGAATTTAATATTCATCTGATAAGATTAAATCTTTAATCTCACTTAACATCATAGCAGTTGCTCCCCAGATTACTTCTTCATTAAATTTAAATATTGGCACTTCTACACCCTGAGCATAAGAAGTGTTAATTATTTTTGACGAAACAAAATCATCCGACAAAATTTCATGAAGAGGAATTTCAATTAATCTTTCCACCTCCTTTTCTTCTAAGGTATACTTTGGCCTTTCCTTTACTACTCCCAAAAAAGGTTTTACCAAAAAGTTACTTGGAGGAATATATACATCCGTTAGCTCTTTTAACACCGTAATTTCTTTTGAATGTATTCCAATTTCCTCAAATGTTTCCCTTAAAGCAGTTGCCTGTAAACAAATATCATCGGCTTCAATTTTTCCTCCAGGAAAACCTATCTGATTAGAATGTACTCCTTCGTATGTTTTCCTTAACATAAAAACCATTTTCATTTGCCCATCACTATCTGGGAACAATAATGATAAAACAGCTGCTTTTTTAGGATTACGTTCCGAAAGATTAATTGACCTCCCTAGCTTTTTCCGAATTGACGGAGCTAATTTAAATTGTGAATCAATCCCTGGTAAGGATGATTTTTTTATTTTTGGAATTAATTCCTCAAAGTCTTTTAAAGTCATGGTTAAAGTACAGAATCTAATTTTAGTTTTTATCGTGGTACTAATGAGTTGCCAAGATAAACAAACTCAGCAAAAAAAAGAGGCAAAAACAACAATAGAAACTAAAAAAGAACAAATTAAATTACAAGATTTGACTCCTTTAATTACTCAAAAAAAAGTGATTCCGTTTTTAACGGAATACGGAAAAGCACATCAACAGACTAATGTTTTAATAGAAACTCGTTTAGGAAACATCCACATTAAATTATTTAAGAACACTCCTTTACACAGAGCCAATTTTTTATTCTTAATACATCAAGGCTATTTTGATACTAGTTGTTTTCATAGAGTTGTTTCCGATTTTATCATTCAAGCTGGTCAATCTGACAAAATAAGCACTAGAAAATTGCGAAAAAAAATAGGGGATTACAAAATCCCTCCTGAATTTACTAGTCATAAACATCATAAAGGAGCCTTATCATCAGCAAGAAGATGGAATCAAAACCCTAAGAAACTATCCGACGCTTATGAGTTTTTTATTGTTCATAAAGAAAAAGGATTGCATCATTTAAATAATGAGCATACCGTTTTTGGAAAAGTAACTAAGGGGCTTGATATTATCGATAAAATAGCAAATGAAGCCATTGACAAAGGTGAGTGGCCTATTAATGATGTTTACTTAAAAGTAAGTGCTTATTAACTTTAACTCTCTAGAAATCACTATGTTTAACTATTAAAAATACCTAATCATGGGTATTTCCTAATATATGTTTATTTATTATCTTTACATTCTTCACAAGTTAAACCTTGTGAAGATTAAGTAAGTTTTTTTGGGGTAAAAATCTCTGCTAGCAATAGCAGAGATTTTTTTTTACAATTCACCTACAAAAAACTACGGTTCAGTAATTCTTTTTTTTGTACAATGCACTCGTTCCTGATATTTGTATCATAATCAATAAAAAAAACAGATATTATGAAAACACTAGTTTTAGGAATGCTTTTAGTAATTTGTAACTACATCACCCATGCACAAGAACCAACAGGAGTTGATGTTACCATACATATTAATAATATTAAAAATGACAATGGGTTTGTTTTACTTGGACTACACAATCAAGAAACATTTATGGTTAGAGAAAAACCTGCTTTGAAAAAGATAAAAGAGGAAATAAATAATGGGAAAATTAAAGTAGTTTTTAAAAACATCCCAAAAGGTCAATACGCAATTATGGTTGTCCATGATGAAAACGCTAATAACCGAATGGATTTTGAATTAAACGGAATGCCAAAAGAAGACTATGGAACTTCTAATAACGAAATGAGTTTTGGACCACCAAGGTTTGAAGACGCCAAATTCAAGGTGTCTAACGAAAATTTGGATATAGAAATTCGCTTGTAAAATTAAACATCCTTAGCTAATGCAGATTACTTCGTTGCTAAAAAGCTTCTCGAAATGACGGATTACTAAGAAAAAAAAAGGGACGCTTATTAAGCGTCCCTTTTTAATAATATGATTAACTTTAAAATAATTTCAGTACTATTTAAAATTTCACTTTTAGTAAAAATTCTGGACCACCACTAGTTTGGTCTTTAATGTCTGATGTTGTAAAATCATATGCAAAACCTAGATCTAACATTTCAGCAATTTCAAAAGAAGCTAATACAGAAACAGAATCATTTAATCTGTAATTTGCTCCCAATTCAAACTTTTTATAAAAACGAGCTGACGCAGTAACATCCAAACCAAATGGCGCTCCATCAATATAACGAGTCATTACCGCTGGTATTAATTGAATATTCTCATTTAAATCATAAAAATATCCCCCTCCAAACATCACTAAAGTTGCGTCAGTAGCTTCTTGTGCAGCACCAGCAATTTCTTCGTAACGTTCAGCATTCAATATTCTTGGGGCAGATAAACTCACAAAATACTTGTCAGCTTTATAATATGCTCCAATACCAAAGTTAGGGTTAAATTTACTCACTTTCCCTTGATTGATAGGGTCAATCGTTTCTAGCTTCGTAAAGTCAACCTCAAAGAAACTACCACCTGCTTTTAATCCTAAAAACAAATCTTTCTTTTCCCCAAAACTTAATTTATAGGAAAAGTTAGCGAATACATTGGTCTCTTTTTGAATAAAAACTCTATCTGATACTAACTCTAAACCAATACCTACATTATCATTAAAACTACCTTGGGCAGCTATTGATTGTGTTTGCGGACCATCTTGAATCCCTCTAAACTGATCTTTATAACTAATCACGTTTAACTCTGATTTTTCCGTACTACCAACATAGGCGGGATTAATCAAGCCCATATTTTGTCTCCAAAAGGTAAATTCTGGTGTTTGTTGTGCAACTGATGTTATTGAAAATAACAACGCGAAAACACCTACTAATTTATATATTTTTTTCATTTGTGTTTTTATTTTTTATAACACTTACTAAGTAATATTACCTAGTAAGTGTTATTATTTTTTCAATAAATTATTAATAGTTAATGTACATCCAACCCGTAACAGGAGTTACACCATATTCACCAAATTCTGGTTGATTTAAATTAATAATAAAGTAATATGAGTTCGCAGGTAAAATTCCGCTTCCACCTTCAGTTGAGGTAGCTCCCCAATCATCTTGATAATTTCTTCCCTCAAATACTTTAACACCATGTCTGTTAAACACTTGTACTGAAGCATTTGGATATCTCCAAATATTCTCAATAACCCAAGTATCATTTTGACCATCTCCATTAGGAGTAATGGTATCATTTGGTGTAACTAAAATATCTATAAAATCATCACATGAATCCCCAATATTATCTTGATCTAAATCTACTTGATCTGGATTAACAACTGTAATACAGTTATCATCTACATTTAAAACGCCATCTCCATCTATGTCATCGTCACAAGCATCTACTATTAAGTCACCATCTAGATCATCTCCAAGTACAGTTACAACAGCAGTAGCCGTAGAAACATTTCCTCCGATATCTTCAACTGAAAGTACAACTGAATAATCACCAAGGTTAAAACAATCGAAAGTGTCAATATCCAAGGTCATAAAAGCTATACCACAATTATCAGTACTCCCGTTATCTATATCAGACTCACTTATACTAGCTTCTCCGTTATCATCTAAAGTTATGGTAATGTTTTGAGCTAGTGCTACCGGTACAGTTACATCATCAATAACAACGTTTTGTGTTTGTGTACTTGTGTTTCCGTTTCCATCATCATAAGCCCAAGTTACAACAGTTATTCCTTGAGCTGTTATTGGTAAAACAGCATCATTGGTAACAGTTACCATTCCAGCACAGTTATCTGTTGCTGTTGGTGCAGTTAAACTTGCAACAACACATTCTGCAGTTACATCTAATAATACAGCTACATCCGCTACCGGTGCAGTTACATCATCAATAACAACATTTTGTGTTTGTGTACTTGTGTTTCCATTTCCATCATCATAAGTCCAAGTTACTACAGTTGTAGTTCCTTCACCAGATATTGGCAATACAGCATCATTGGTAACAGTTACCATTCCAGCACAGTTATCTGTTGCTGTTGGCGCTACTAAACTTGCTACAACACATTCTGCAGTTACATCTGTTAATACAGCTACATCCGCTACTGGAGCAGTTATATCATCTATAACAACATTTTGTACTTGAGTACTTGTGTTTCCATTTCCATCATCATAAGTCCAAGTTACAACAGTTGTTGTTCCTTCTCCTGAAATTGGTAATACAGCATCGTTAGTAACTAGTACCATTGGTCCAACACAGTTATCTGTTGCAGTTGGCGCAGTTAAACTTACTACAGTACATTCTTCAGTTACATCAGTTAATACAGCTATATCCGCAACGGGTGCAGTAACATCATCTATAACTACATCTTGTGTTTGAGTACTTGTGTTTCCATTTCCATCATCATAAGTCCAAGTTACTACAGTTGTAGTTCCTTCACCAGATATTGGTAATACAGCATCGTTAGTAACCGTTACTACTGCAGTACAGTTATCTGTTGCAGTTGGATCAGTTAAACTTGCAACAGTACATTCTGCAGTAACATCTGCTAATACAGCTACATCCGCAACTGGTGCTTCGGTATCATTTACTGTAACAGTAAATGTACAAACATCTGTATTTCCTCCTCCATCGGTTGCTGTATATTCTAATGTTGTTGTTCCTACAGGAAAAACATCTCCTGAAGTTAATCCAGTAACATCAGTTTGAGTTATAACAGCTGATGCAGAAGCGGTATTATAAGCAAAGTTCTTCAATGCTTCATAATATCCAGAACCAGGAGTGTTCCATTTACCATCTTGGCTGTAATCACCTGTTAACCAAGCTATCTGACCTCCACCTGGTATTGACCTAAGAGTCCACCTTCCATCATCTACAATATTAACGGTTCCAGCAGCGTAAGGAGCATCCAAGGTATCCCAATCCCCGACTGCAAAAATATTTGTCCCAACAGTATTATAAAGACCTGTAGTCAAACTGTTAGCTGGCCCAAGTACTGTTAAATTAAAACTTCCTCCAAAATCAGAACCACTGGTTCCTCCAAGAAAGGGTACAATGTCACCGCCAGCATAAACTACATCATATCCTGTAACTAATATATTACCACCTGCTTGAACCCAAGCTTCAATGTTATTAATCGTTGCAAGAGGAGCTTGAAAACCATATCTTGAATCCCATACTATTAAATCATATGCAGATAAATCTCCGCTTAATGTAGTCCATCCGTTAGCATTTTCATTTAATACAACAGTAACATTATGTCCGTCTGAAGCTATTTCAGTCGGTACCTCCGTAGCATTATCTGCATAATTATCAACATAAAGTACTTCTAGAATTCCACCTGGAGCTGAACCACAATTATCTGTTGCTGTTGGATCTAAATACGTTGCTACAGCACCGCAAATTCCTAAGTCATTATTTATTATAACATTTCCAGGGCATGTAATTACCGGTGGAGTTATATCATTAATAACAACATTTTGAGTTTGCACACTTGTGTTTCCATTTCCATCATCATAAGTCCAAGTTACAACTGTTGTTGTTCCTTCTCCTGATATTGGTAATACAGCATCATTTGTAACAATTACCAATCCTGCACAGTTATCAGTTGCAGTTGGTGCAGTTAAACTTGTTACGCTACATTCCCCTGTTACATCTGCTAAAACAGGAACGTCTGCAACTGGTGCAGTTATATCATCAATAACAACATTTTGTGGTTGTGTACTTGTGTTTCCGTTTCCATCATCATACGTCCAAGTTACTACTGTTGTTCCTTCTCCAGATATTGGTAATACTGCATCATTTGTAACTGTTACCGTTAGAGCACAGTTATCTGTAGCAGTTGGTGCTGTTAAACTTACTACACTACATTCTGCTGTTACATCTGTTAAGATTGCTACATCTGGTACTGGTGCAATTGCATCAGTCAAAGGAAAACAACCACTAAAGGTAAGATCAAAAACTCCGTTATCACCTGCAAACCCGTGAACCCCTATATAATATGTAGAGGAACCATCTGTCGCGAAAATTACTTGGCTTGATAAACCACAAAAATCATCATTACCTCCTTCACAAACTGGCGCAGCACAATTACCAGAGTATACATTAATTGCAGTATCATAAAAACCCGAACTACAGGTATTCACAGTAACGGTACCTCCGGTTACACTAGTATCAGTAAATGTGTACCAAACAATTGGCCCACCATTAACGAATGAACAATCAGGAGCTACGCCTAGTCCTGTACCATTTACATTTGTACCGTTTACAGTACCCCCTACAATGGGGTCTATGGTAATTGCATTTACACATAGGTCATTGGGTGGTACTTGGGCAAACCCAAATACACCCAATAAGAGCATAAAAAAAGTAATTTTTTTCATTTAAATATAATTTGGTTAATTTATTTTTTTAAGGGAATTATAATTTTTTCAAAAAAGAAATTAACCCCTAATTAATCTCTTTGAAATCTTCAATTTTAGTGAAGGAACTCACACTTATTGTGTTTATAACAAATGTGAGTATGTATTTTGTAGTAATTTATTTATTATCTATTGGGTTTACAATTTTTGAAATTTTTACTATTTCAAGTAATTCATAATATTTCTTTAATTTATCTTTTGACTCACCTTGACTTAATTTGTGATCAATAAAATTTTGAATATTAGATATTTTAAGTTGTTTATGAGCCTCCGAACTAAAAGCTATAGACTTAACCTCTTTACTTTCAGTAGGTAAAGTTGTTTTTTCAATAGATTGTTTTTCTTTCGTTGCTAGTTTTTTTTTTGCAGTTTCAGTCTGTCCAAAAATAGTTGAAGTTGTTATTCCGAATAGTATCAGGAATACATACTTTAAAAAGTAATTGTTTTTCATTTAAATTTAATTTAGTTAGGTTATTAAAATTATTAAAGGGGAGAGTAAAATTTATAGTTTAAAGTTCTCACAAAAGATACATACCCCAAATAGGATCTTTTGTGATGGTTATATTTGAAACATACGTTTAGTAGAAAACGTATTCATATAATAACGGCCAAAAATACAGCGCTTTAAACACTGTTGCAATACCTTAATATAGCTATTTTACACTCACTATTTATGGGTATAAAAAATTAAAGGAGAAAGTAAAATTTATAGTTAATTTCTTACAAAAGAAACCTACCCCAAAATAATATCTTTTTAAGAAAAATTATGTGTTTAGAAACTTTGAATACAACTAAACAGCCGACGAAAATAGTTTATCTTAATATCATATTTATTTTTTTTACAAAATTATAATCAACTATAATAGTAAGGACATTTGCATAATTTTCTAATTTAACCCACGCTTCAGCTGCAATATTATTTGTCCCTGTTAATAACGAGCTCATATTTGTACTACCTCCCACTTAATTTAGAACAGTTAACTCAAAATCTAAAGCAGTTTGTACATTATATTTCCCAATAAATACTACTGGTAACACCAGTAGATTAAGTAATAGTTTTCTTATTTAAATTTTGTTATATGGTTAATTTGAGCACAAACAAACCACTTCTAATTAGATTTAAGAAATTTATGTTGTAGAATGGTCTTTTTTGTTGTGGATGGTTATGACACTAAATCAATAAAGGACTCTTGATAGCTTTTTGACAATGGAACGGGCCTATCATTAACATAAACCTTTTGCAAACTCCAACTGGTTTTTTCCTGTTCAGCAATAAAATCGCTCATTAGTGAATTTGTTCCTTCATCGCTAGCTTCTCCTAATAATTCAAGTAGTTGTCGCTCTAATTGTAATAATGACGCTAATGAGTCAATTATAAGTTGAACTGTTTTTCATCATTCATAACATTTTCACCTATTAAAACTTTAGTTTTTTGCTGATAATCTTCAAAAGTATGTAATGGCACTTCTCCTAAAGTCAATATGCGTTCTGCTATATCGCCCACTTTTATCGTTGCATCAGTATATAACTCTTCAAATTTAACATGTAATTCAAAAAACTGTTTTCCCTTGATGTTTCAATGAATTCCTCTTAAATTCTGATTATAGGTATGAAAGCTTGCCAATATTTCATTCAACCTTCAGAAACTTCACTAGTATATGCTTCACTTAATCCCAAAAATGTTGTTCTCATAATATCCTATTTTTATTTCCGCTAAAAGAAATATCTATTAAAATAAAAATAATCATAGTTTTAATTGATAGTTTTTATATCTTTATCATCAGAACATATAAAATATGACCATAACACAGTTAAACTACGTATTAGCAGTAGCTAAACACAAAAATTTCACTAAAGCAGCAGAACATTCATTTGTTACGCAACCCACATTGAGTATGCAAATACAAAAACTGGAAGATGAATTGTCAATTAAAATTTTTGATAGAAGTAAAAAACCTATCGAACTTACTGAAGTTGGTAAAAAGATAGTAGCACAAGCCAAAAATATTGTAAATGAATCTGATAGAATAACAGATATTATTGATCAAGAAAAAGGGTTTATAGGTGGTGAATATAAAATTGGGATCATACCAACTATAATGCCCACACTATTACCAATGTTTTTGAAAACATTTATTGAAAAGCATCCAAAAGTTCAACTAAAAATAAAAGAATTAACCACATCGGAAATTATAAAACAATTAAATGATGGGCAAATAGATGCAGGAATTGCTGCAACACCATTAACCGAAGAAAACTTAATTGAGCGTCCGTTATACTATGAACCTTTTGTGGGATACATTCCTAAAAATCATCGTTTAACTGATGAAAAAACAATTAGCATTGCTGATTTAGCTCTTGAAGATATATTATTACTAGAAGACGGACATTGCTTTAGAGATGGGATTATTAATTTATGTAGTGCTTCAAAAAACAACAACCCAAAAAAGTTTCAATTAGAAAGTGGGAGTTTTGAAACACTTATTAAACTAGCTGATGAAGGACTTGGAATGACATTATTACCTTATTTACATTCCAAACAATTATTAAAATGTGATGTTATAAACCTAAAACATTTCAATGACCCTAAACCCGCTAGAGAGGTAAGCTTACTATATCACAAAAGCGAATTAAAAATTCAAATAACAAATGCCTTAAAAGATACTATTGATAATGTTGTGCGTGGAGCCATTGCTTTTCATGACCTTAATATTATTAGTCCGAAAAAAAAACATATATTGTAAGCTAAACCTTTAACTATGGTAGTATTAAAACAATCTTTTTGGATATGTCTATTTTGTATATCCCTTATATCGTGCTCATCGGATAGAGACGACACTTCAGTAAGTGCACCGTCAGATTTTTACTATCCCGGTGAAACTCCAATTCCATTTTACACGCACGGAAGTGTTGCTCCAAATATAAATTGGGGAAATGAAACGGGTACCTATGCTTTGGATGCAAATTATACAGGAGTTAGCCTAGATGAAACAACTGGTGAATTATCATGGAATGAAGACTTACCTCTAGGGAGTAACATTGTAATGGTTACCGCTACAAATTCTGCAGGATTTGCAACTACTAGCCCTAATTTACTACATCAGTTTAGTGGGCAATTTGATGGCGCGTATAATAACGATGCTAACCCAAGTACTCCAACTACAGCAAATATGGATATTACATTTAATGTTGATGGAACTATGAGTATTACTGATGATACTACTACAACTAATGGAACATGGACATTTAATCCTTCAGGAAAATTAATATGTACTTATGGAACTTTAGAGTTAGAACTGGATTTAACGTACTCCTTAACTACTATTCCTTATTTAGAAGGGTACAAACGTAATGTCGGTAATCCAACCAATTTAGGTTTTGCTCGTATTGACTATCAACAGTAAACAACTACTTAATTCAAGGTGAACATCTAAAAAAGCTCAATGATAGAAAAATAAAAAAAGCAACCAAAATGGTTGCTTTTTTTATTTTTCTAAATAGATTAAACATTGATTCAATTCTGGTTTCTCTAAAGTCAGATTTCCTATCCAAATTCTCAATTCATCAATTTCATAAGGCAATAACCTTTCAATTGCTTTCTGGAGTTCTTTACAGAATAGACTAGCATCAAAACTAACTCGTTCAAGTATCGTTTTAGTGTAATCAAACATTGCTCTTGCCATGTATACTAAGTTTTTAAGTTGCTCTAAGTAACAAAAATTACATCTAATAATATCATAATAAATGTTAAAGTTTTCAAAAGATTAATAAATCATACGGTTTACAAATAATTAATTACATAATTAAAAGCATCAATAATTACGAATACCATAATACTGTAACCTTCTGACTTACAACTATTAATTAAACATTATATAATTATCAATTATAAAAATTACGTGATATTAAAACCTATTATCACCGTCTAACAAATTACCTAAACCTCCTAAGACACTTCCTTCTCCCTTAGCATTACCACCTCTAGGAATAGCAGCAATTACTCTTGAAGCTAACCTACTAAATGGTAGCGATTGTATATAAACAGTTCCTGGTCCTTGAAGCGTTGCAAAAAATAATCCTTCCCCTCCAAAAACAGTGTTTTTTATTCCGCCAACAAATTCAATATCATAATTTACTGTTTGTGAAAAACCTACTAAACATCCTGTATCAACTTTTAATGTTTCACCAGCTGTAAGTTCTTTTTTACAAATTGTTCCTCCTGCATGCACAAATGCCATACCATCACCTTCTAATTTCTGCATGATGAATCCTTCACCTCCAAAGAAACCCCTTCCTAATTTTTTTGAAAACTCAACACCTATGGACACTCCTTTTGCCGCAGATAAAAAAGCATCTTTTTGACAAATAAACTTCCCTCCTTTTTCCGCTAAGTCTATAGGAATGATTGACCCCGGATAAGGCGATGCGAAACTTACTTTACGCTTTTGTTGAGAATGATTTGTAAAAACGGTCATAAACAAGCTCTCGCCTGTCAACAAACGTTTACCAGCTGAAAATAGCTTTCCTAACACACCTTCACTTTGATTAGAACCATCACCAAAAATGGTACTCATTTCTAAACCATTATCCATCATCATAAAAGATCCTGATTCTGCAACTACGCCTTCTTGAGGGTCTAACTCAATTTCTACATATTGCATTTCTTCTCCGTGAATTTCGTAATCTATTTCGTGTGCTATCATTGATTTGTTTTTTTAATTGATTCAATATATAGGTAGAGGGAGTTCCTATTTTGTTACAGCACAATTTAATTATTTCTTTTTCTTTAACTTCAATGTCCACTCAAAATTAAAAGTAGAAACCTCAATTCCTTCTTCATTAGTTCCTATTGCCTTCATTAGCACAACCTGTCCTTCTCCTGTTTCAATAGTTTTCTGAATAGCAACATCAATTAGATTACCATCATTACATACAAACGTTATTCGCCCTTTTGCTTTTTTAGTAAATGTTGCATTATTACTAGCAACTAACATGGATATGTTTTTCCCGCTCGCTTGAATTTTTTGCATTAC
>Ga0209292_1003427_pt1 | contig 17435 bp, 13 predicted proteins | sample GOMGulsemesocosm_2_FD_184634 | JGI IMG/M metagenome (GOLD analysis project Ga0209292, IMG submission 184634) | Methane-oxidizing microbial communities from mesocosms in the Gulf of Mexico - GOM9C Gulf of Mexico (SPAdes) (version 2) | ecosystem: Environmental > Aquatic > Marine > Cold seeps... | reverse complement strand
ATCTCCTATCTGAAATACTTCGATGTGTTACCACATGGTCCAGTTAATCAAGAATATACGGCTTTCAAAAACCGTATAACGCATGGAATTTTCATGGCGTTTTTCTTTTACCTAACAGTGCAATTTGCAATCTCATATCCACGCTGGCGCTGGATATTTATTACTGTGGCTATTTTAGCCAGCTATAACACCGTATTTATGAATAATGGTCGCTCTGGTTATATAGTTCTAATTAGCCTGATTATTTTACTGTTCTATCAGCACGTGGGCTGGAAAGGGCTTTTAATTGCGGTCATAACAACCCCTCTTTTATTTTCAACTGCCTATTATGTATCCAACGACTTTCAGTCGCGTATCGATCACAGTGTTTCAGATGTAATGGCGTACACTTCAGGGGATTATAAGAATCTCCACGGCATAAGCTATCGCCTTGAGTACTATCAGACCACGCTAAAAGTCATAAAGGAAAGTCCAATTTACGGCTTTGGTACCGGCAGCCTAGCCACCGAATACAAAAAAGTTGCTGATAAAGAAGGGTTGGAGCCAACCGATAATCTACACAACGAATTTCTTATGATCACTTCCCAACTGGGCGTGATTGGATTTGCGGTCTTTTGCCTGATGCTGTTTTTCCAGTGGCGGGCCAGTTTTAAGCTGGACCGTGAAAACCAACTTATTTTGCAAGGCTTGCTGGTCACCATGGTAGTCGGCTGCCTGTTTAACTCCCTGCTGATGGATTCAGGGGAAGGCAAATTTTATGTCATCCTGCTGGCGATTATCTTTTCCATTCCAGGCCAACAAGAGAAAAATAAAAGCTCGGATGAAAGTAACATTAGGACATAGAATTGGAGTACATACGAATAGATTATTTCTAGCGGGTTGTGGCTTCCCCCCCCTAAAAATACTAAGCCACATATAATTCGGGGGGATTACCAAGCAGATCACTTAAAATTTAGTGGCTGGGTAATCCTCCCCTTTTTAGTGGGCATCAAAAGTAGAGGTTAAGCCGCCATCAGCGGTGGCCGACCAGCGTTGGCTTTATGCGGCCGTTCGTGATTGTAAAACCATAACTACTGCGTTGCATAGTCTTGCACTTCCTCCAGTGTTTCAAACAGGTATTTACTTACCCAGCTATACCGAATGGTGCGGTTATGCCGTTCGATATAAGAATTTTGCTGTGGATTACCTAGCTGGATGTATTCGATACGAAGACCGTGTTTTTTAGCCCACTGGGGAAATACGTGACTAATAAACACTGGCCCGTTATCACAGCGTATGACCGATGGCCTACCTCGCCATTCAATGAGCTGCTTGAGTTCCCGAATAACCCGTATAGACGGCAGAGAGAAGCCTGCTTCAATGGCTAACCCCTCTCGTCGGTAGTCATCAATAACATTGAACAGGCGGTATTTTCGACCATCAGATAATTCATCATTCATAAAGTCTATCGACCAAACCTGATTAGAGCGTAACGGTTGTTTTAAGGGTTCCGGCTTATGCCGGTTTAAACGTCGCCGTGGTCGTATCCGCAGGTTCAGCGCTAACTCACAGTAAATACGATAAACGCGCTTATGGTTCCAACGATAGCCCTTCACGTTGCGCAAATAATCAAAGCACAGCCCAAAGCCCCAGTCTGTTTCTTTTTCGGTCAGGCGAATCAGCCAGTTGGCAATTTCGGCGTTCTCACAAGCAAGTTTAGGCTGGTAACGATAACAGGATTCACTGATGCTAAAAGCAGCGCAGGCCATTCGAATACTGATTCTTTTTGCAGCAACAACAGCCTGCGCCATCTCTTTGCGGTGAGATGGCATTACCACTTTTGTGGCAACGCCTCCTGAACGATCTCTGCCTTCAAGCGTTCTTCGGCATACATTTGCTTGAGTCGACGATTCTCCTCCTCAAGCTCTTTGATCCGGGCGAGCATCAAGGTACCCATACCACCGTATTTCGCGCGCCATTTGTAGAACGTTGCGTTGCTCATGCCGTGTTCTCGACATAGCTCTGGCACTGGCGTACCTGACTCAGCCTGTTTAAGGATCGACAGAGTTTGACTGTCAGAATAACGTGATTTTTTCATACAGAATCTCCTGCGTTTAGATTACGAGAAAATTCTACTTTTGAGCACCACTATTTTATGGGGGGATTACCTAGCCTGTGTCAGGCGATCATTTGTATTTAATAGTCACCCATTGAGGATTTAACGATAGGCAGTCGTACAGATTTTCACAGCGTCCTTGTAACTGATAAATCGAGTCTGAGTTATTGCAAGTTACTACTAGTTTTTTCATCCGAACCTCGTGCATTATGGTTGCGCACTGCTTGGCGAATAAACACAATTACGCTCCCTACTAGCCCCCCTAGGAGCACTGAAAGCACAAGAATAAAAGCCGGTTTTAATTCTTGTGTCAAAGGGACACCAATTTTATCTGGGTAATCAAAGGCTTTAACTTTCTCAACCTCACGAAAAATTCTCACACGGTCATTTATTAATACCTCTTTAGCTGTTTGCAAGTCCCGTAATCTTGAAACGAAAGCATCATTACCTTTACGCTTCTCAAGTGCTTTCAGCTCTGCATCAAGAGCTTTAGAACCCAACAAGTAAAGGCGTCCTTCAAACAGGTCCACCTCAATATTGGCCAAGTTGGAAAATTCAGAATCTTTAATACCTAACGCCGTCGAAACCTCACGCGCTTCAGAAACTATCAAAATTCGGTCACTTATATCAGCTTGCGCCTCTTGCCGTGCTCGAACAATACTCTCATCTATTCTTTGCACACTGACATCCATAGCTTTGAGATAAGGTTTGAGAGAACTTTGTAAACTGCTGGCACTAACATAAAGCAGAAGCCCTTCAATTTTTTCAGCCATACCCTCTGGGTCTTCGCCTTCAAACTGAATAGAGACATTACCATCATTATTTTCTTTCTTTCTAACTACTTGAAACCTTTCCTTGAACTCAATCAATCCGCTTAGCACCCCATCACTATCATTCTCAAGCAAGGTAGGATGGCTTAACCAAAATCCTTTAAGTTCATTAATACTTTCTAGTTTATCCAGACACACTCTAAATAGTTTTTGACGACTAAGCTTACTTACAACCACTTCTGCAACTTTTCCCGTATCGCTGATGGCAAGTGCTCTCAGTTCATTCTCTTCCACCGGATAAATTGGAAATTCGATTTTATATACTTTTGGCGTGATCCATAAATAAGTCAAAGTTAAAATAACGCAGGAAAAGATAATGCATACAACCAACCATTTTCCTCTCCATAAAGTAGTCATCAACTCAATTAAATCTATTTCATCGGAGTACTCACTAACTACTCTTTGACTATCTTCCTTTGAAACCATGGACTGATTCGAAAACATAAACATCCTACTATGCTGACACCCCCCAAAAAACCTTTATTTGGGGCCAAGCTCTGCAAAATTTTAAATTAAGTTTTCCTGATATGTAACAGAAAAACACCCACCAAGTATGAAGTCAGAACTACCCTCCCCTTTTTATTACTATTGAATTATGAGAATCACTGCTATTTAACAAGTCATAAATCTCATTCACAACCCTTGAAGTCGCATCCCCAATTGAATACGCACAGCTATGATCATGAAAAGCTCGAAGAGAACCCTCCTCTAAAACACTTTCAAGCATATTTAAATCAACAATACCTTTAGACAACCCCATACTGGAAAAAGGCATTGTTTCCGTAAATACAGATTTATCAATGGTGACAAGCTGCGCCCCCAAAATAGCACCCTGAAAACCCACAGTAGAAGTTAAAGTTACAACTAAATCTACTCGTTCTAATAAATCAGTTAAATTTTCTTGCTGTAAGCTTATTTCAACAAAATTTGGATAGCTTCGAACAGTCTCGTTAGGATGATTCCTTACTATTAACTGCCAATCTTTACGTTTTGAAAATATACATTCCAGTTCAGACTCGACTTTATTAGGCAAATTTTCATCACCACTTTTCCGCATATCACCACAATAAGCAGGCTCTAACTGGGAAGCCCACAGAACAGTAAAAGGCCTTTTCCTTCGTTTTTGATTAATTTCATTTTTTCTTGATCGGTAGTAATTAACTAGAGGATCAAAAGCTGGATTACCTGTAACCACGATAGACTCACTGGAACGACCAGCATCAACAAGAGACGCTTTAACCTCTTCAGATAAGACACATATCCTATCCGCAATATTTTTATCTTTAAACCAAGGCAGGCACCTAATAGCAAACATATCTATAAGAGCGAGCGCCTTAACACCAAAAATTTGTGAAGCCATTAAAGCGGCTTTTTCAGAACGAGGAGAATTTGTAGTTACAACAAGATCAGGTGAAATATTTGAAATAATATGGAGCAATGACTTTATCGGAAGGAAACCTTGGCGACCATACTCTTTGTATCTTTGAGTAGCTTCATCAACTCCAAACTCCTCTACTTGTTCCAAGAAGTTTTGGCCTAAATAAGCAATAGTTTCTTCACTGTCAATCATAGAATTCATTTCATTCGCGAGAGTTTCTCCATATAAATCAACATCTCCTCCCCCAAAAAAATCCTTATATCCAAAAAGCTGAGCCTCAACACCCATAAATTCTTTTCGTGCAGATGTTAGCGCTAGAATCATTATTCGCAACTTATTCTGACACACTAATTGTTCAACCACAGGGCGTAACATTCGAGCATGCCCACCTCCGTAACAAACGAATAAAACTTTAGGCTTGCTACTCATTAAAACTCCGTTTTTGAATAGATGCCCGAGCTAACATAGCAACAAATAACAATGAAAAAACCTCTTCATGATCAAGGAAAAACTCTGTTAGTTGAGAGAGCAAAAGTATTAACGCTATAACCCCCACCAATTTTGAGATGCGGAAACTAAAGTTAACAAATATTATTAAGAAAATAGACCCCATGAGAGCACCCACAACCCCTGTCTCAAACAAGAGCCATGCATACATCGAGTGCAGTCCGTAAGCTATGCCAGCGCCTAACTTTAAATCCAAACTATTTAATTGAAAGTTACCCGTTCCAAGACCAAACAAAGGGTACTCTAGCCACATTTTAAAAGCCGCTTCCCATATCTCAAGCCGTGTATTTAAAAGCTCCCTAAAATCCAACTCAAATACAAAAATAAGGGCTGCAGAAAAAATTGCTCCCAGGGTAACTACAAAACTAATTCGAAAATTCAACAATAAAGCAAATAAAAGAACCAACAACAATGCCATAAATGATCCACTTACAAGCACACCTACAAAAAAACAAATCGTAAAAAACGCCCTAACCCTAAGATTATATAAGCCTTTTATATGCGTTAAACAAAGAGAAAGTGCTGACAAAATACCGAAAGGATTTGGGTTCGCATAAAATGAGTCGACCCTATAGGTACCAAGTTCGTCTCTAAAAATGGAGGAATACCCAAACTGAAAAAAAATAAACTCCAACAGGCCAAAAATACATACCAATGCTTGGAGAGTTATGAAGGACCTTAAAAAAACATATAAATTACGTTCTTCTAAAAATAGTTTCCTTAAGTATAAAAAAACACCAAACAACAACAAAAACAAGAGTGCATAACTTAAAGCTAATAGCGAGTTCGGATGAATCGCAACACTCACAAACATATAAAAAACAAAACATAAAAATGATAAAGAGATCAAATCGTTAGGTACAGATAGAGTCTTAATAGCTTTCAGCCAACCCAATATTCCAACAAATATAAGCGGCAGCTTATCTAATTCCTCATAAATATAATCGGATAAAAACAAGCACACAAAGAAACTAAGGACAACAAACTCTGAGGTGAAAAAAAATCGGTAATTTAGAACTTTCACAACACAACACCTATAAATCTATTAAAGCTCCAATTACCGCCAAGCATCCCTCTTAATAACCAAATGACAGGATCGTATTTCTTGACAATTACCAGTACCTTTAAAGAACTACACTTCATACGCTGAACTTCTAAAGTACTTAAAGTGTACGCATTCCTAAAATGGCAGAGACGTTAATATAACTATCAAATCAGTTAGTACCTTTTTTGTTTACTACGGCAAAAACCGTTAATAACATTATTTTTATATCCAGAAAAAAACTCTTATTTTCAACATAACTGAGATCATATTGTAATCTCTCCTCAAAGGTACAATTTGATCTTCCGGAAATTTGAGCAATACCCGTAATACCTGGTTTTACTAGGTTTCTTTTATCCCAATCCGATGGTAAATATTCGCAAAACTGCTTCATTACATTTGGTCGCGGACCAACCAAACTCATATGCCCCAACAACACGTTAATTAATTGTGGCAACTCATCTATCGATGTCTTGCGAAGCATACGGCCAATAGGTGTTATTCGAGAATCAGTACTCGAAGTGAAGTGCGGACCAACCTGATCGGCATTCTTAACCATCGATCTAAACTTTAGCATCTCAAACTCTTTGCCTTTAAGCCCCACTCTCTTCTGAGAATAAAGGACAGGAAAACCATCCTTCATAACAATAAGCAATGAAACAACAATAAAGACTGGCGCCAATAGCAATATAGAAATCAAAGAAACGAGGACATCAAATATTCTTTTAAGCATATTCTCGCCCAGATATTTCAATTACAGCCTTATTAAAATCTTCCATATTTCTAAAAAAGTCCTCTTCCTTTATATTGGCAAAATAATTCTTAATTTTTACAATTTCAGCCTCAGCCTCAGCCGCTTTTACATCTTGCTTAAAACTTCGAGACAAAATGACCCTTGTCGAACCTAGACGCTTATGTTCGGAAAGTATTAATTCTGAAGGTAAATCCCCTCCACCAAGCCGAGCTACTCCACCAATTCCAAAGGGTAAATCGTGGTTCCTAAGTACATCAATCGCATATTTAAAATCGCTCCGTAACATAACCTCAAACATAAACTTATATCCATACGCCAAATGTAGATCGTTCAAGCCCACATGGTAGCCAGTTACACCGTCAACAGCGCATAGATTGTCTATATCTAACAAAGCTCCGGGGGTTTCTATTAACGGATAAAGCTCGCAGCGTCCATTTACAATATCCCTTATACGCTTAACTTCATCAGCACCATGAAACATTGGAAGCATGATTACGTCCGCGCCGCGAGCAATCACCTCTTCAACTTCCACCGAGGAGTCTGAAAAAAGCGGATTAACCCTAACAAGAAGCTTTCCACTCTCAACACTGGGACGTACAGCACTGATGTCCTGTAACGTGTGTCGACTAATAACGGTATTTAGATGTCCCTGTCGTTTATCTTTCCCCAGAACCTCCAGGTCAATAAAAACATAATCCACTCCAGCCGAGTCCCATACTCTAGCTTCACTTGGTGAGTTTGTTATCAGCAGAAGATTTAGCATTTTTAGTTCAAAGCCCCCTCTAAAAAGCTTAATGCGTCCCAGAACCCCTCGCCTCCATTTTTGTGCCCTTGCCATACCTCAGGAATAAATTGAACATTTGGGTTCACATCATTTAAAAGGTCGGACAGCGCACCAAAATTAACATCCCCCTGCCCTATTGCCACCCCTTCACCATCAATTCCTTTTGCATCCACAATGTGCAAGTGGGTATTGAATGGAGCAACTTTCTTCACGAACTCAATCAAGTCCCAACCATAATAGTTACAAGCCATCATCGAATGAGATACATCTAAACAAATCATGATTTCAGGATAGTCATCGCAAAAAGATTTAATTTCATCAGGGCAAACAAATAAATTGTGATAGCTTTGCCCTCCGAAATGCCAAGGAAATGGCGGCATTGTTTGAATTGCAATTTGCACCCCGGTTAAATCAAGCGAGGCTAACGCTTCGCCAATTTTTTTATATTTTTCAGGCTTTAACCCTGTATTAATAAAACCTTTGGAGTCCCAGCCCCCCGCGTTTAGAACAATCACCGGTTTTTCTGTCTTCGGGAAATATCTTTTTAGTTCCCGAGTAATTTCAACTACCCGTTTAAGTTCATAAATTGAGTGATCGCGATAAACTTCATTATCAGAGCACAGATCAAGAATATGATCATTGGCGAAAAGCTCCGGACTATGAACTGCAAAACCAATATTTTCCTTGCCGTCAAAAAAATCATCTAAATTTACTTCTAAATCCTTGTAAGAGAGATGAAATTCGACAAAGTCCAAGTTCGAGTCTGTGACAATTTTTCGATAATCATGATAACGAACAGGGACGCCAAATGGTCGACGAAACTGGTAATCAAGCCGCTTTTCAACAGTTCCATTTATATCTGAGTCAAAGAAAAACCCCCCTTGTTGAATTTCACGATTTGCAACTTTTCCCACAAGCTCGTTTATGCGATTAGGCTGTATCCCTTGCCCTGGACTTTTAACAGCAACCATATCACGTGTAATGACTTCGTCTTTTCCTATCGATACAGCTGCCACTAGACTTTTAGCTAGATTCTCACGATTCATCAGCTCTCCCTGAGTGATTTCTCGCGCTTGTGCATCGCTACCCAACCCTTCTTCAACATTACGAATTTGTTTAACCATTTCAGCAAACTCACCCGGAAGCAGACTAACTTTGTGATCATTGCCTTCTAAAGATTGATCTGTTGTCAAATGCTTCTCAATGACACAAGCTCCCAAAGCAATTGCGGCAACAGGTACACATATTCCACGTTCATGCCCTGAATAACCAACCAACTTACCTGTGATTTTTTTTAAGCGAGTAAGATACTTTAAGTTGATATCTTTAAAAGGTGTTGGATATGTAGAATTACAGTGTAGGAGAACATAATTCGCAGCCAAAGCATCCAGAAAAGCTACGCTTGAGCGGATTTCAATCTCACTCGACATTCCCGTTGAACAGAAAAATGGTTTACCCGTTGCAGCAATTGCCTCGAGCAATTCAAAATTTGTAAAATCTGCCGATGCCACTTTATAAGCAGGCATTTCGTAAGACTCAAGTACCGCTAATGAGTCTTTATCCCAAGGCGTGCAAAGTGGAAGAATCCCTTTGCTTTTTGAATAGTCAAAAACCTCAATTAACTCTTCGTTACTAAGTTGAAATTTAGACAACAAGTCCATTGTATACTGAGCACCAAGATCAGCAGATGCGTCATTGCTATCACCTTCATTTTTGTAGAGTTGCTTTATGTTCCTCATTTGAAATTTGGCGCAGTCAGCGCCAGATGCAACAGCATGATCAACAAGCTGCTTAGCTAAATTGATATCCCCTTGGTGGTTGTTCCCAATTTCCGCGATGATAAACGAAGCAGCGTTTTCAGATACCTCCCGGCCATCAATAAAAAATCCTTCCGACTTCTGGAAAACAAGCTGAACTAAATGATCAAACTCATCAACCATTGGAAGACAATCAACACCGTTAATAAAGTACTGTGAAAATAAAGATTTATCGTCACCTACTTTAACTCGCTTGCATAGCGTGTTCATAATTTCATGTATTGGACTATTTAGGTCAAAGTCATCGCCTTCAAGTAACCAACGACGGACATCCCCGTCTGAAACGCTACCTAGTAATTTCGCATGTTCAGAAACAATAAAAGCAACTCTGGATTTATTCTCACTTATTTTTTTCAAAACATTCAGAACAGAATCTTCAGAAAAGGCGATGTATTTTTGGATGTCTTTCGTAAAGTACACTTAAGTGTCCTCGTTCAAATGGTTCATCAAAGTTTCACAAACTTTAAAATCGACTAAGGAATCAATCTCATAAATCTCTTCTTCCGGTGTTTCATACATGCCAACTCGGCCACACAAGCGATTTTTATATGCACGCAATGCTGACATTTTTGTAAGATAAAAAGAGCCCGTTTCCATATAACTAATATCTTCTTTTGCAATATCTTGGCGTCTAGGTCTATTCAAATAATCGTATGTTGCTTTTGGCGACGTTGGACATTTCCAAAAAAAACGATGGGAAGCGGCAACGGCCAACATACTGTCGTATTTTTCCTGTTCGAAAAAACTAATTGCTTTGTCGAATCGACCATGTGCACGAATTGGTGACGTTGCTTGAATCAATAGGAAATTTTTGAAATTCAAATTATTATCGATAAGCCAGTCACAAAAATGCAGCATCGCACTTTCTGTTGTCGCAGTATCACCGGATAAGGACTCAGGTCTCAAAAATGGTACATCTGCACCATATTGGCGGGCAACTTCAGAGATATCAGCGCTATCTGTAGATACGTAAACTCTATCAATTAAATTAGATTGTAGAGCCTGTTCAATGCTCCATGCTATAAGCGGTTTACCCGCAAGCATTCTAATATTCTTGCCAGGTAGCCCCTTGGAACCACCTCTAGCAGGAATAAAGGCAACTGTAGACATTTAATTCTCCTTAACGCCTCTCACTATGAGTAAAGCGTAAAATATCATCTGAGTATTCCAGTTTTTTTAAATAGGATTTCCCTCACTCAGGTTTCGAGAAAACGCTACTTTTGATCTCTGTTATTTTCTGTCAAGAAAATTACTACCGTGCAGGCTTTTCAGTCTCCCGCATAAAGACTTCAAGTCTCTTCCTTTTTAGTTTGTCTTTCCTTACTCAACATGGCGCTACTGGTAATCAGTGTTTAAAAAAATTCTTTAACCACAGTTGCGCCATCAACAACGTCCGTAATTCTCGGGTGTAATTTGCCAACCCTGTTTTATGTTCTTCGAGCATCAAAAGCATGTTCTTTGTATTAAACCGGTTATCTTTGTTACTGCTGAGAATATCGTGTGCCCAAGCGTACAGAGGGCCTTTAATCCACTCGCCGATGGGTGCGGTAGGCATGCCCTTCTTTTTGAAAATAAAATCGTTCGGGAAAAACCGGCAAGCATAATCTTTCAAAAAATATTTACCGTGCTCACTGTTATATTTCGATTCTTTAGGAAGCCTTGTCAGCATTTCGCAGATTCGATGATCCAACAGTGGGGCTCGCCCTTCTATAGACCATCCTGCCCCCATTCGATCTCCTTTAACCAAATTATTACCCGGCATCAAGCTGGTGCATTCATAGGCAATAATCTGCTCGCGTGGCGAAAGGGCTGACCAGGGTTCTAACAAAGCCTCAAACCGCACCTTAGGATCTACCGTTTGTTGATCAAAGTCCTTATCAAGCACCCGGCTTCGTATCTCTGGAGACATATAACAAATGGTTTCGAAATAATTCCCAGCAACAAAGTCCTTATCGTTCAAGTCACGGAAAAAGTTTTCGTTATGCTTAAAACCGGACAGTATTTCGTCAGGCCCATCACCGGTGAACATTACTTTTTTATTTTCAGTATTTGCTTGTCTAGACAGGATATAAAACAAGAAAAATGAAAAATCACCATGCGGTTGCTCCGCATGATAGGAGACTTTTTCTGCGATATCCGGAATCATTTCAGGCGAAATCAAAGCTTCATCCAAGTCCGCGCCAATTATTGCCGCAGCTTGCTTGGAGTACTCGTATTCTGAATACTGAGGTTCAGAAAAGTTAAGCCCAATAGTTGGTAACGTTGTTTCATTCCATTGTTCCTTTAAACGCCTTGTAACAACAGAAGAATCAACACCACCCGACAAGTATGCGCCGCCCTTAACGTCAAAGCGCATTTGCATGCGGATCGCATCATCGAGTAATGCTTCAAATTCATCATAGCTAGCAGGAACCGCTTCAGAGAAAAAAGGCCACTCCCAATACTTCTTTTCCTGGGGTTTTTTATTACCTTCAAACAACAAATAATGGCCAGGCTTTAGCGGAGTAATATTTTTGAAACAGGTATGATCAGGTGTTGCGTAATTAAAACAAAAGACCTCTTTCAGAGCATTATCATTAACTTCACGTTTAAAATCAGGCAACGTCAAAATGCCTTTCATTTCGCTGCAGAAGGCATAGCCTCCAGCATGCTCGGCCACAAAGCACGGTTTTATACCTTGCCTGTCACGTACTAATACACCACGGTCATACCTACTGTCCCAAAGAAAAAACGCGAACATGCCGTTAAGTCGATCGAGCATTTTTTCGCCTTCTTCTTCCCATAGGTGCACCAGGATTTCAGTATCACAACGCGACTTAAATACATACCCTTTGGAAATTAGCTCCTGTCGAAGCTCAACGAAATTATAGATTTCTCCATTAAACGTAACCCAAATGGAGCCATCCCGATTCGTCATAGGTTGATGACCATTTTCGGGGTCTACTACCGCTAAACGTACGTGGCCAAGAATACAGCGACCAATTTTTTCAACACCCGCTTCATCAACTCCACGGTGACGTATTTTTGCCACCATTTCCTCAACGTCCCTGGTAGCCAAAGAAGGAATATTAATAGTCCCAGCAATACCGCACATTCTTAATCATCTCCCCTGAAGAGTAACTATTTTACAGCCCACAGAATCACTCAGACGCCATAACTAAATGACACATTATCAACATACTCAAGATCAAGCTGAATTCGTTTCTCAAACTTAGAAGCCGAACCTAGCTCTGCCTAGCCAGTTCCCAACCTACCCGTGTGTACCAATTTTTGTTTATCCCACTAACTACCTGGATAAATGGGCTCAGGCCCATAAATAATTCTACCTTGCTAGGTTCTGTTTTATTTTGGCACTAGCTGCCATAGCATGAAGGAAAAAGTATTTCAAAATGCCTTACTCTTCGTGCTTTACCTACAGATTAGAGTCAACAAATATATTTCCAACCTACGGAATTCAATACAGCAGGCTATATCCGGCGCACTTGTCATCTAATCATTTCTTACTCATCTTTGCCTTGATCCTTGTTTTTAAATCGTTATTAAACAGGGCCATAACACACAGAGAAAGGAGCGCAAAAAAAGCTGCTAATGCTAAGGAAAGCCATGCTGAGAATCTGGCTTGGCTAACCCAGTTACTTAAAGTTGCGGATAAAGTCAAAGCGCAGATGATACCTGGCAAAAAGGCTCTATCAAGGAATACCTGATACCAATTAAACATTTCAATTTTGAGAAGCAGCAACTGTAGAACACAAATTAAGGCATAACTAATTACCATTCCCCACATTAAAGCCTCTAACCCCTTGCCAAACAGCCCCGTATTACTAACCACAAGGAAAAAAATCAACCCTGACCCATTGATTAATAAAGGCGTTCGGGTATTTTTTCTGGCATTAAAAACAGCCGTCAAAAAACTTGATAAACCCTGCAATGGTAACGTCATCAATCCAATACTAATCAAAGCCATCACTTGGATTAAGCTGCCTTCCCCTATCCCACCATAACCATAAACGATCTGCGTATAAGCACTGTTCAAAGTAACAAGAACGATCATGGCCACCAGAGAAAGGGCTAGTGTTATTTGAACACCATATCGAATCTGTTGCCGATGTTGCGCTTCATCACTGATATAACTCTGTGCAAGTCGCGGGAAAAAAACTACGGCAAGAAAGGTAACTGCCACAGCCAGCGGAAATTCAACCAACCGAACAGCGTAGTTGAAAAGTGCAACACTGCCCTCACCATGAAATGAAGCCATTGCCCTGGCAACAACAGGAAATAGTAACAAGGCACTACCTGAAAGCATTGCCTGGACATAACGTGTGAGTAAAGGTCGATCAAGCAGCGCAGGACGTAAACTACTCAGCGGATTCCAGACAGGCCTAACCTGCAGCAACTGGCTTAACAGGCGTAACAAGCCTCCAAGCAACACAAACAAAGCCAGCAGATACATTGTTCCATATCCGGCATATACCAAAACCAGGCCAACGATAATCGTACTATTGATGATCAACGTACCTAAAGCAGCAATGGCAAATCGATTTTTAGTATGAAGGTAAGCGGTGACTACGCCGGCAAGCACTGTTAAAGGAATAAGCCAAATCACCCACCCAAGAGCTATTGCAGCCTTGCTGGCTTGATCTTCTGCGAAACCAGGGACTAACAGCGATACCAACATATCCACCTGCCAGTAAAACCCTCCGGCCAAGCCCGTGAACAGGACGCCAAAAAATAAGAGTGATTGATACAACAATTGACGAGACTGTTCAGGACGCTGGGAAAACTCCGGGACGAGCGCGGCCCCCATGGCACCGCCCATCAATATCCCGACCAGAAGATCGGGGACTGTGAGCATCAATACCACGATATCTGCTTCGGCTGTTGCTCCATAGGTCGAAGCAATGAATGCTTCCCGAGCAAAACCGGCCAAACGGCCAAGTAAAAGCCCTAAATTAAGGGCCAAAGAGGATAAAAGGAGGGATCTAAGCATCAGGAAGGTTTTATTTTATAAATATTAAAGGTCGATATTTATATTTAATGAAAACCTATAACCCCTTAAAAACTTCAATTAATCTACGCTGATCACTCTCATCCAAATACGGATGCATAGGCAAACTCATCACCACTTCAGCCGTCTTATCGCCCACAGGTAGATGAACAGAATCATCAGCCAACGCCGTTTGTTTATTTAACGGGATAGGATAATGCACTGCGGAGGGGATACCAGCTTCTTGCAAAGCCGCTTGGACAGCGTCTCGGTTCTCGACACGAATGGTGTACTGTGCCCAAGCGCTGGTGTTGTGGGTTTCCACGTAAGGAGTGGTTTTAATACCCGCGTCATTCAGCATCACTGTATAACGTTCCGCTGCCTGCTGGCGTTGCTCCAACTCCTTTGCAAAGAGCCGCAACTTAGGAAGAAGAATAGCTGCCTGAATGGTATCAAGACGACTATTAACACCTACGCGAGCGTGGTGGTAACGACGATCCTGGCCGTGGTTAGCAATTTGCCGCATTACCGTTGCCAGCTCATCATCATTGGTGAAGATTGCGCCACCATCACCGTAACAGCCTAACGGCTTGGCAGGGAAAAAGGAGGTAGTTGCAATAGTGCTCAGATTACAGGAGCGTTTACCTTTATAGGTTGCACCAAAGCTCTGCGCAGCATCTTCAATAACTGGCAAGCCATGTTTATCAGCAATGGCATTAATGACATCCATATCCGCACACTGGCCAAACAAAGAAACCGGCATGATTGCTTTCGTGCGGGGAGTGATTGCAGCTTCGATCAGGGCGGGGGCAATATTATAAGTACGGGGATCAATATCCACATAAACAGGTTTTGCACCTAACAATGCAACCGTTTCTGCTGTCGCAATAAAGGTAAAACCAGGCACAATTACCTCATCGCCGGGGCCAATACCGAAGGCCATTTGGGCGATTTGTAAAGCGTCGGTACCATTAGCACAGGCTATACAATGCTTAGTTCCAGCGAATTCTGCCAGTGCTTTTTCCAGCTCGGAAACTTCGGGACCAAGCACATACATGCCATGCGCTAATACACGCGCAATACCTTCGTCGATTTCATCTTTAATCAGCGCTTGCTGCGCGGCCAAATCAATAAATTGCATAGTTATTCACGCTCCTGAACGAATAGCGGAATAATATATGATTCAGGTAGGAAATGCAGGTCGAAAGACGTGATTTCAAGGGATTTAGTCAGAGTAATTTAAAGGTTTTAGCGCTTTAAATTTAAGAGGAAATAACTCTTTGAAAAACCATAGAAAATGGTCGGGACGACAGGATTTGAACCTGTGACCACCACACCCCCAGTGTGTTTTCACCGCAACCCTATAAAAATAACAAGACCCCAAAACAAACCAGTTTTTTTACTATATTCATCAAGTTAGGCATCCAATTACCAACAAACACGTTTATACTGGTTCCTCAAAGGACATGAAATTTGCTGGCTATTTGCTGGCTATTTTAAAGAGGCGATCAGATGAACAAAAAATTGAATGCTCGCACAGTTAATTCACTCATAACCACAGGCCAACGCTACCGGGTGTGGGATACAGAAATTAAAGGTTTTAATGTTCGGGTTACGCCAAAAGGGAAAAAAATATATATCTTTACATACCGCCATAATGGCGTTCAAAAAGAATATACCATCGGCCGACATGGTGACATCACCGCCGATATAGCTAGAGACTTATCCAAAAAGCAGGCAGGCCTGGTTGCTGACGGCAAGGACGTACAAGCGGAAAGGGTTAAAGCTAAGCAACTAGGCAAATCAGCCCAATTTTCCACCCTTCAAAAGTTTTTAACACACAAATACCAACCCTGGGTGGAAGCAAATCAAAAAGGCCATAAAGAGTCCCTACGGACTATCAATGTAGATTTTGCCCACCTTCATGGTCGCAAGATGGCGGAGATTTCACAGTGGGATATTCAAAAATGGATGGCAGAAGCCCGAAAAAACGGCCTAAAGCCCACCACAATTAATAGACGCGTAGCCACGCTCAAAGCCGTTTTGTCCAAGGCAGCTGAATGGAGCGTGATTGAAAATAGTCCACTGGCAGGAATGAAGCGCCTTAAAACCGACAATAACAGCAGTGTGCGCTATCTAAGCAAAGACGAAGAAAACAGTCTTAGAGCAGCCTTAGATGCCAGACAAGATACCCAGCGAGCAGAACGACTTAAGTATATACAGTGGCGCAATACCCGGCACCTGTCACCCCCTCACCAACTCAGTGACCCGTTCACAGATCACTTAAAGCCAATCACCCTAATCGCGCTCAATACCGGTATGCGACGAGGGGAATTATTCAAGCTGTCCTGGCCTGACATAAACCTGACTGGTCGCCTGTTCACCGTACAGGGTGATGTCTCCAAAAGCGGCCAAACTCGTCATATTCCTATGAACGACGAAGCATTTTCCACCATCACCACCTGGCGCAACCAAACCACAAACGATGATCTTGTCTTCCCTTCCCCGGTGACTGGACAGAAGTTAGACAATATTAACTCATCTTGGAAAAAGCTGATTGCTGACTCAGGAATAGCCAAATTCCGCTTTCACGACCTTCGCCATCACTTCGCTAGCCATCTAGTGATGCGTGGTGTGGACTTAAACACCGTTAGGGAGCTTTTGGGACACCGTGATATTAAAACAACTTTAAGATATGCACACTTAGCGCCAGAACATAAAGCAGCGGCTGTAGCCCTGCTAAACCATAGTGTCCAGAAGATTCTGCCAAACGCTGGTTAACTACCGTAAACTTTCCTTTACCTCGGCCTGATTGATTTTCAAATAATTAACACTAAAGGAATCCGTATATGCATAAAAATTATTGCACCATATCTGAACTGCACGAAAAATACGGGCTTCGGTTTGGAGATTTAACAATCGAAGATCTAAGCGCTTTTGGGCTATTTACTCCCGTTGAAGACTTCGGAAACATCATACCAACTAAAGAAAGCAATGCTAGCGAGCAAAAGTTCGAACGAGTGCATGCCACTGGTATGTTAAAGGTCGAAGCCGGCATTTTAGAGGATGTTTTTTACGACGCAAAAAATACTCCTGCCGAAATTCAAATGGGTACAGAGTTAGAACCTACCGATTGCCGAATTTGCGAATCAACCAAAATAAACGGCCATTACCGCGAAGATCTCATCGACCACCCATTTGAGCCAGAAAACCATTACCTGCGTGCAAGTAGCAATAACATCTA
>Ga0209292_1003426_pt1 | contig 17436 bp, 18 predicted proteins | sample GOMGulsemesocosm_2_FD_184634 | JGI IMG/M metagenome (GOLD analysis project Ga0209292, IMG submission 184634) | Methane-oxidizing microbial communities from mesocosms in the Gulf of Mexico - GOM9C Gulf of Mexico (SPAdes) (version 2) | ecosystem: Environmental > Aquatic > Marine > Cold seeps... | reverse complement strand
CACCTTCGGGTGGTTTTTTTATTTGTGCATTTTCTACTTTCTGAGTCTATATTTTTAATATGAGGTAGAAAAATTAATGTTTTATTTACGTTAATATTATTCCTCAGGGTTAACTTTGTATTCTCTAGGAGTATTAATAATGGAAATGTCACGGCCTCATGATGGAATAATTGTTTTGCAGATAGTTCACGATCTCGACACCGAGCACGTTGTTAGTATTCAGCAGAAATTAGAAGCCTTAGTTGATGAATATACTGAAAATATTATTTTAGATTTTTCAAGTGTCCACTTTATCGATTCAACTGGCATAGGCGCAATTGTTTTTTTATTCAAAAGATTGACCTCACAACGACGAACTCTCTCTCTTCTTAAAGTTTCAGGCCAACCTTACAAGTTGATGACAATGTTACGTGTAGAAAATGCTATTCCCTTTATTGAAAATATAACTGAATGTGACGCAAGTCGCTCGGCATAAGTACAAGGCCGTAAGGTATTAAATGAATAAATTAATGCTATGGATATCTATATGCGTTTCTTTTTCTGCTTGTACAAATTGGCCACGAGAAGGCTATTTTGAAAATACCACTATACATACAGAGGAACGTGTCCAATTCAAAAAACATTATTCGTATTTAAATTTGCATTTTTCAGTAGCTAACCTACGGGGTGCCAAAAAGTGTACACCAGCCTATGTTAAATCGGTCGAAAATATTAACAGCCGTGTTGAAAAAGCAATTGCCGTGGAAGACCTGCAAGATATAAAAATTGAAATGGCTATCTTAGAGCGGCATATAACGGATTTAATTGTTAATCTTAATCGAGTTAGTGCTAATACTAATTGCGCACAACCGCCACGTTCATTGACTTCAAACTTTGTTCACCCTTTAACTTACCAACTTGATCTCTTATTGTATTGTGCCCCACAATTTGAAGTTGATAGCGCTGTTTTAACGGCGCTATATAAAGTGTGCCTTCGTCAGGTTAGCTTTTTACTGCTAGATAACCCCGATGTTGAGATTGAATATACTAAATACAAGTTGTTTGAAAGTAGGGGGAAGCCAATAGATGATGGTTCAAATGTCAATTACAATCAAGGTCTCGTTTTTCATGATGTTAGTACAATCGTCGATGTAAATAATGAGTTTAAAGACACGTCAAATGATCGTGACGATGAAGATTATAATGACTTAATGCGTAAATATTTAATCTTTGATCAAGTACCAAGTGTGAGTGTTCAACAATTATCTAAATTAGAATTCAACATAGATCAAGAACATAGTCCTGTACTTGTCCATGAAATTCAATCCTCCAATGATGTTAATCATGAGTCAAAATCTAATCCTGAAGTTGAATATGCAACAAATTTAGATGATGTTGCATTATTTAATTTACGTACAGATACAATTCTAAGCTATGTCACAGGTCTTACAGCGAATGAACAAAAAAACAATGTCATTTATGAAGAGCTCAGGATAGGTGTAACACCACCAACAGCCCCTGTGATCACAACACTTATGTGGCTATCCGAGAGCAATAAAAAGGTTAACCATAAGGTAAAAGATTGGCGTTTCTTGCTGACAGAAGGTGAACTTTTTAGTGATGCGAAATTGCCGAAAGGACTCGCTTTATGAAAATGGTATTATTTTGTTTTGCTTTATTATTCACATCCCCTATCGCTTTAGGTGAAAATGAATTCATTGATTCGGGTGATCAATTGTTTATTTTTATGCCTGGTGAGAAGGACTTTGAAAAACCATTTCAAGTTGACGCAAGTGGTTTTATTCAATTGCCTGAAATTGGGAAGTTACATGTAAAAGGCAAAACCTTGACTGTCGTGTTAGAAGAGATGAAGGTATTGCTTAGTGTCGTATTTCGCGATATATCAAAGTTATATATTGAGTTTAGAGCACGAGAAAAACTAGTCACGGTGCTAGGTTATGTGAATGATCCTCGTGAAGTCGTATTACCAGAACTTGGTAATGTACAGATGGCATTGAATAAAGCCGGGGGGATGCTGGCTGGCGCACAGCTCGATAATATGCAACTTCAACGAGGCGCTGAAGTTATTATATTTAACTTCAAGCGTTATTTAGAAACTGGTGATGAAAATGAACTTCCTGCATTGAAATCTGGCGATATTATATTTGTCCCATCATCACCATTGACCGGTAATGTGCAGATGACCTTTGATGCGAGGTCATTAAAACAAGGCGGAGACGCAAGCGACACTCAAAAAGCCGTGACGGTTTTCGGTGAGGTTAATGCGCCTGGTACATTTTCCTATGTACCGGGGATGACAATTATTGAAAGTTTAATGAAAGCGAATGGCGTTACGCGCTATGCCAATGTGGGTAAAATTAGAGTCATGGGGAGTAAGGCTCCACAAACGTTTGATTTAAAGTTATATCTTGATACAGGCGATATGGGTAAGTTACCTAAGATAAACCCCGGTACGACTATTTTTGTGCCTATTCAGGTTGAAGACATCAAAGTTGGCTTACAGGTCGTGTACGTGATGGGGCAAGTGAATAAACCGGGCGCTTTTGAAGGTCGTAAGGGGATAACCTTCATGGACATGTTAGCAAATGCTGGCGGGCCAAATAGATATGCTGATACTCAGCAAATTAGAGTGCTTAAAGAAAATGGTGAAACATTCCGCTTTGATTTAAAAAAATATTCAGATGATCCTGAAAATAACCCATTTCCTGTTATTGAGGGGGGGGATGTGATTTTCTTACCTGAAAAAGCCGATATGGTTGAAAAATCATGGCTCGTTGAATCACACGATGAGGCAATAAAAATTATTGGCGCGGTCAAAAACCCAGGTCGTTATCAATGGGATGATGACATGACATTCCTTGATCTACTTGGCCATGCTGAGGGACCAACCGAGAAGGCTGATTTATCAAAAGTAATGATTGTTGGCAATGATGGTTTAGGTGAACGTCTGTTTTTCGATCTAGATAAATTTATGAAAGTTGGTGGTGATTATTTAGTTCTACCGCAGTTATCTGCGGGCGATACAGTCATGTTTACGGAGCTACCGGATGATCCAACAGATAATAAATCAAAGTGGATAAAACAAGAATCTGAATCTTCTATATATATTCTTGGTGAAGTCGGTGCGCCAGGCCGGTATGCATTTAACAGTCAATTAGATTTCTTAGATTTATTATCTGCAGCTGATGGTCCGACTAATGATGCAGACATAAAGCACATTAAAGTAACACATCGTAATAAACGCTATGCAAAATCATCCACGCTGGATCTCGACATGTATTTTGAGACTGGAGACGAAAGTCTTTTACCACAAGTACTACCAGGAGATACGATTTATATTCCAGCTAAGAGTGAACAAGGGGAATTAAATAATACCGTTAATATTGTGCAGGTATTAGGTGCTGTGCATAACCCTGGCCGTTATAAATATGATTCTTCACTGGATGTTGTTGGTATCTTAACAATGGCTGGAGGACCTACCACAGAAGCTTATATTGATCGTATTATCATTTTGACTAAACGTGGAGAAATGAAGCATAGTGCACGTGTTTTTAATATGAAGCATTATCTTACTCAACCTGACTATAGAGATATCCCGATTATTCATGCTGGTGACACTATATATATCCCTAATGAAAAAGAGTCTAACTGGAGCCAATTATTGGATATATTAGGGAGTGCGTTAAGTGTCGTTACGCTCTTTATTGTTGGTTCTTCATTATGAATATCTTACCGGAAACGTTTGTCGAAATTGAGCAGATTTATCAGTTAATTGCGAACGAAAATATTAAGTCATTGGCAATAAATTGTTCTCAAGGAAAAGAAGGTGGAACTGAGTTAGTTCTAGCATTAGCTCGGCGTCATAAAGTGGCGGGGAGTAAGGTGCTGATTGTGGATCTTAATACATTTAAACCTGCAATTACCAATGAGTATATTAATGAAACAAAATCATGGTCTCTCGACGATATGGATTCACAAACGGCTTGTATAGCAAAGTTTACTGACATGATTGATATCTTACCTGCGCCAAAAAGTGAACAAGATCAAAATATTAGCTTTCGAGATGAAAAAAAGATAAAAAATTCTATCGAATATTGGTTGCAGCACTATAATTTTATTATATTTGATACATGTGCAATCACGCGAACTAATTTTTCCAATATACCAGGTGAAGTTATTGCTAGAGGATGTGATGCCAGTTTACTTGTTGTTGCTCCTGGTATCTCGCTTGAGAGTTCGGTTGTAAAAACAATAAAAATTTTTAAATATAATAATGTTAAATTGCTTGGCACTGTGATTAATGATGTCAAATGTCCACCATTGGATATGCAATTAAGAAATTCAGTGCGCAGACGATTACATGGTTTTCCGATATTCAAACAATGGTTACTCAATCGGATTTCAAACGTGGAATTATTAAAAGGTAAATTTGGCCGCTGATGAAAACACAACTGTTTGCAAAGCAATATCCATTAAAACTGGATTCAATTAGTGAGGTTCGGCGTCTCTTAACGACATTATGCCAACAGCTCGCTCTTGATCAAGCTGAAATTGACCGTGTAACGTTAGTGTTAGCAGAATACCTTTCTAATCTCTATTTTCATAACCAAGGTACAGTTAACTGGTTCTGTATTGAGCTCGCCGGAGTTAAAAATAATTGGTATTTTGAAATATCAGATAGTGGTGATAGCTTTGATCCCTACAAAGTTAATGTTCGCGATATTTTTAATGGTGAGCTATTAACGGGTGGTATGGGATTAGCTTTAATTCAGAAAAATAACCACAATGGTCATTACGAGAGTGAGAATGGAATTAATAAATTCACTTGCCCATTAAAGGAGCAGAAAAAAAAGCTAAGCGTCGTTATTGTTGATGATGATCAAACCCTATTGTGGGCATATAAAGGCTATTTGCAACATGATTTTGTCGTGCATATTTTTTCAGCCGCGGTATTAGCACTTAAATATATTCAGCATGAAGGCTGTGATCTTATTATCGCCGATATTCACATGCCGGAAATGTCAGGATTTGAGTTTAGGCTGAAAGTGGAGTCTTTTGAGAAGGGAGCGTTGACACCGTTTGTATTCTTAACTGGCGATGATAATCTATCAGTGCAAGAACAAGCCGCGGAAGTTTCTATTGATGATTATTTAATTAAGCCGATAACTAAAACACCGTTACTTGCAGTTTGTAACCGTGTTATACGTCGTACAAATCAACTGGCATTGCATTATCAGCAACGTATTTTGGAGTCACTCTGTCGACCATTTAAACCGTCACTGCCACCAAAGTCTGGTGACTGGAATTTCTCACTTGCTCATACGCCAGCAAGTGAAGGGGGCGGTGATTTTGTTTTTTTTCATGATTATGGTGAAAGTAAACTACTCATTTTAGGCGATATTATGGGGCATGGGCCTGTTGCTAAATTTCATAGCTTTGCGATAATGGGCTATTTAGAGGGGTTAATCACATCTATACCTACCTGTCCAGGTGTACTATTAGCTGGCTTGTCTAGCAGGTTATACTTAAATCAGTTACTAGAGTCCAGTATGTTAACGTGTATTGTTATAAAGTTGACAGGAAGCAAATGTGAAATAGCCACAGCGGGGCATCCACAGCCTTATCTATTGAATGACGTTGGGTACAAAGCAATTGATTGTAAAGGCACTGTATTGGGACTCTTACCCGATGAAGGCTATGCAGCCGTCACAGTAGAGCTAAAAGAAGGAGAAAAACTTTTTTTCTATTCAGATGGCATTTTTGAGAATATAGATAGGAATTGTGATTGTATTGACAATATACTAGATGGAATTAAAGGAACGACAGCTCAATATGTATTAGATCAACTATGGTTACGTTTTGAATCACTTTTACCTGGAAAGTTACAGGATGATGCCACTGCAATTATCATTGATCTAAACAATAAATGAGTAATAAGTTCAAATTGAAGATATGAGGTAATGAAATGGAAAACACAGTTATTAATGAAACGGTATTCTCTCAGTTGTTGGTTGATGTAGGCGAAGATATGTTACCTGCGTTGGTCGCTGTTTTTAATGAAGAAACTACGGAACGTATTAATGACTTACAAGCATTAATGCTGGATATTGATAATAATAAAGTGGCACAAAGTTGTCATAGTATAAAAAGTAGTGCTGGCACATATGGGGCGTTATTAGTGCAGCAGCATGCTGAAGAGTTAGAGATTATGGCAAAATCGAATCATACCGAAGAAGTACAAGCGAAATTACCTTTACTAATACATAGTCTCGAAGATGCAATCAATGCGTTGGCGTTAAGATGTGATTAACTACCGATTCAATTGCTTCTTTTAATTTAACACGATCATGATAGTGTTTATTAACGTCTTCACGTAAGTCATGGGTATAGGTAGGATAAGTCAGTTCTGACTGTTTATCTATATCCTGTATAACGGCACTAATGATTGGAAAACCAAGTTTTTTTTCACACCACTGTAAGCGTTCTTGCAGGGGGATTTTTGATGCCGGACCTATCTCTTGTTGTAAATTACCTAAGTAAATCACTTTTGCATTGCTTCTACGTAACGCTTTTTGTATATCTTTAAGCAACAGCGGAGGCATGATGCTGGTTAGAAACGACCCGGGGCCTAATAATATTAAATCAGCTTTCTCAATTGCCTGTACGGCTTCTAATGTTGCTGCAACATTTGGGTGTACAGTTAACTGATTTGGAAACTCATGCATTTTATCGACAGACACTTCACCATGTACATCGTTACCACAAGGTGTGACTGCGATTAAATCACTTGGTTGTTCTGACATTGGGATCAGTTGACATTCAATATGTAGCATATTACGAATAAGATTTACAGCGTCTAGTGGACGCACACAGAGGTTATCTAAAGCAACCAGCATTAGGTTGCCTAAGTTATGATTCTTTAGTTCACCTTCGTTCTTAAAGCGATATTCAAATAGCAAAGAACCTATATCAGGCTGGGTTACTAGCTGATTAATACAGTTACGAACATCTCCCCAAGCGATACAGTTTTCAGAACTTCTAAGTCGTCCTGTTGAGCCACCATTATCTGTTGTTGTTACTATGCCCGTTAATCTTGACCCTAAAAAAGAAAGGGAAGATAGCACCCGGCCTAGCCCATGACCGCCGCCGATTGCGACAACTTTATCGAGATCTGAAAGTGATTTTTGAAACATATTACAATACTAAACTAGAATGAATTACAGAATTTCATCATATCTTGAAATAAAATGTTTTAATAATTAACTTTACCCATTTGTTGCATTAATAAACAGTAATAAATAAGAATATAGTGATTTATAGATATGGCTCACAATAGGGTGTGAGCCATATCTATATTGGCATAAGTTCTTTTAAGACTTGTAATGTATGGGTGCAGTTAGCTTGTTGTAATAAAAATTGTTTTCGCTCAACTGGTATTGGTAATAGTTCTAACCAGCGTTGTGATATCCAACTTGCATTATCCATGTCTTTTGAGCAGTACAACTCATCCAGATCTGGATGTTGATTGAATATATCCGTTAGTTTGTCGGTTAAGTAGCGATCTTGTTCAGTGATGTTTTGATCTGGCCAATTAGATATGTAATGGATTTCGGCTATTTTTAATCCATCATCTTCGACGGCTATATCATCGATGATGAAACGATCGACACCTTCCACAATAATGCCAAGGTAACCATCATCGAGAGGGTAAAAATCAACAATTTTAACGTGTGTGCCGATAGGTGATATACGCCCAAATGGACCAGTCTGTTTAGAGTCAATCATAACGATACCAAACCCTATCATTGTCCTAGCGCTGTCTTTGAGCATGCGTATATAGCGTTCTTCAATGATACGTAAAGGAAGTCGACCATTAGGGAGTATATGAGAGGGTAACGGGAATAATGCGAGTTGAGTTGATTGCAAAAGTGGACTCATTAGTCAGTGGATATATAACTAATAATAGTGCTGATTAAAAAGTTTGCATTTTTGATTGAAAATATAGAAGTAAAAATATAATAAGGCTTATATCTTTACTTCTATTATTTGATTACGCGCTAGTTTTATTAAATTCAAGATACATAACAGCAGCTTCAACACGTGAACTTGCTTCTAGTTTCTTCAATAAACTTTTAACGTGAACTTTTACAGTCCCTTCTGAAATATGCAGGTTACTTGCAACATGTTTGTTGCTGTAGCCTTTTGAGATTTCAAGTAAGATTTGGTTTTCGCGTTTAGTTAGCTTAGCTAGCTTTTCTTCAAAGTTATTATCTTCATGTAGGCAGTCTAAGTAGCCTAGTAAGCTTTCAGAAAGAGCCTGTTGACCAGATAATACGTCTTGTAATTGCTCTAGTAACAGATCCGGTTCCGAATCTTTTAATAAGTAGCCATCTGCACCCGCATTGATTAGTTTAATCACGTCTTGTTTGTTATCAGAAACTGTTAAAATAACAACGCGAGAGCTCAACTCTTCAGAGCGAAGCGCTTTTAACGTATCTAAGCCTGACATGCCTTTCATGTTCAGATCAAGTAGAACAAGATCCGGTTCATGCTGTTTAGCAAGCGTGATTGCTTCCACACCATCACTGGCTTCACCAATAACATTAAACTTTTCTTCTAATGTAAGAAGTTGAACTATCCCTTTACGCATTAGTGGATGATCATCAACAACTAAAATTGTGTAACTATTGTCAAGCATGTTTGTTTTCCCTGTCGAAGGTAAGTAATACCAAGGTGCCTTTTGTTATATTATTTTTAATTTCTAGTTTAGCACCTAGTTTTGAAGCGCGTTCACCCATTATGTTTAGCCCATAATGGTTGGATTTCGTTGGGTTAGCTGTAATGCCATCACCATTATCCGAAATAGATACTTTAATAGTACCATTTTTATTCGTGCCACAGTCAATCATTATTTCGTTTGAGTTCGCATGTTTGATTGAATTTAATACAGCTTCTCTAATTATTTGTAATATATGTATGTGTTGGTTGGGTTTGAATAAATGTTCTTCTAATTCGTAGCTTAGATGAATTTTGGATTTTGTGCGTTGACGCAGTTGTGTGAGCATGATCGAAATGGCTACAGAAAGGTTCGCGTCATCAAGCGTCAAACGAAAAGTATTTAATAATTCTCTTAGCTGTGTATAAGATAATTTTAGGTTAGTGTCGATTTCATCCACAATATCGTTGGTAGCCGATGTGATTTCTTGATTTTTTAAATGACGTTTCAATAACGCAACTTGTATTTTTAAATAAGAAAGCGCTTGTGCAAGTGAATCATGTAACTCACGCGCAATAACGGCGCGTTCTTCCATTAATAAGGAGCGTTGTGCTTCTAAGTTACTTTGAGAACGGTGCTGAGCACGAGAAATAATTCGACAGTAACTGCGTAAGTGCTCTTGATCATTTGCTTCACGTTTGAGAACAGTCAAGGTACCAAATGATTGCTCTTCGAGTTCTAATTTTAGGTCAATAGTTTGCTCGCCATTATCAAAGCCTGAATTAAGGTAAATAGTTTCAACTTCAGATCCCGTTAATACAAGTTTGTAGAAATTAAGGCCATTGAGTTCGGACACACTTTGTAGTGTTTGTTCAAGCATATCGGCGTTAAGGTGTGTGACGTGTAATTTTTGTGATGTGGTATAAAGAAAGTTAATTTTATCTTTTGCTTCTTTCAACTGCTTGGTTTTGGCATCTACCTGTTGTTCTAACGTACTGTATAGTTTATTTAAATCTTGCGCCATGTGTGAAATATTACTCGCTAACGAGCCAATTTCATTTTCATAGAAAAAATCAAAGGAGACATCGAATTCACCTTTTCTAATTTGATTTGATGCGGCGAATATTTGCTGCAGTGGTTTTAATACCTGTACTTGCATTAAACGGATAGTGATAATGCATACCGCAAAAATGAGGCCGATCCCGAGTCCTTTGATTAGTGTTATAATTTTAACTTTGTACTCAGAATGATCTTGTAAATGTTGTACAAAACTATCAATTTTTAATACAAAGCTGTCCACATTATCTAAGAATTGTTTGGGGTTATTACTGTGTAATATATCTAATTGCGTTTGCCATCGATCATTAACATCCATAAATTCGGTTTTTAACTTTGATGTGATATCCCAGTTATCGACAATATTATTTTTAATGTGCGCAAGTGATTGATTGAAAGTATTAATATGCTGTTGACGTAATATTTCAGATTCGTCCTGGGATAAATTGTAAGCGATTTGGTAGCTTTGCATTCGCAATGCACCCGCTTTGTTAATTGATGCCGCATCAGAAAGACTGAGTGATAATGCGACTAAGGAAATAAATGTTAGCATTGAGGCTAATGCTAATATACTGAACATACCACGGCCGATTAAAATGATAATAGACTGGTGGGAGGGGATTATATTTTTTATCATGTTAACTTTACTGTTGATGAATTGAGCTGTTAATAGCCAATAATTTACATGGCAATTTAATTTTGATCAATGATTTATCATATTCCACTATAATAACGACTATATATCCTTTAAATTAATTTGAAAATCGTTTAAGTTTAAGAACTCTAAAATTTAATATAAATCAAACTCCGATCCTTAATGATCTAAATTTATCGTTATAAATATGATCTTAAGGACTCATAGCATCCATAATTGCTATAAGGGTTTAATCAGAAATGGTTAAGCCTCCCGTATTTGGAAAGGTGTTTATGCAACTTCAAGATCAATTTTCGCGTAAATTTTATTATTTACGCTTATCAATTACAGATGTCTGTAATTTCAAATGTAACTATTGTCTACCAGATGGTTATAAAGCCGAAGGCAAGCCTGAGTTTTTAGCGCGAGATGAGCTAAGGCGCATAGTGACAGGTTTTGCTGAAATGGGCACTGAAAAAGTCCGTATCACAGGTGGTGAACCTTCATTAAGAAAAGATTTTACTGATATTATTTCAGATATATCGGCTATCCCCAAAATTAATAAAGTTGCGACGACAACAAATGGCTTCAACCTCGAAAAATATGCTCAAGAATGGCGTGATGCGGGGTTGGATGCATTAAATGTGAGTATTGATAGTTTAGATGCTCGCATGTTCCGTCAAATTACCGGTAAAAATATGCTCCATAAAGTAATGGGCGGACTTGATGCCGCTTTTACTGCTGGGTTTGAAACCGTAAAGGTGAATACGGTGTTAATGCGTAATTTAAATGATATTGAACTTGGTGATTTTTTAAATTGGATCAAGACCAGACCTATTCAGTTACGGTTTATTGAATTGATGCAGACTGGTGATAACCAAGCTTTGTTTGATAAACACCATGTATCAGGTGAGAGTATTCGTGACAAGTTAAGATTACAAGGGTGGGTCAGCAAAGTGAGAGGTAAAGCTGACGGCCCCGCACAAGTTTTCGTCCATCCTGACTATATAGGTGAAATTGGCTTGATTATGCCTTATGAAAAGGACTTTTGTTCAACGTGCAACCGCTTGCGCGTATCGACTAAAGGTCGTTTACATTTATGCTTGTTTGGTGAAGAAGGTGTTGAATTACGCGATTTACTACAAGAAGATAACCAACAATCGGAATTGATTACGCGTGTTTTCGACCACATGTCTGATAAAAAATCGACTCATTTTCTTCAGCAAGGCATCACTGCCAATACACCCCACTTAGCTTCTATTGGCGGCTAATTCAGATTTATACAAGCTTAAATATTTAATCCCTTCTCTAAAAATATAACGTAGTGAGTTGCTACGTTATATTTAATCTCGCTTTAAATATGCGCATATTATTGCTGTTGTCTATAATATTAGAAATATTTGTCTATTGATTCAATAGGTAGGTTTAATCTAGTACAAACACAAAATGTGACATTCCTCACCTCTATTTATTGATCTAAAATAAGTTTTATCCACCTTACCCATTAGTGAGTATTTATAGCGGATATTATATAGACCATTATAAATTAATGGTTTTTATAGAGTGATGTACACCTTAATTCTTTACATTAAAAATGTTACTTCAGTAAGGTAGTTTTGATGAGTATTAATCTAGGGCGACGTTCGTTATTTCGTCGTAAAGAACAAGACAACGTTGTACGTTTACCTTGGTTAAAAGCAGATTTAGAATTTACAGATAAATGCACACGATGTGGCGATTGCAGTGCCGCTTGCCCAGAGAAAATAATAATAGTCGGCGATGGTGGATTTCCTGAAATTGATTTTAGCGTATCAGAATGCAATTTTTGTAAAGAATGTGTAAATCGCTGTAAAGAAGATTTATTCGATTTGAATCAAGCACAAGCATGGGCTAATAAAGCTGTTGTGTCAGATAGATGCTTGAATATTCAGTCTGTATATTGCCGAAGTTGTGCTGAATCGTGTGAGTCTGAAGCTTTAGTATTTAACTTTATTGATACAACGTTCGTGAGCCCGGATGTTGTATTTGATGATTGTAACGGCTGCGGTGCGTGTGTATCGATTTGCCCTGTAAGTGCTATCACGGTAAGCCCTGACTGTTAGGTTTAGCTATTAAGAATTCGTTTTATAATAATTATAAGGTCATAAAATGGCAGAACAAGAAGTTCATATATCGAGTCTAATTATTCACGTGAAACCAGAAGGTTTGGTAGACGTGAAGCATAAAATTTCAGCACTTCCTGATGCTGAAATTTACGGTGATAGTGAAGAGGGTAAAATTATCGTCGTATTAGAAACCAGTAATCAAAAATTTGTTACCGATATTATTGATAAAATTAATAATTTCGAACATGTCTTAAGTACTTCTCTTGTTTTTCACCAAATTGAAACTATCGATCCATCATGTGAGGATGATCTATGAAATTAACCAGACGTGCGTTTGTTAAAGCAAATGCTGCAGTCTCTGCAGCTGCAATTGCTGGCGTTACTCTTCCTGCGAGTGCAACAAACCTGATTGCAAGTCGTGATGAGACTAAAATTAAGTGGGATAAAGCCCCATGCCGATTCTGTGGTACAGGTTGCTCTGTATTAGTCGGTACACAAGGTGGCCGAGTTGTTGCTACTCAAGGCGATCCTGAAGCTCCTGTAAATAAAGGTCTTAACTGTGTTAAAGGCTATTTCTTATCTAAAATTATGTACGGGAAAGATCGTTTAACAACGCCTTTACTGCGTATGCGAGATGGTAAGTTTGCGAAAGACGGTGAATTTGCACCAATTTCATGGGATCAAGCGTTTGATATCATGGCTGAGAAATGGAAAGCATCACTAAAAGCAAACGGTCCAACATCAGTGGGTATGTTTGGTTCTGGTCAGTGGACCGTAATGGAAGGGTATGCAGCAGTTAAATTGATGAAAGCAGGCTTCCGTTCAAATAACATTGATCCGAATGCACGTCACTGTATGGCTTCTGCTGTTGGTGGTTTCATGCGTACCTTTGGTATTGATGAGCCAATGGGTTGTTATGATGATTTCGAAAATGCAGATTCGTTTGTACTTTGGGGTTCAAACATGGCGGAAATGCATCCGATTTTATGGACGCGTATTACTGATCACCGCTTAAGTAATCAGCATGTTAAAGTTAATGTATTATCCACTTATAAACATCGTTCTTTTGAATTAGCTGATATGGGGATTGTTTTCAACCCTCAATCCGATTTAGCAATGGCTAACTTTATTGCTAATTACATCATTCAAAACGATGCTGTAAACTGGGATTTCGTTAATAAGCATACACACTTTAAACGTACAGCAACGGATATCGGTTACGGCTTACGTGACGAACACCCAATGCAAGCTAAAGCCAAAAACCCTAACTCGGGCAAAATGACAGCAATGACATTTGAAGAGTATAAGGCGTCTGTTGCTGAGTATACGGTTGAGAAAGCATCTGAAATCTCAGGTGTATCAGAAGAAAAACTAATTACACTTGCTAAGCAATATGCAGATCCAAACATCAAAGTAATGTCGCTATGGACAATGGGTATGAATCAACATACTCGCGGTGTATGGATGAACAGCCTTGTTTACAACATCCATTTACTTGTTGGTAAAATATCACAACCGGGTAATGGTCCATTCTCGCTAACGGGCCAACCATCAGCATGTGGTACTGCACGTGAAGTGGGGGTATTCTCACACCGATTACCAGCAGATATGGTTGTTGCGAACCCGAAACATCGCGCAACTGCTGAAAAGATTTGGAAATTACCAGAAGGTACGATTCCACCGAAACCAGGTCTACATGCTGTTGCACAAAACCGTGCATTAAAAGACGGTACCTTAAATGCGTATTGGACTATGTGTAATAACAATATGCAAGCAGCACCAAACATGATGGAAGAGGGCTTACCAGGTTACCGCAACCCAGCTAACTTCATCGTTTGTTCTGACCCATACCCAACAGTAACGGCACAAGCATCTGATCTTATTTTACCAACTGCAATGTGGGTAGAGAAAGAGGGCGCATACGGTAACGCTGAGCGTCGTACACAAGCTTGGTATCAACAAGTTAAATCTGTTGAAGGTGCAAAATCAGATTTATGGCAGTTAATGGAATTCTCTAAGCGCTTTAAAATTGAAGAAGTGTGGGGCGAAGACCTGTTAGCTAAAATGCCTGAGCATCGTGGTAAGACGATGTACGATGTACTTTATCGTAACGGTCACGTTGATGCATTCCCATTAAGCGAAGCGCAAGAGCTAAATGATGATGCAAATGATCAAGGTTTCTATGTGCAAAAAGGTCTATTTGAAGAATATGCAAGTTTTGGTCGTGGTCATGGCCATGATCTAGCCCCTTATGATGTTTACCATACAGTGCGTGGTTTACGTTGGCCTGTTGTGAACGGTGTTGAAACAAAATGGCGTTTTGCAGAAGGCAGTGATCCATACGTAGGTAAAGGTAAAGGCTTTGAGTTCTATGGTAAGTCAGATGGTAAAGCAAACATTATCTTTGCACCGTACGAAGCGCCACCTGAAATGCCAAATGAAGAATATGATATGTGGTTATGTACTGGTCGTGTTCTTGAACATTGGCACTCAGGTACGATGACAGCACGTGTTCCTGAATTATATCGTGCAATGCCGGATGCACTTTGTTATATCCATCCCGATGATGCTAAAAAACGTAATGTACGTCGCGGTGATGAAGTTCTTATTGAATCTCTTCGTGGTGAAGTGCGCTGTCGTGTAGAAACACGTGGTCGTAACCGCCCTCCAGTAGGCTTAGTATTTGTACCTTGGTTTGATGCGCGAGTATTAATTAACAAAGTATGTCTAGATGCTACGGATCCGTTATCAAAACAAACGGATTATAAAAAATGTGCAATTAAAATTACCAAAGTGTAATTAAAAACTGCACATCTTACTGAACGAGTTTGCCAGTAAACGATACTGGTAAATAACGGATTTATTTGCCAATAGGCGGAGAACATTATATGAGAAAATTATTGGCTGTGCTGCTAGCTGCAGGGACGTTATTCTCTGTATCAGCACAAAGTACAGAAACTGCTGTAATTGAAAATGTAAATAACGGTGGTGTTGCATCATTACGTGGTATCACTGAGTTAGACACCACTCGTAAAGCGGATGAGTTGAAACGTGTGATCAAAGATCGTAGCCCAATTGATCGTGATTACGTATACCAACCACCACTGGTTCCGCATCAAACACGTCATTATGAAGTGTCTTTAAATGCGAACAAATGTCTGTCATGTCACAGCTGGAAATACGCAGGTGAAATGGGCGCGACTAAAATCAGTGTAACGCATTATCAATCACGTGAAGGCGAAGTATTATCTGATGTGTCACCACGTCGTTACTTCTGCTTGCAGTGTCATGTTACACAAGCAGATGCATCACCGTTAATCGAAAATGATTTTAAACGTGTAGATTCATTGCGTTGATTTATCTAAATGGAAGTAGCCTAAACGAAAAAGAGGCGATAAAATGAAACTAATTTTAAATTTTTGGCGTAAATTAACGACACCAAGTAAAGCGGCCGTTGGTACTGTCTTGGCAATGGGTTTTCTTGGCGGTATTATTTTTTGGGGTGCCTTTAACATGGGGATGGAAGCGACAAACACAGAAGAATTTTGTTCTGCTTGTCATGCGCCGATTCTTAAAGAACTAAAAGAAACAATTCACTACTCTAATCGTTCTGGTGTACGCGCTATCTGTTCTGATTGCCACGTACCGCATAAATGGACTGATAAAATTGTACGTAAAGTGCAAGCGAGTAATGAAATTGTTGCATTCTTGATGGGTAAAATCTCTACTCAAGAAAAGTTTGAAGCACGTCGTAAGCATTTAGCTGTACGCGAATGGCAACGTATGAAAGAAAATGATTCACAGGAATGCCGTAATTGTCATAACTTTGAATTCATGGACTTTTCAGAACAAGGCCCGCGTAGTAGAAAGCAGCATTCTACGGCATTAGCGAGTGGTGAAAAAACATGTGTTGATTGCCATAAGGGTATTGCCCATCAGCTACCAGATATGTCAGACGTACCTGGTTGGTAGATAGATAAAAGGAAACACTATTATGAGTACGTTAGAATACGTTATTTGGCATATCCTAGGTTACACTGCGATACCGTTTATTTTCCTCGTTGGTTTTATTGGCGTGGCAGGGGTTTCAGTATGGGCATTGTCTTTTACTTCAGACAAAAAGAAATAATTACAACGTAAACTAGATTAATAATGTTAAGGCCGCATTACTGTAATGCGGCCTTTTTTATTCTCTCACTTACTACCTTGAGGTGGCTTTAATATCCCTGTATTATACCGCCACAATATCCGTTTATTATTGATAAAATAAAGCACTGAATGAAAAACAAAAATGTATCTATTGGTTTAACCAATCCTAAAAGTCCGACTAATGTTGGTGCTGTAATGCGCGCTGCTGGTTGTTATCAAGCGGATGCGGTTTATTACACTGGTCTAAGATATGACCGGGCCTCAGCCTTTCAAACCGACACCCAGAATATCGCGGCTAAAACACCATTAACGGGTGTTGATAATTGGCTTGATAGTATTCCAGAATCAACCAATATAGTGTGTGTTGAATTAGCTGAAGGCGCAATCCCACTACCCGCGTTTGAGCATCCTGATAATGTTATTTATATCTTTGGACCTGAAGACGGGACCATAGATCAAAAAGTAATTGATCGGGCATCTGCGGTTGTTTATGTGCCTACCGTTGGCTGTATGAATCTTGCTGCGACTGTGAATGTACTTTTATACGATCGTCTTGCTAAATCTGCAGATACTATTGCTAATGATGCGTTGATTCGTGAAAGTCGTGATAATAACAACAAAGTAAAAGTGGCTGTAAGTAGTAAATAATAATTAATAACGACGTGTAAATATCTTCTTAGCGTTGAGCTTGTTTAATTATGGTGCAGCTAGCACTTACGTTATTTACTAGCTGATCAAGATCAACGAACGATGAGCTCAATGTCTTATAATTGCTT
>Ga0209292_1003425_pt1 | contig 17436 bp, 13 predicted proteins | sample GOMGulsemesocosm_2_FD_184634 | JGI IMG/M metagenome (GOLD analysis project Ga0209292, IMG submission 184634) | Methane-oxidizing microbial communities from mesocosms in the Gulf of Mexico - GOM9C Gulf of Mexico (SPAdes) (version 2) | ecosystem: Environmental > Aquatic > Marine > Cold seeps... | reverse complement strand
GATCCGGTAAAAGATATTTAGGATCTGGATGGATCTCTAGTTTAACCCAATTTGTTTGCAGCGCTTCACGTGCTAACTCAGCTGCAAAGACCGCTTCTTTAGCATTACGTGCCCCCGATGTATTAGGTAATAAGTTCATACCATTTTTTATCAGTGGTGCGAGGATATCATCCTCTTTGTGCTGCATATCAATACGTTTTAGCGCCATTGTCACTAACTCAGATTGTGATGCTTGTAGCGCTGCTACCATGGTTTTCTGATCATTAAATTTACCTGTACCAGTAAATAAACGTGATGAGAAAGATTTCCCTGCAATTATCAATTGATCATTATTCATGAGATTAACCACCCGCGATAGCTTGAAATAGAGAGACTTGATCGCTCTCCTGAAGTTGGTAACTCGCCCATTCGCTACGGCTTATTATCTTCTGGTTAACTGCAATTGCACTGCCTTTTAGTGGGCTTTCTAACACGCTTAGCAACTGTTCAATATTACATTTTTCATCTAGCTGCACGATATTTTCGTTAACTGTTATTTTCATTGTTTCTTTCCACATACACTACATTGGGCATCTTTATTAATGGCAAAGGTTTGCCATTCTAATGTTTTGCCATCAAAGAGTTTTAATTTGTTTTTAATACCAGAAGGTAAACCGGTAAAATGTTTGATCGCTTCTAGTGCTTGCATGGTGCCTATCGTTCCGACGACTGGGCCCAATACACCTGAATTACTGCAGTTTAATGTTTGCTCTTCATTTTCTGGAAATAGGCAGTGATAACAGGCTGCATCTGGCTGGCTATGGTCAAAGAACATCAACTGCCCTTCCATACGAATCGCAGCGCCCACTATCAACGGCACTTTAGCTTCAACACAAGCTGCATTTATCATCTGGCGGCTAGCCATATTATCGGTACAATCTAAAACAAGATTGACCATCATCAGCTCCATTAGTAGCTGTTCTCTGCCCATTTCTTGATTAATACTACGTACACGAATCTCAGGATTCAGCTCTTCAAGGCGGTGTTTCATCAGCGCGACTTTTTCGCCACCAATATCACCCGTTGCGTAACCAATTTGTCGTTGTAAATTACTGACCTCTAAACAATCAAAATCAGCAATCACCATAGAGCCTACACCCGCACCCGCTAAATAAAGTGCGGCTGGCGAGCCAAGCCCGCCCATGCCGATAATGAGTACCTTGCCATTTTTCAGATCTTTCTGGCCTAACTCACCAACATCTTCCAATAAAAGGTGTCGGCTATAACGTAACATTTCAGCATCGGTTAACATGGTCTTGGTACCTTATAGTTTGCTTATATCATTTAACATTTTCAGGATGATCCATTTATTAACGTCACATTTCAGTTTCGGTTAACATGCAACTCCCTTAATTCATTATTTGGTTAAATTCATTAATGACTGACTCATAGTCTTTAGCAAGGGTAATCGCAGTCACCACGGCAATACTGCCTACACCTGTTTTATAAACATCAGGGGCACGTTGTAAATTAATACCACCAATCGCAACAGTTGGTGTTCCAGATAGCAAGCCAGCATATTTTGCTAGACGCCCTAAGCCTTGCGGATCACTTGGCATATCTTTGGTTTGGGTTTCAAATATATGCCCAAGCGCGATATAACTTGGTTTTAACTGCTTAGCGCGCTGTATTTCATAATAACCATGCGTACTCAGCCCTAAGCGTAAACCAGATTCAGCAATCAAGCCTAAATCTGCCACATCCATATCTTCTTGACCAAGATGTACTCCGTAAGCTTTATGTTTGATTGCTAACTGCCAGTAATCATTGATAAACAAACGAGCATCATATTTTTTGCCTAATGCAATGGCATCAATAATTTGCTGCTCTACTTGCTCAGGCTGTTTATCTTTAATACGTAGTTGTAACGTTTTAACGCCACTTTTTAATACTTTCTCAAGCCATTCAACCGTATCTAAAACAGGGTATAAACCTAACTTTTGCGTATCACAACTTACAAAACCAGGGCCAGCTTCTAAGGTCCCCTGTAGGTCTAATTCATAACCCACCTTTGATTCAGGCAATACGACTTCTGGGAAATCATTGTTGTCTGTAGGCCAGCCGATATGTGCAATTGAACCTTCACCTGATCCTAGCTGTTTAGAGGCTTTTAAACCTTGATTCAGATACGCTTTAGCAATGACTAATGCATCTTCAATAAAATAGCTTTGTGCAATGGTCGCAGCCAATGCGCTGGCTAAGGTACAACCCGTACCATGTGAATGCACGTTTTCTAAACGTGGGCTGGTTAAGACTATCTCACGCTTACCATCACACCAATAATCGAGACACTGTTCTTCTAAAAATGGCAGATGGCCACCTTTAATCAAAACACTGTTACAGCCCATCTCAATCAGTTTTTCAGTGGCACCTTTTAAAGACTCACCATTGATTAGCATATGTCCAGAAAGGGTAAAGACTTCTTTGGCATTAGGCGTTAACAAATCAATGACAGGTAATAGCTGAGATTTAATCACCTCGAGAATGCCCTCTTCAGTCATGTCATCACCCGTTGACGCTACGGCCACAGGATCATATATAACAAAAGGTGCTTGTGCCCATTTGGCTTTATATTCAGCGAGTTTTTCTGCGAGGATTTTTACATGCTCAATGCTAGCGATAAGACCAATCTTGATCACCTTAGCCGGCATATCGGTCGCTAACGCATCAAGTTGTGCGATAAACATTTTATCGGACACACTTTCTACTAAACTCACCGATGTTGAGTTCTGTGCAGTCACCGCACTGATCACACTACAACCATCAGCCCCTAAGGCTTTAATGGTATGCAGGTCAGCCTGAATACCCGCGCCAGCACTTGAATCGGAACTCGCAATTGTCCAAACAATATTGCTCATTTATTACCTATGTAATTCATTCATGTAAGAAGAGAGATACAAAATATCATTGAGTAGCTCAGGTTTAAGTCATTTAGGTTAAGTTCAAGGCGAAAGCGCGGAGCTTGGTTTACCAAGTGAACACTTTCAACGCAGGAATTAGCCTAAATGACGACAGCCTGAGCTGCTGTTAACTAAGCTTTGTCTAATACTGGGGGCTGATAGATCTCGGCTCCAGTATCATTAAACTCTTTAGCTTTAGCCGCCATGCCTTCTTCTGCACTCATAGTGATCGTTTCATCTAAGATCTTAATACTGATCTCACCTGAGTCTAATTTAGCCGTGAAATCACGTACGTCTTGGGTAATTTTCATCGAACAGAATTTAGGACCACACATTGAACAGAAATGCGCAACTTTACCTGATTCTTGCGGTAATGTTTCATCGTGGTATTCACGTGCTGTTACTGGGTCTAAACCAAGGTTGAACTGGTCTTCCCAACGGAATTCGAAACGCGATTTTGATAATGCGTTATCACGGATTTGCGCGCCCGGATGACCTTTTGCTAAATCGGCAGCATGTGCAGCTAATTTATAAGTGATCAAACCAACTTTTACATCGTCTTTATTTGGTAAACCTAAATGCTCTTTTGGTGTTACATAACAAAGCATTGCACAACCGTACCAACCGATTTGGGCGGCACCGATACCAGAAGTAATATGGTCGTAGCCTGGTGCGATATCTGTTGTTAGTGGGCCTAAGGTGTAGAACGGGGCTTCAAAACATTCAGTTAACTGCTTGTCCATGTTTTCTTTGATCATCTGCATTGGTACGTGACCAGGGCCTTCAATGATCACTTGCACGTCGTATTCCCATGCAACTTTGGTTAATTCACCTAATACTTCTAATTCAGAGAATTGCGCTTCATCATTAGCATCGGCTACTGAACCAGGACGTAGACCGTCACCTAGTGATAACGCCACATCGTACTGTTGACAAATTTCACAGATTTCACGGAAGTACTCATAAGCAAAGTTTTCTTTATGGTAAGTCAGACACCATTTCGCCATGATTGAACCACCACGTGAAACAATACCCGTTACACGTTTTGCCGTCATTGGTACAAAACGTAACAATACACCTGCGTGAATGGTAAAGTAATCCACACCTTGCTCTGCTTGTTCGATTAACGTATCACGGAATACTTCCCATGTGAGGTCTTCAACAACACCATTTACTTTTTCTAATGCTTGGTAAATTGGTACCGTACCAATTGGCACTGGTGAATTACGCATGATCCATTCACGAGTTTCGTGAATATTACGGCCCGTTGAAAGATCCATTACCGTGTCACCGCCCCATAGCGTTGACCAAACTAGCTTTTCAACTTCTTCTTCGATTGAAGATGAAACCGATGAGTTACCGATATTAGAGTTAACTTTAACTAAAAAGTTACGACCAATGATCATTGGCTCTAATTCAGGATGGTTAATGTTTGATGGAATGATTGCACGACCTCGAGCAACCTCAGAACGTACAAATTCAGGCGTAATCGATTCCTGCAAATTTGCACCGTAGCTTTGACCCGCATGCTGAAAATGTAATGCTTCACACTTGATACGATCACGGCCTTGGTTTTCACGAATCGCAATGTATTCCATTTCCGGCGTAATAATGCCTTGGCGAGCGTAATGTAGTTGCGTTACACATTTACCTTTTTTAGCACGTAGTGGCTTAGGTAAATTTTCAAAACGTAACTCATCTAAAGAATCATCCGCTAAACGCTCTTGAGCGAAGTCAGAAGTAACCCCTTCTAGCTCTTCAACATCATCACGACCAGCAATCCAAGCTTCACGCAAACGTGGTAAACCAGCGTGTACGTCTATTTTTGTATTTGGATCTGTGTATGGACCAGAGGTATCGTAAACTGGAATTGGCTCGTTCTTTTCAAAAACCGGATTCTCTTCACTGCCACCAACAAAGGTATCTGTTTGGTGAATTTGACGCATTGCTACTTTGATTGGGTGGATTTCACCATCCAAAAAGATTTTTTCAGAATTTGGGTATGACTCATTGTTCAAATTTTGAATGTAATCCTGCGCTGCTTGGCGAGATTCACGGCGTGACAAACCTTTACGATCGGTTGTTTTTAATGTTGAATTGATTTCTTTAGACATAGCAATCTTTACCTTAATAGTTTTATACCCTCCGCACATCACAATATGCACATTGTGTTCGGGGTATTAAAAGAATGCTTGTCGAATTTGTGTGGGAAGTTGAAAACATCCAAGACAAGATATTTTCTACTTGTTCCCTTCGTAGGTATTAACCCAATCAGGTTCCACGGATCCCACTATTAAATAGCGGTCTCAGCCCAAGAGGCACTCCGACAAGATGTTGCGTATTATAATGAAACTTAGTTAGAAATGCCATTTTAAGTAGAGAGTAGAATAGGAATTAGAGGATTAGCTCTCACCATTCATTAAGCATTCAAAATGCTAAAACATCTCTTCCTAGTAAGACAGAACAATAACAACTTACAATCAAACAGTTACAACAATGGACGATGCAGCAGGACTGGCTAATAATTTCGCCACAAGTTCATTTTGTCGGCTTGTGTCTGTTTTTCTCATAATGTGCTTAAGGTAAGTACGCACAGTTTCGTAACTCAAAAAACAAACTTCAGCTATCTCTGCAGGAGAAGATCCGCTCGCTAGTTCAATGCAGATTAGCGCCTCTTTTGAGGTTAAATTAAAAACCTCTTGTAACGATTGACTATTTAATATTAATTTTTGCTGTTGATTAATAAAAAGGGCAACACCAGATTTTAAATTCCCTTTTTCTTGTATCAGAGGAACAAACGTCAGAGTATTAGTGGGAGAGTGAATAAATTGTGCTTCTTTTGTAAGGAAGCACTGTTGAATAGACTCATAAATTTTTTTTTCCACTCGATCATCCAAACTATGTAAGGTTTGATTAATGATCTTTAGTGAAGAATCCAGAGCCAAAAAATCTTGTGCAGATTGATTTATAAATGCAACTTGGTTACTTTGCTCAAGTACCATAAATGGTGTTTGAATTTGGTTAAATAAAATATAACTTAATAGGTGCTTTGAATCCTGCTCTATTTTTAAATTATATAGTTGCATTGCATGTTGGATATGAGGAATCAAACGCATTAAGACTAAACACTCTTCCGAATTAAACTCTCCTTGGGTTTTACTACGATGGAAAAGCAATAAATTACTCTTATATTTATCGATTGTTAATATAGAACCCACTGCGTAATAGATATCAAGACTTTCATTTAAATGAAGAAAAAAATCAGGTTCTTGCTCTTGAATTAAAGTTGCTTCTTTATCTCCCATATTAATCAACGAACCAGGATTACTTTGCTTTAGCTGTAATAGAAAAGGATCTTGCTCATTAGTCTCGTTAAAAAAAAGTGTCGCTTCTTTAATATCGACACCAACTCCCCAAACAATATTTGCCGTCTTTTGTTGTGTGTCTTGCATAACAATAACGCCAGACCTTAAGTTAAACACACTAACCAATTCATTTAAAAAAAGTTCGAAACCAGCTGGTATAACTAATGAGCGATAAAGAGATTTAATCAAGTTATCCAAACAAACATCTTCCATCATAATTTTTCCAAAGAATTCGATATTGAGAATTTCCGTTATATAAATATTTATATGCCAATGTATCCCCATATGAGGATTGTTTAAACATTAACCTCTATATAATGTTACGTAAAGTTAATGACAACAACATGTCACTAACACTTTAGCAACATCAAATGATCTCTATTGAGATCACTTGAATAGTAACTCCCTCTCTTTTTTAGCTTAATAAAGGAATATACGATGAAGATTAATCCACTTTTTTTAGCACTAGGGCTTGTACCACTTGTAGGTTGTGGAGGAAGTGGGGGAGATAATACACCTGAACCCACTACACCAACTCCAGCCCCTGAAGTAGTTACACCAACTCCCGCACCAGAAGCAACTACTATAGAAGTAACAGCTATTGATGGATATTTAAAAAATGCAACGGTATGTCTAGATATTAACAATGATGGTGATTGTCAAGTTGATAGTGAACCAACCTCCTCAGTCAGCGCAACAGGGCTCTACAGCTTAGATACAACGAATATGGAAGGATCTCCAGCAGATTACAACATCATAGTGAAAGTGATTGCAGGCACTACAATCGATCTAGACTCGCCTAATAAAACAATTGAAAAAGGTTACATTTTAACTGCGCCGAAGGGCGAAACAATTGTTACGCCACTGACTACGCTAGTACAAGCAGAAGTGATTAATGGTAACGATATATCGACAGCTAAAACAATAATCAAAGGTAAACTAGGTTTATCAGAAGAAATTGATTTAATGGCAGATTACATTGCCATGGAGACACCAGCATTGCACCAAATAGCACAGAATTTAGTCGCAGCTGAGCTTATGCCGACTGAAGTTGCAGATATTGTTACTGGCAACACAGATAATCAAACTTCAATTGATACAATTCTTGCGGATATAAAAGAAGTATTACCACTATTAGATAGCGATACACCATTAACTTTACAAAGTTGTTTAGATAGTTTACCTGACTCAGGGTATGTAAAAAAAGTAGGTGATACTGTTAAATTCAATAGCATTGTTATTGCAAATCAAGGTGAAGAAGCAAGTCCAACTACAACTATGGAACTGCAGTATTTAGGGAACACAGGTTCATTTTCTATCGCAAATCACCTTACTAACTTGCCAAATTGGATTAACGAAAATAAAGGCAAGTTATTTGTATCAAAATTTGTAGGCTATACCGCTGAAGGAGAGTTTTCTTGGAGCGAAGAAGATTATTCAGGAAGTAAGTATTTTTATGCATTTGATGCATATAATGCAGATCAAAACCCTGCTTGGGGAGCAATACGCACAACACAGAAAGATACAATTTCAGTGAGCGCTTCAATGCAAGTATTAAATAAAGTGATGAATTCTGGCACTGTTACAAATGTAGCGATTAAAGATATCAGAGCGGCAACAGCAGGAACTGATTTTGAAACATTACCAATAAAAACACTCAAAATGGACACTGTCTTCTTAGGTAAAGAAGAGATAACTGTGCCCGCAGGCACTTTTATGACCTGTAAAACAAGAGAAACAGAACAGGACATTGATAATGAGTCTAGTTATGGAACTCAGACAATCTGGTCTACAAATACTGGACGAATGAAGGAAGAACGTACATCTGATTGGCGCCACCTTGATATTCGTGAAGCCACTGAAATCGGAAGTTACTTCCCTGTGCCAGAAGGGATATTCACAGACGTAAAATTTGAGTTGTGTGTACAGCACGCTATCAATACTAATCCAGCTAAGATTACATCATTAAATGAATTGGAACATTTTAGTTGTTACAACAGAAGCATCACTGATACTACAGGACTTGCAACTTTAACGGGGTTAACATATATCAGTTTTGTTAACGGTAATAAGTTAAAGTCCCTGTCTGAGATTGATGTCTCAGCAAACACTGAACTAGAGAGTTTGTGGTTATCAGGGAATAATTATCTAACTGAACTTGATATAACTAATAATACTAAATTAGTTAATTTAACGGCAGCATACACATCCATATCGGCTTTAGACTTATCTCAACTCCCTAATTTACAACGCTTAGAGGTTGAGCACACTAAAATTAGTGCACTAGATGTCAGCAGCAACCCTGCGCTTACTAATCTTACTATCGACTCGGGTGTAACAATTATAGGATTGGATAACACTAGAACCGAAGTGGAATACGTCACCCCTTTTGATGCACACCCTTGGTAGAAACCATATATAATACTACCTATATATAAGCAACCTCCTCTGGTTGCTTTTTTTATTTCATTTTTAGAGGAATACCTTATGGCTAACTTCCCCCTTAAAAATGCCACTGTAGATAAACCGTATTGTAGTTACTGCCACCTTTACTGCGCCCAAACATCGAGCTACTTTCAAAAATGGCAGAGCGATGATGAATTGAATAACCCAACCAAACCTTATCCAGTGCTTTAGCGGTGGTCAGATCACCAAGGTTGATATCTAAACTGAAATCTAAATAGTTAAGAATTTGGCTGCCAGGGTTATCAGGATCATCATTTTTTTCAATGTAAGTCACTTCAGAAACATAGGAGAGCCCTTCTGCAAAACCAAAGCGCCAGCGCACCGGCCAAGTAAAAGTGTAATAGGCTTTAACAGCAACAAAATACTCAGCAATAGGGTCCTGCACTTCTGAGTTAAAATGATAAGCAAAACCAGGGGTAATATAAAATTCAATCGGTAAACCAAAAATAGACTCTGTTAATGGCACACCATATACAAGCGAAGTTAGGCGGTTATTGTATTCATCCCTCTCTGTGTCACCATGAATAATGCCACTAATATTTGAAGGTGTTGCCCAGCCATAAGCAACACGAAGGTAGTGATTTTCAGGTAAGGTTAGATACTCTTGTTGTTTTTTATTATTAAAGAACCCAAATCCTAAATAGTATTCAGTTTCAAAGCGCGAGTCAGTAATATCACTTTGATAAGTATGCTTACCTAACATATTCACATTCACTTCACCGAGCAGATAAAGGTTACTAAATACATGGTAGCGAACCTCTGTGCCCACTTTCACATCGAGATCACTGCCAATATCATCAACATTAAAACCGTAATAGAGGTCATTAAACTCACGACTTTTATAGCGAAAGGTACTATGAAGATCAATATCAAAATCGTTGTAATCAACTTGATAACGTAAATTAATATTACTGTAGCTATTGCCATCAACATCAGAGAGTAGCTCTAACTGCAAGGGAAAATTAGGCTTGAAAAGGTATTCAAATTGCAGACCCATATCTATATTAGTGCCGTGAAACTCGCGCTGATACTGTTTAGGTATATCAAAATAACGGTAGCGCCCTAACACACTGAAGCTATAGTCCTGTCGTTCAAAAAAACGTAAACCACCGTATTCCCCCCGTAGGAAAAGGTAGTCTCCTTCAAAATACATTTTCGGCACAAAATCACTCACCGTATCCTCTTCTGCTGCAACATACGGAATAGAGGCAGTACGAGCACCGATTGCAATACCCCACTCAGGAACAGGTTCAGACCAGGTTTCATTTACCTCTTGTAATTGCTCAGTATTAGCAAACAGAAATGAGGGAATTAAAAATAATAACAGGGGTATCAATTTCATAGAACGTCCTTTAAACAATTAGCATAATTATACTTAACAGGACTAGAAAAACAGTAAAACTGTGGCTTAATTCCATTTTGTTATAAAAAAGCCCGTTTAATTCTTTTATTGTTAGAAATGTGAAGAGTAAACTCGCCCAATCTTTTGTAATAGTGGAAATTACTTCATGGCACTTAACAGTTTGTCGGCATTAACGTCGCCTTTATCAGAGTTGCAACTGTCGCAACTACAGCAAGCAACAGCAGGGCTCGACCCTGTTCAAACCGCTTGGGTTAGCGGTTACTTAGCAGGCGTAAGCCAAGGACCAGTAACAGCACAAGCCGTTGCTAGCTCGGGCCAAAGCTTAACTATCTTATACGGTACACAAACCGGTAACTGTAAAGGTGTTGCTGAGCAGCTTGCCACTGCAGCTGATGCCAAAGGCATTGCCAACCGTGTTGTTTCTATGGCTGATTACAAAGTTAAAAGCATTAAAGATGAAAGCCACTTAATTATTGTTGCTAGTACTAATGGTGAGGGTGAAGCACCCGATGATGCTATTGACCTACATGAATTCTTAGCAACTAAAAAAGCGCCTAAATTAGACTCTCTTAAATTTGCAGTATTAGGCTTAGGTGATTCAAGTTATGAGTTTTTCTGTCAAACAGGTAAAGACTTCGAACAACGCATTAGTGCACTAGGCGCTGAAATTGCCTTTGAACGTTTAGATGCTGATGTTGATTACGACCAAGTTACTGGCCCTTGGATTGAAAGCGCGTTAGTTGAAATTGAAAAAACATTAGAAAAAGGTGGCGTTGCGGCTGCACCAGTTGCTTCTGCAACAGCGAGCGTTTCTGCCAACCGATTCGACAAGCATAACCCATTCTCAGCAAACCTATTAGTTAGCCAAAAAATCACTGGCGAGCAATCAGCAAAAGATGTGCGCCATATCGAAATCGATTTAGAAGGCTCAGACCTAACTTACACAGCCGGAGATGCACTCGGTGTGTGGTTTAAAAATGATGCTGCGCTAGTTGATCAAATTATCAACAAACTAAACCTTGATGCTACGACAGAAGTTAGCGTTGACGATAAAACGGTTTCATTAGCAGATGCGTTAATTGAATCTTATGAATTAACAGGCACACACCCTGCATTTGTTGAAGGTTACGCAACATTAACCAATAATGCAGAGTTGATTGCGCTAGCGACAGACAAAAACGCACTGCGTGACTTTGCTAACAACAATCAAATCGTTGATGTCATTAGTGAAGCGGGCAACGATGCAGTAACAGCAGAAAATTTCCTAGCGCTATTACGCCGTATTAGTCCACGTTTATACTCTATTGCTTCTAGCCAAACAGAAGTTGAAGAAGAGGTTCATTTAACCATCGGCTCTGTTTTGTTTGAAAATGAACAAGGCGAAAAACGCTCTGGTGGCGCATCTGGTTTCTTAAACCACCGTCTTGAAGAAGGTGGTGAGGTTAAGGTATTTATCGAAGATAACCATAACTTCCGTTTACCAGCGAACCCAGACACACCAGTCATCATGGTTGGCCCAGGTACAGGTATTGCACCTTTCCGTTCATTCATGCAAGAGCGTGAAGCAACTGATGCAACGGGTAAAAACTGGTTACTGTTTGGCGACCAAACATTTAACGAAGATTTCCTATATCAAGTTGAATGGCAGACACACCTTAAATCAGGTCTGTTAACTAAATTAGACCTTGCTTTCTCACGTGATCAAGCACAAAAAATCTATGTACAAGATCGTCTAAAAGAGAATGCACAGGAAGTTTACCAATGGTTACAGGACGGTGCTCACTTCTATGTATGTGGTGATGCAAACCGTATGGCCAAAGATGTACACACAGCACTAATCGAAATTATCAGCGAGCAAGGCAATAAGAGCCTTGATGATGCTGAGCAAGAATTAAATGAATTACGTAAAGCAAAACGTTACCAAAGGGATGTTTACTAATGAGCCAGAAATTACACGATAACGAACGCATTAAAATTGAAAGTAATTTTCTTCGCGGTAAATTAGTTGAAGGTATTAACGATAATACAACAGGATCGTTCCCTTCAGATGAAGTTCAACTGGTTAAATTCCACGGTTTATACCAACAGGATGACCGTGACCGCCGTGCAGAGCGTAAAAAACAGAAATTAGAGCCTCTATACTCTTTCCTTTTACGTGCGCGTTTACCGGGTGGTGTATTAACACCACAACAATGGTTAGAGGTTGACCGTGTTGCTAGTGAACTAACGGATGCAGGTAGTATTCGTATTACTACACGCCAAACGTTCCAATACCACGGTATTTTTAAGCGTAACCTTAAGTCGGTTTTCCAAGAGCTTAAGTTTAAAGCTAACATTGATGCGATTTTCACAGCGGGTGATGTAAACCGTAATACTATTTGTACATCAAACCCAGAGCAGTCTGTATTGCATACTGAGATTTATAATCTTTCTAAAGCAATCAGTGAGCATTTTTTACCCAAAAGTAATGCCTATGCAGAAATTTGGTTAGACGGTGAAAAAGTATTAGATACACAAGAAAATGAGCCAATTTACCAAAACATTTTCTTACCGCGTAAATTCAAAATCGCAGTAGCATTACCACCGTATAACGATGTTGATATCCACGCCAATGACTTGAACTTTATTGCCATTATCGATGGCGAAGGTGACGCTGCAAAAATTACTGGTTACAACGTAGTAGTTGGCGCAGGCCTTGGTATGACACACGGTGATAAAACAACGTTCCCACGCTTAGGGGATGACTTTGGTTTTATTGCTGTAGATAAAGTAATGCAAGTGGCAGAAGCGGTAGTTACAACTCAACGTGACCTTGGTGGTCGTGTGAGCCGTTCTCATGCTCGTACTAAATACACACTTGAGACACACGGCATTGAAACCTTTAAACAAGAAGTTGAAAAACGCGCTGGTGTTACTTTTGCAGCACCGGGTGAATATGAATTCACTGAACGTGGTGATCGTATTGGTTGGGTTAAAGGTATCGATAACAAGTGGCACCTAACGGTTTTCATTGAAAATGGTCGTATCTTAGACTTTGATGGCAAGCCATTAAAATCAGGCTTAAACAAGATTGCTAAAGTCCACACAGGTACTTTCCGCATGACCGCTAACCAAAACTTAGTGATTGCAGAGATCGAAGAGTCACAAAAAGAGACTATCGAGAAAATGGCACGTGAGTGTGGTTTGATTGATGATGGCACGACTGACCAACGTAAATACTCTATGGCTTGTGTTGCATTACCAACATGTCCATTAGCAATGGCTGAAGCAGAACGTTACCTACCAGGTTTAACCGATGATGTTGAAGGTCTATTAGAAAAACACGGTATTGCCAAAGATAAAATTATCTTACGTATTACTGGTTGTCCAAATGGTTGTGGGCGTTCAATGCTGGCCGAAATTGGCCTTATCGGTAAAGCACCGGGTCGTTACAACCTGTACTTAGGTGGTAATACCAACGGAACACGTTTACCTAAGATGTACCAAGAGAACATCGATGAAGCAACGATTGTTGCAACCCTAGATGACCTAATTGGTCGCTGGGCAACAGAACGTAATCAAGATGAATGTTTTGGTGACTTTACAATTCGTGCAGGCATCGTTTCTGAAGTCGTTATCGCAGCTAAGGACTTCCATGACTAAGACTTCTGTTTCCGAGAAACTCGATCTACAGCACCTATTAAGCTTAGATAAAGCACAGCGTACAGAAGCATTAGCTGAAGTGAATGCTTTACTTGAGACTAAAACAGCTAAAGAACGTGTTGAATGGGCTGTTGAGAATCTTGAAAGTGAATTGGTATTATCATCAAGCTTTGGTATTCAAGCAGCAGTATGCTTGCATTTAGTAACTTCGGTTAAAGCAGACACACCTATTATCTTGACAGATACTGGTTACCTGTTTCCTGAAACTTACCAATTTATTGATAAGTTAACCGAGCAACTAAACTTGAACCTGAAGATTTACAGCGCAGAGCAAGGTAGTGCTTGGCAAGAAGCGCGCCATGGTAAACTTTGGGAACAAGGTGTTGAAGGAATAACACAATATAACCTCATTAATAAAGTTGAACCGATGAAACGTGCATTAAAAGAACTTAATGCTAAAACGTGGTTCTCAGGGTTACGTCGTGATCAATCTTCAACACGTGGTGCATTACCGGTGTTAAGTATTCAAAATGGCTGTTTTAAGTTTTTACCCATTATTGACTGGACTAACAAAGATGTATTTTACTACCTGAAAGAGAATGGCCTTGAGTATCACCCGCTATGGGATCAAGGTTATGTTTCTGTTGGTGACGTACAAACATCGCGTCCCCTTGAAGTGGGCATGAGCGAAGAAGATACACGCTTCTTTGGTCTAAAACGTGAATGTGGTTTACATGAAGATGAGACTGAAAATCAAGGTAGTGGTATTTAACGACCACACTGCCTCTTAACAGTCAAAAAGCCTTCGCTCTGCGAGGGCTTTTTTTTAACTAAATTTTCAAGAATTTTGATTATTAGCCGATACTTATAGCAAGTATATAAAACATGCGATCTTGTATTGCGTTTGTTTTAACCAGCAAGACCAATCGAAGATTAATTCGCTTGGTCTTATTACATCGCACTTTAAAAGGTAATCACCATGATTTATAGAACAATGTTATTAGTGTTGCTTACTTTTAGCTACAGTACATACTCGTTCGCTAATAGCTACTCTAGTTATGAAGTGATTCAACTGTATACACAGGATGAGTTAAATGCACTCATCAATAAAAATCAACACCTACAACGCGTGAGAAAGGATGAATGCCAATTGGTTGAAGATATCCGAGCACATGCCCAAAAAATCAAAGAGCCATCTTATGTTTTTTTATGGGGGGATATGCTCGCATGGGGGGTCTGTATTGAGCGTAACGCACCACTAGGTATTCATTATATTAAACAAGCCGCTAAACAAGGCTTATTGCCAGCGATTGAGCAGCTTGGCCGTTATTATGAAAAAGGTATTTTAGTACGTCAAAATCGAGATCGCGCCATTGTTTATTATCGAGAAGCTGCGTTACAGGGATTTTTAAATGCACAAATTAATTATGTGCGTATGTTAAATGAGGGCTACGGTAGTCCTGTCGATTATGAGGATGCTTATAGTGCACTCTATAATAGTGTTATTGGCGACGAAAAAAAGCAACAAGAAGTACAAGAAATGCTAAACAAGCTAGCCTCTAAAATGCCCGAGTATGTAGTTAAACGAGCAAGTATTGAAGCTATTTAACTAAAATAGTCCTGAGTTAGCTGTGGTAGTATTGCCAATAGGTAAGTCATGGCAGGCCCCCTATTAATTTCAGGGCGATAATAGGCCACCATTGATATTTTAATTTCATTGAGCATGAAATCAGGAATAATTTGTTTGATATCGCCCCTCGCTAGATGCTCTATCACATCATTATGGGGCAAAATCGCCCAGCCAAATTGTGTTAATAAACGGCAAGCCTCATCACTTCCATTAACAACGATATAATTATTAGCAAAACGAGGGTAACCATTTATACGCTCTTCAAGCATCGTTTTAGGGATTATCTGCGCGCTATTACGAAACTCTACTTTGTTAACACTTTTAAGTGCCTGAAGTGATGAGTTCGTCCCCGTATAAACACCGAAGTTATTCCAGCCCAAAAAATAGGTTTCGATGCCGGGGTCAATTCGCGCCTCTTTTTCGCTCGTCAAAAACGCGATATTGCTCACACTTTTAACCACAAGATCTATCGCTGATTGCCAGTCACTTTTTAACCAAGAGATCTGAATATAAGGAAATTTTTGATGTAATTTAGCGGTCATATCAACCATAAATGCATGCGGTAATGCTGCATCATAATGAATGGTTATGTTGGATTCTTCACCTTCATGTAGGGACTGTGTTAATCCCGAAAAACTCATTAATTGCGTTTGTAACAATCGCGCATGAGGGTAGAGTTTATCAGCGTTTACGGTTGCTTTTACCTTTCTCCCTGCAATCTCAAAAAGCGGTAAATCAAGCTTTTCTTCAAGGGTAATAACTAGCTCTCTTACCGTTGTTCTTCCCTTGCCTAATTTCTTTGCTGCAACGCTATATCCTTGGCATTCATAAACAGATAGAAAAGCATTTATTTGATCTATTGATACCATTTAAAACCACTCCTTGTTCGGGTTTCCACTACATAAAAGACTTGATCGATTATTTAATTGTACTCTATAGTGCTTATCAAATAAATCGACGCAGATGTGTCGATGGATGCTTGATTAATATTCTTTGTAGCAGACCAGTAAATGGCAAATAACAAAGAAACTTCATGGAATTGAAACATCAATTAACAGCACCTCGCTAACATGGAGTAAGTGAAATTTAAACTGGATTTCAAACTTTATTAATACTAAGGCAACTATTATGAAAAAATTATCTTTAGCAGTAGCATGTTCATCTCTTATCCTTTCTCCTCTTGCACTTGCAAATACAGACACTGAAGTGCCACAAGAGCCAGCTGGCACAACTTACGTAACGGGTAACGTACAGCTTCACGACCGTGCAGACTTTAATGGTTCAGACGTAACGTCTACAATCGAAGCAGGCCATACCTTTACTACTGGTACAACAATCTTAATGGAGATTGATGGCATTCAGCTTGGTAGCACTGATTATGCAGAAGTTAAACCAACGAACCCAACTGGTGATTCAAGCGCTTCAGCTTACACTACGTTAGGTGTGGAACAATCTTTTAGCATCAATGAAAACCTATGGGTTGCAGCGGGTTACCATCATTTATTACACGGTGGTGAAGCAGTTCAATACCGTCCATTAGTGAAAATTGGTTACAACTTCGATAACGGTATCTCTATCTCTAACCGTACTCGTATGCAAATTCAAGCAAATGATGCTATCAATGATGATGGTGATGATGCAACAAATGACCAAGTACGTTTTGACAACAATATTGCATACCAATTCCAAGATATGCCTGTAAATGTTAAATACAACAATGTTTATTACGTAAATGATGGCATTGATAATGATAACTCTATGGAACATGAGTTCCGTGCTACTTGGACACGTAGTGGTGTTCAACCATACCTTGAGTACCGTAACCAAGAGTCTTCAGCAAAAACTAACCCTGGCCACAACAACAACGTATTAGTAGTAGGTGCTTCTTACGCATTCTAATTAATGGCTTATAGCCTTTAATAAAAACCCTTTAAGCCTAAGCACCCACTTAGGCTTTTTTGTTTCTATTGTTTAACCTCTCAATATCGGAAAGGTCATACAGTGAGGCCCTCCGCCCGCTTTTAATATTTC